>JQIA01000879.1_pt1 | contig 15872 bp, 10 predicted proteins | sample 811431 | NCBI WGS metagenome assembly JQIA01 (sample SAMN02998118, study PRJNA258478) | marine sediment metagenome | biome: marine; feature: seafloor; material: sediment; isolation source: oil-polluted sediment collected from 3 locations (0.5 km, 0.7 km and 0.9 km)... | place: USA: Gulf of Mexico ... | reverse complement strand
AAAACCCGAGCATGATCGGGTATGTAGATTCTGCCGCTGTAAACGGCTCAGTAAAAGTGGTATTAACCGCACCTTAAGCTGAAGGTTGTCACGCCGACATGAAATAAGCCTATCGTATGCCATAGTCGTACGATGGGCCTTAGGCTTGAAACGGTTGCTTAGAGTTAAGGTCGGTCCTAGATCCGCTTTACCGCCACTACACAAATGTTAAACGCTGCGACATACCCAAAGCGACAACGGAAATATCGTCAAATTCTCACTCGATAGCGTATTCTAAGGGCGACATAAAAAATGAAGTCAGGTATAAAAAATTTTGCAGTAGTGATTCTTCTTTCGCTCTCAACAGGTACATTTGCAGGGATATCAGTGATTACGCATCCGAGTAACGGTGATAGTATTTCTGCCAAACAAGCATCTAAACTATTTTTAGGGAAATCCAAAAAATTTCCTGGCGGTGGGCAAGCTGTGCCTATTGAACAAGCCGATGGCTCTGCTGCGCGTAGCGAATTTCACGCCAGTGTGACCAAGAAAAAACCATCGCAACTTAAGGCTTATTGGTCTCGAATTGTTTTCACAGGAAAAGGCCAACCGCCGAAAGAAGTACGCTCTGATGAAGAAGTAATCGCGCTTATATCGAAAAGCCCAAATATGATTGGGTATGTAGATTCTTCTGCTGTAACGAATTCGGTAAAAGTTGTGTTAACCGCACCTTAGGCTGATGATCGGAGGAATTGATATTGCTAGGTAAGTGAAGCCATTTCGACTACTTAGCTTCATTTTAACCTAATCAGTTTTTCTCAACATTTCTATTAGCACTTCTTTTCCCCGTGGCGCACCAAGAATAAGCTTCATCACTCGCGCATCCCTTCTACCATTCGCAGTCACATAATAGTTTTTTCGAATACCTACTTCGCGAAAACCGGCGGAAAGATAAAGTCCGTACGCGTTGCTATTCTCTACACTCACTTCCAAGTAAATTGCGCGGACATCTAGATCGTCAGCTGTTTCAATAAGGATTGATAATAGCTCCCGACCAAAACCTGAACCCTGATAGTCTGGCGAAATAGCTATATTTTGCAGATGAGCCTCACGAGCAGCAACCGACAATATCCCGAAACCAATCGTAACCTCTTCGAGGCATCCTACAAAACAGTGATAGCCTGCTTCAAAACAACTATGGAATAAGGTTTTTCTCCAGGGATGCGCGCTTGCTACTTGCTCTAGAGCAGCAACGCTATCCAAATCATCCGGCCCCATTTCCCGAACAAAAAAATCTCCCATTTGTTTCGACGCCGACATTAATCAGCACTGTTCATCAGATTATAATCTGTACGATTTTTCAGTCTGGACCAGAGAAGCGATTTTGCAGAGGAGTTGGTAGTAATTTCATTAAAATTCCCTCCTAAAAACACCCTATCCGTACCATCTGTACTGATCAAAGACTCCAATTTTTGGTCTTCAAAAAAGCACAAGCAAAGAACGTTAATCGCACATGCATCTGTAATTCTTTCTGATACTTCATTTGAATCCATTTCGTTTAGCACGGTAGGGCTAGATATTTCTGTTATTCCAATGCTACGCAAGATACCGCTCAATACTCGCATCCGCTGCTCTTCAAACGTTTCATCGAGTTGAGCCTTTTCAATAATCACTAATGCGCCACTGGAAAATTCAAAGCCGTGAAAAAAAGCAGTTTCATGCAATTCTCCATTGGGCATTTTTTCATTAATCACATCTGAAGAAACCGAAAGCTTTTTTGACTCAACCTCAGCAAGTTGCTCGATAACTCCCGGGAACAGCGATGAATCACCTCGGCGTTGCCAGGTATCGATGCCAATTTGCTTTAGGTATTGTTCGCGGCCGTTCATAACAACTCTATATTCCATCACCTTGTGGATGCGCTCGGTGTAAGCTTGAGCCCAATAGGTTTAGTGCATGAATATAGGCTTTCGCTGAAGCGACTACGATATCGGTATCTGCTCCAGATCCATTTACGATAGATCCATTTCGTTCGAGCCTTACCGTAACCTCACCCTGGGAATCTGTTCCCTGAGTAATTGCATTAACGCTATAGAGCTGCAAATTTGCGTCGCTATTAGCAACTTGCTCTATCGCTTTGAAAGTCGCGTCTACAGGCCCACTACCGGATGCTGAAGCGGTTACTTCAGTGGATTCTTTAAATAGCCGCACCTGTGCAACGGGAACTTCTCCAGTCTTCGAGCATACTTCTAGGCTTACCAACTGGTACTGCTCAGCAAGTTCGATTGCCTGAATATCGCTGACAAGCGCCTGCAGATCTTCATCGTAGATTTCATGTTTCTTATCAGCAAGCTCTTTAAATTTCTTGAAAATTCGATCGGATTCCTCTCGCGATTCAAACACAACACCGAGCTCTTCAAGTTTTTTATAGAGCGCTTTTCGCCCTGAATGTTTTCCCAGTACTAATCGGTTTGCACTCCAACCGACATCCTCTGCTCGCATAATCTCGTAGGTTTCTCGATGTTTAATCACACCATCCTGGTGAATGCCTGCTTCGTGAGCAAATGCATTAGCTCCGACGATTGCTTTGTTCGGCTGCACAGGAAACCCTGTGATGGTAGCGACGAGTCGTGAGGTTGGAACAATAAATTGAGTAGCAATCTCTGTAGTTACTGGCAGTTGATCAGCCCGAGTTCGTACCGCCATGACTATCTCTTCAAGCGAAGCGTTCCCTGCCCTTTCGCCCAGCCCGTTGATTGTACACTCCACTTGTCGTGCACCGTTTTGCACTGCGGCGAGAGAATTCGCCACTGCCAAACCTAAATCGTTATGGCAATGCACGGAAAAAATAGCTTTATCTGAGTTCGGGACATTTTCAATGATCGATTTAACCATGGCTCCGTATTCATCAGGAATTCCGTAGCCCACGGTATCGGGTAGGTTGATCGTTGTCGCACCGGCAGAAATGGTTGCTTCGATAATTCTGCAAAGGTACTCAAACTCGGAGCGGCTGGCATCTTCGCAGGAAAATTCAACATCGTCTGTATAGTTACGCGCATGTTTGACGGAACGTATTGCCTGATCAAGCACCTGTTCAGGGCTGAGCTGCAATTTGTATTTCATGTGAATAGGCGAGGTTGCAATAAACGTGTGAATTCGACTGGAGTTTGCTTTGGCCAAGGCCTCACCAGCACTTTCTATATCTTGAATCGCGGCTCTAGCGAGACTGCAGATCGTACTGTCTTTTACAGCTTCAGCGACGGCTTTAACCGATTCGAAATCGCCGGGGCTAGCGATGGCGAAACCAGCTTCAATCACGTCAACATTCATTTTTTCAAGTGCTTTTGCGATACGCACTTTTTCATCGCGGGTCATCGACGCGCCTGGGCTTTGCTCGCCATCACGAAGAGTGGTATCGAAAATAATTAGTTTATCTTTGCTCATGGGTAATTCTCTAAGCGGGTATTCGATGTGTGATCGATCATACTGGGCAAGCTGTGTTAGGCCAAAAAATAATTTGCATTGGCAACACCCCCAAACGCAGGTACGGCGTAAGTCAGATCGAATTCAATGATATAATCCCGAATTATAACGTGCGTATCCAACAATTATTAGGCAATTGTCGGATACGTTCAGATCTTATTACTGCACTACGAATACTTCTCATGAATTCCACACCTCGCGATACTATCTACTCTTCGAAAAAAGACGAACTCAGTGGGTTTTCTTTTAATAAGCAAGTGGCTTCTGTATTCCCAGACATGATCTCAAGATCCGTGCCCGGCTATAACACCGCTATCGAAATGCTACCAACACTCGCGGAGTTGTATATTCAAAACGACAGTCGAGTGTATGACCTAGGTTGTTCGCTTGGTGCTTCAACACTGCCGATAATGAACTGCGCCACGAAACGAAACTGCAAAGTCATCGGCATCGATAACTCGGAGTCCATGCTCGAACAATGCCAAAAAATAGTTAACTCACACACTTGTTCGGAATGTGTCGAACTGATCTGCACCGATCTCCAGCATGTCGACTATCAAAATGCATCGATGGTCATAATGAACTACACCATGCAATTTGTTCCCATTGATGTTCGATTGCAGCTGCTTACCGTAATCCAAGAATCTCTATTGCCCGATGGAGTACTGGTACTTTCTGAAAAAATTACATTTCCAGAGCCTCAAATCAATCAGGATATGATCGACCTCCATGAGGAGTTTAAGAGAAGTAACGGGTACTCCGAGTTAGAAATCAGCCAGAAACGAGCCGCTCTAGAAAACGTACTGATTCCAGAGCACTTAAATCAGCATCGAACACGGCTTTTTTCAGCCGGATTTTCCCGAGTCGAGATCATCTGCCAGGTTCTAAATTTCTGCACAATACTTGCGATTAAATAAAGATGTTTGATTTTACGAAACTATACCCTCAACTTGAGGAACTCGGACTAGAGCACACCATTGAGCCACTTAGAAACCTGATCGCAGCTAAATTTGATTCGCGCAATCACGGAGACATTCAACGCTGGAAGGCCGCTCTTGATAAATTACCTAATATCCAGACGAATGACGTAAATCTCGACTGCGATGCCATTCACATTGGATCTGCATCAGAAATAGATTCGGCTGAAAGCGAAATATTGTTGGAATCTCTACAGGAGTTCCGTCCCTGGAGAAAGGGGCCATTTGATTTATTCGGTATCGATATTGACACAGAATGGAGATCAGATTGGAAGTGGAATCGTCTTAAATACGCAATCGCTCCTTTGAAAGGTCGCAGTGTACTAGACGTCGGTTGCGGCAATGGTTATCACGTTTTACGCATGGCGGGTGCCGGCGCAAAGCTCGCGATAGGAATTGACCCTACATTACTTTTCAATATGCAATTCCAAGCGTTGCAGAAATATGCCCAGAGCAATGATTGCTGGCTACTTCCTATTACACTTGAAGAATTCCCTGAGCCAGCGCAAGTATTTGACACAGTGTTTTCAATGGGGGTTCTGTACCACCGGCGTTCGCCAATCGATCACCTGACAGACTTAAAAAACCTTATTAGGCCCGGCGGCGAGCTAGTATTAGAAACGTTGGTTATTGATGGCGCGGTGAATGACATACTCATTCCCGAAGGCCGCTACGCTAAGATGAGGAATGTTTGGTTCATCCCATCAGTCAGTGCGCTGACGGTGATGCTGAAACGTGCTGGCTACAAAAACATTCGAACAATTGATATATCTGCCACTACAGTTGAAGAACAACGCGCTACCGACTGGATGTCATTTGAATCACTAACCGATTTTTTGGATACGGCTGACATGTCGAAAACAATAGAAGGATTACCCGCTCCGAAGAGAGCAATTATTCTCGCTGAGGGGTAAAGCCATATTTTCAAGATTGTGCGCAGTGTTTTGGAGTACGCAGTAAGCATGACTTAGTCCCCGTATTCGCACATCTATCTACGAGCGGTCGCTGCCTTTATCCTCCGAAAGTAGAAAGGGCCAAATTGCATGTGCAACTTGGCCCTTTCATCTGTTACCAAAGCAATTATTTTAAAGCCTTAGCGTCTTCCCATACGTCGCAAAGCAGCAGGGGTATAACTTTTCATACCCGCGACACCCGGATTATCAAATACGTATGGTGTCTCTTCATTTACAACTCCGCGAATATAGTATCGCTTAGCAATGAGATCGTAAGTGGTATATGCCTGTACCCAGTGCATATTTGAATCCCAAAAAACGGTTCCAAACATATCCATCGTACGCCACAGGTTTTTCTTAGTATCGTACATATCATGGATTGAGACCTGCCAGCTGTCTTCATCCATAAAGATATTGCGCTTCCCATACACATGCCGGGAGCCTTCTCTCAACTTACCTTCGATTTCCCAAACCCGATGTAATTCCCATCGAGTCCATTTTGGTTCGATATGACCTTTTTTGATCAAGTCCGTATATTTGATACTAGGTTGATTCATATCGTAGTTGTTATAGGGGATATACATCTCTTGCTTCCCCTTAATCTCCCAACTAAAGCGTTCGTTTATTGCGCCGTTTATGCCATCTACTTGATCGGAAACTAATAATCCATCTGCAGATGCACTAGGGCTATCGTGGCCCGCATCCGGAGCTCGACGAACCCGACGTTGGCCTGTGTAATATTTCCAAACAATACGAGGGTGATCCGACTGATTAGCAGTCTCGTGCAGTAGGATGATTTCACCTGTCAAACGGGAAGGGCTATTCACTTTCGAGGTATAGAAGAAAATAATATCGTCAGCCGTACCGCCTTGTTTGAACTCGGGGTTGAAGAAAAAATTCACGGTGATTGTCGCCTTAGAAAAACTTCCGTCGACCTGGGGGGCGAAACCCGCTTCATTTTGAATAACTCGTTGCCCGCCACGCCAACGGATCACATGATTCCATACCGCTTCTGCCCCTTCGTTAGGAATAGGAAATGGCGTTGATCCGTGCATATTTAAAACACCTGCACCACGCGGTGCAAGCGTCGCATTCGATGCGTTGTACCGTATATCTGCTTTCGCCGCATCAGTTGCCATAGCAGTACGACGGGTTTTGTAGATATTAAGGAAATAGGTGTCTGGGTAGGTTTTAAGCATTGCAATAGTGCCCGGTGCAAGCTTATCGGCATATTGATCAACGTTTGAGGCGTTGATGGTGAATAGGATTTTGTCTTCTGGAAAAGGATTGGTATAGGACATACCGGGTTTCCAGCCAGCGGGGATTTTACTTTTATCGAATCCACCTGTGTAGGCGGGAATGGTTCCGTCGGCATTACCTGCTTTTATCGCGCCGGACCATGTAAGGGTATCGCCTATCTGTGCTGCTTGTTCCTCGGATACTTTGGCGAGCGCGGTGCCGCCGCTCAAAATGGATAATACTAAACTGCTTCCTACTACTATATTTTTTTTGTAGTGCATCATTAGCTTATTCTCCAATCGTCTCTCGATTACGCACGGCAAAACACGGTTACCGATAACACGAGCGACTTCAATTAATTTAACTACATAAATTTCCTCTGATAAAACTAGTAATTCTAATACGAAACGACGTCATGCAATCACCTATAGCAGATGATTGCATGACGTCGGTATACTGGCTAAACAACGTAAATTAGCGTCGCCCCATACGTCTTAGTGCTGCTGGGGTATAACCTTTCATTCCTGCAACTCCTGGGTTATCAAACGTGTAAGGAGTTTCTTCGTTAACTACGCCACGAATATAATATCTTTTCGCAAGCAAGTCATAGGTTGCATAAGCTTGAACCCAATGCATGTTGGCATCCCAATAAAGTGTGCCGAACATATCCATGGTACGCCACAAATTTCCTTTGGTATCGTAAAGGTCATGGATGGCAACCTGCCAGCTATCTTCATCGCTGAAGATAATACGTTTACCGTATACATGCCGCGAACCATCTCGTAATGTGCCTTCAACTTCCCAAACTCTGTGTAGTTCCCAGCGAGTCCATTTTGGATTGATATGACCTTTCTTTATCAGATCGGTATATTTGATATCCGGCTGATTCATATCAAAGTTGTTGTAAGGGATATACATCTCTTTCTTGCCCTTAAGTACCCAACTGAACCGCTCGTTAACCGCACCGTTTATACCGTCAACTTGATCAGATACAAACAAGCCATCAGCAGATGAACTTGGGCTATCGTGGCCCGCATCCGGTGCACGACGTACTCGACGCTGACCGGTGTAGTACTTCCATACTATACGTGGGTGATCCGATTGGTTAGCGGTCTCGTGTAACAAAATAATCTCACCCGTAAGACGAGAAGGGCTGTTCACTTTAGACGTGTAGAAAAAGATAATATCGTCAGTGGTTCCGCCTTTTTTAAACTCTGGGTTAAAAAAGAAGTTCACTGTGATAGTGGCTTTGGCAAAACTACCATCAACCTGAGGTGCAAAACCCGCTTCGTTTTGAACTACGCGTTGACCACCACGCCACCGAATCACATGGTTCCAAACCGCTTCTACACCTTCATTAGGAATAGGGAATGGAGTTGATCCGTGCATACCCAAAACACCGGCGCCGCGTGGAGCTAAGCTAGCGTTTGACGCGTTGTATTTGATATCAGCTTTTGCTGCATCAGTCGCCATTGCAGTACGACGCGTTTTATAGATATTCAGGTAATTGGTATCTGGGAATGCCTTAAGCATAGCGATCGTTCCCGGCGCTAATTTGTCGGCATATTGATCTACGTTAGAAGCGTTGATCGTAAACAACACTTTATCTTCAGGGAATGGGTTGGTATATGGCATACCTGACTTCCATCCCGCTGGGATTTTACTTTTATCGAACCCACCGGTATACGCCGGTATAGTCCCGTCAGCATTTCCGGCTTTTTCAGCACCAGACCAAGTGAGTGTGTCACCTAGCTGAGCAGCCTTTTCCTCTGATACTTTCGCCATCGCTGTAGTACTGGCAAAACAGGATAAAACTAAACTACTTCCCGTTATTATTGCTTTTCTATTGAGTTTCATTAGCCTAGCCTCCAATCACATCCCCGCTAAAACACGCAAAACCGCATGTTACTTCGAAAACACAATTTTAGTTGATATTTATATAATATGACCCTTAATACAATTTCATTAACACTTGCTTGAGCAACAGCTCGTAATACGAACTGTAACCTAAGCTCCAACTAAACATCAGTAAATTCAGTGTGAGGATGTTAGCCCAAATTTCAGCTAACACCCCAACATTGCTTTCACTATCAGTCAGATATTCCGGTAATTAATTACCGTCTACCCATACGCCGTAACGCCGCAGGGGTATAACTCTTCATACCCGCAAGACCAGGTTGGTCAAACGTGTACGGCTTCTCTTGGTTAACCAAACCTCGAACGTAATACCGTTTGGATAACATATCATAAGATGTAATACCTTGTACCCAAGATACATCTGCATCCCAGAATACTGTGGTGAACATCTCCATCGTACGCCACATAATATCTTTCGTGTCATACATGTCGTGAATAGCTACTTGCCAGCTGTCTTCGTCAATAAACAAAACTCGTTTGCCATATACGTGACGCGAGCCTTCGCGCAATTGCCCTTCGACTATCCAAACCCGGTGTAGTTCCCAACGGCTCCACTCTGGGTTGATATGTCCTTTTTGAATCAGGTCATCATATTTGATGCTTGGTTGATTCATGTCGAAGTTATTGTAAGGAATATACATTTCCTGTTTACCAATAATCTTCCAGGAAAAACGCTCATTTACCGCTCCGTTAATACCATCAACCTGGTCTGAAACAGAAAGTCCGTCAGCGTCTCCGCTTGGGCTATCGTGTCCGGCATCCGGTGCACGACGTACACGGCGTTGACCGGTGTAGTATTTCCACACGATACGAGGGTGTGTCGACTGGTTTGCTGTTTCATGCAACAAAATGATCTCACCTGTCAAACGTGACGGGCTATTCACTTTAGTTGTGTAGAAAAAGATAATGTCGTCCCGTGGGCCGCCTTTCTTAAACTCAGGGTTAAAAAACAAGTTTACAGAACGAGTCGCTTTTGCATAACTTCCATCTACTTGTGGAGCAAAAGTCGCTTCGTTTTGAACTACACGTTGCCCACCACGCCACCGAATCACGTGATTCCAAACCGCTTCAACCCCTTTGGTAGGGATCGGAAAAGGAGTTGAACCCTGCATTGATGCAACGCCCGCACCGCCGGTAACCAGCTCTGCGTGAGTAGCATTGTATTTCGCATCAGCAACAGAAACGTCAGTTTTACCCGCTGTTCGTCGCGTTTTATAAACCTTTAGATAGTAGGTATCGGGATAGTTTTCGATCATAGCGACCGTGCCTGGAGCAAGCTTATCCTTATACTGATCAACGTTCGATGCATTAATGGTAACTAAAACCTTATCTTCCGCGAAAGGGTTTGTGTACGACATCCCCGGTTTCCAGCCTGCGGGAATTAAACTTTTATCAAATCCGCCGGTATATGCAGGGATAGTACCCTCAGCATTGCCCGCTTTTTCAGCTCCGCTCCAAGTAAGAGTGTTGCCCAATTGAGCTGCCTTCTCCTCAGAAACTTTTGCTACCGCATTACCGGCAACCAAGCAGGATAGAAGCAAACTACTTCCCGCTATTAATGAAACTTTCTTAAACATTCTTTTAATACTCCCAGCAGTAAATACGAATACTTCTGCCGACTACGGTTTCTATTTTGCATTGTCCATTTGATTGGCAATACACATACATTCAAATTTATAAACAAATACGTTTTGTATCTAGATTAGAAGCTGATGTTGGGTAGACCAACACCAGCTTCTCATATCTATCACATAAACTATTTATGCCGTTAAATTCTTCAAATACCTAAACTTATAGCGACCAAGAATATGTCAGAGACACAAAATCTTTGTCATATTTATCTGAACCAGTTGGCGTATCAGAAGCGATATAATCAGTGTATTTCAATTTGATAATATGCACAGTTCTGAAGTCAGCCGCCAGCGTTGCAGAGATGTTTCGACGACCTTCTCGGAAACTAGCAACACCGATTGCAGATTGGCCATTTACATTGTGAGTAAAGGTTACACTTGGCTTCAGGTTGACCCCTGAGAACACGTTAAAGTAGCTAAGGGTAAATAGCGCAGTATATCCCCAAGAAGTTCTCGTAGCCGCATCAAATAGGAAGCCAGGAGTAAAGTCAGCGTTATTGATTGTATATTCACCAACTACTGCTCCAGAACCCGCACCTAGCATTTGCCCAAGAACCTTAGTAGCTGTCAGGCTCATCTGGTATACATCACCATTCACATGATCGTCAACATAGACACCAGCATAGGATGTTGGAAGCTGCCCCGTTGCACCGCCAATCAGGCCAGTTTCACCAACGCTGATGTATGCGTCAGGTCGATACGACATTTCCCACTGCCAAGAAATCTTCATTTTCTGGGTACTGGCACTAATACCAAACATCTCCAGCCCTTCAATATATTTCAGACCATAGAGGCCAGAAGACATGCTTGCGCTTGTTACTCCCTTTGCATAGATACTTGGTGCAGTATTGTTGTACTGAACATAGTAAACGCCGAATTCAGTATCAAGGGCTTCGATTGCGAAGCGGTAAGACAGACCAAATTCATCCTTATGTGCAAAAACGTCTGGACCACGAGGTATTGCCGCGTGTGAACCTAGAACTTGTGCCTCTGTAAGTGAATCTGGCGCACCGAGGTTTAGGAAGTTACAGGCGTCAGAGTAAGTACTAATATAGTCAGTACCAAAAAACGTTCCGCAGGATGGCGCTAGTGTTTGCTCCCACTGCTTTGCAGGCCGGAAAAAACCTTCAATAGAGGTTGTATCCGTTAGCGACAAAGTCGCATATAGCATTACCGTAGGTAATACGATCTCTTTAATTTCTACACCCGGTGCAGTAGCAGCAGCACCATCAAGCGGGTTAATCGTGTTGATACCACCGGATATAGCAAAAAGCGCTTCGCCCCAGTTAACTACTTGTTGGCCCACTCGAACATCTAAATATTGATCACCAACCTCAAAGTTCCCCCATACAAAAGCATCAAGCAGCGTAATACTACTACCGGCAATATCTTTTTCCCCTTCTGGCACTTGTCTTACTGCAGCCTTATCACCCTCAATGGCGAAGTCATAAAAAACCTTGCCGCGCATAAAAGCGCCAAAATCGCCCATCACCAACTCTAATTCCGGTAACGCGGTTACCGACTCAGAGAAGGTTTTTCCGCGTGCCCAGTTGATACTACCATCATCAGAAGCCGTTTTGGTTGCTCCACCTGTACCGCCGTTACCTGGGCCTATTAAAGCACTGTCTGGCTTAGCGATACGCATAGATAAACCTGCGTTAACCGTTAAATCGAAACTACCTTCGACATTATCACCAAGCGTAAAAGGTACCGCTTGTATTGGGGTCGAAACCATTGTTGCCAGCATGGCGGTTGCCAGGGGAGCCCGGGCGTACGTCCACACGGGATTTTTTGTGATTCTCATGAAGCCACTCCGTATATATTTTCTATTATTTGAAGTTAGGGATTTAAATTTCCCTGGGTAAGCTGTTTATCAGCTCTTTATTTTTATTGTAATTAGGTTGTAACCGAGAGCATTTATAACACACTAGCTAACGATTACAAAGAATGTTTAGTGATCAATAGCCTTTCAGACAAGATGCAAAAGGACTCCCCCTTACTCTACCGAATAACCTTTAGCAAAAATCAGAATAGAGATTTTTTGAAGTCACACTTATCGGTTTTTTATATCCGTTAATTTTTATTTCGGTCGAACTAATTTGCAAATCATCATCACTAGCGACGGCTTCACCAAATTGGTATTTGGGCTTCACCTCGCCACGTATAGCCTTCTGATTATATTGCTCTGCGGAATCAGCCGCCTGCTCAGCCATAGATTGGTATTGTTTCATCTGAGCAGCACCATGTCTTTTGGCCAACATCCCTGCAACGATGTGAGGTGCCAAAACTAGCGCAGTGGCGTTGTTTCCACCAAAGCCTTTCGAGTTCAAGAAGGATGCGTCGATTCCGGATGCGCCGGTTTCGATGGCCTCTTGCTCGAAGCGTAAATTACTTGCGTGTACGTCATCGGCAATTTTGTCGGTCGTTGATATACCTGGAATAAACCCGTATTTCCATACACCAAGGGTACTCATGATTTGATCTGCAGATGACGACCCTAATGAATGACCAATAAAACATTTGATCGCAGCAATTGGCCACTGTTCGATACCAAAGGTTTTGGCAATTTCATTAAATATGTGGGATTCGGTGACGCGATTTTGCGGTGTACTGGTTCCGTGGGCATGCATAAAGGTGCGATTACGAAGCGCATCGTCACCCAACATAGTCCTTGCGACACCAGCGGCTTTTGCAACGGTTAAATAGTTACCGACACCGGGGCCAGCAATTGATTTTTTGTAACCATCGGCGTGAACAAATACATCGGGGACCGCACCATGAATAGGGGCACCCAGCTCCAACGCCAATTTGTCATCAAACAGGACAATAAATTGCGAAGATTCACCCATGGTAAATCCACAATTATCACCAAAAGGGCGGCAAGCGCGGCGATAATCCGGCTCGGTTAAACCCAGTTTTGCATCTAACTCAAGCAACTCGGCGTCGGTGGCTAATGCACCCATTGCTGCATAACCCTCCATCGCCTCTGGATTGATGGTCGCTTCGCTGGTGCCGACCAGCACTACACGGCGTTTACCGGCTTGAATATCCGCCACTGCCGCACGTAGGTTATAAAGGAAGGTCGCGCACGCGCCGATGTGGCCACCGGTCGCACCGACATTACCAAGCACATAGGCGTTGATAAAATCCGCTGGCATTTCGGCAAAACCCAGCGGTAGTTGTTTGGAGGTGATACGCTTACCAATATGAGACGCTTTGTACATGCCACCCGTACCGCAATCATCGAGCTGCCCCATCGAGCTACTGGCATACACTGCTACCTGATCAGGCGATACAGAATCTGCGATAGTCTGCCAATCAATACCTATTGAACCAAGCGCATCGGAGGCAGCGTAAATTGACATTTGAAGGCCGCGGGGATGGTTTCGCGAGGGGTACAAATCCTTTGGGTCAAAACCTGTTGGCAGCTGACCAGCGCTTGAAACTGCCGCGACTTTGGTGCCGGGCAACAACATATCGAAACCCTGACTCACGGTGACTTTAACTTGGCCATCTTCCAGCGGTTGATAGGCCCAGCCTTCGGGCGCTACTGCCGGTAGTTGTTTGGCGCGCACGACAAATTCAAGAGGTTGATCATCGCCAGGATTCACTTTCATTTTTCGCTGCAAGGGAACCGCAGCCGGATCAAAATATTGGGATTCGATACGACGGATCAGGGTGTGATCGAGCACATGCTGATTCAGGGTTGGGTGATCTTTAACACTGGATATTGGCAATCCGTTTAAATCGACCAGCTGGCCATTTTCAAACTTCGCCTGATTCATCATCACAGCGAGATCAACCAGCGTTTCTTCCGCTACCTGGGTTGGCAGTTCATCGAGCAATGTGCGGCGATACGCATGATGAAAGGACCCACGTCCAGCAGAATTAATCCCGCCAAAACCAACGATTACAGGCAAACTAACCAAGACACAAGCCCCTTATTACTGGAATACCCTCGCTGACGTGGCTGTTTTCGCCAACGCGACCCAGTATTTTCCGGGTTACCTGGGTTACCAAGGTAAGGAGGTTTATATTTGAAAAATTTTAAGTTTTTTTATTACTGCTGAATTATCAGCCATTCTATTGATTGACCATTGAAAACACCAGCATCAGACGCAGTCAATATGCAGTACTGATGCATGTTTACGGATTAGTGCTCGCGGGTTTCGTCGAACTGAATGTCCGGCCAGCGTTCCTGAGTCAATGACAGGTTCACCCGGGTTGGTGCCAAATAGGTCAAAAAACCACCCCCATCGATCGCTAAATTTTCAGATTGTTTACGCCTGAACTCATCCTGTTTAAGCGCATCTTCCGAATTCACCCAACGCGCGGTATGCACGGTAACCGGCTCGTAAATACATTCAACCCGATATTCATCCTGTAGCCGATAGGCCACTACATCGAACTGCAGCACCCCCACCGCTCCGAGAATAATCTCGTTGCTGTTAAGCGGGAAAAATACCTGGGTAGCGCCCTCTTCCGATAGTTGAGTCAGGCCCTTTTTTAACTGTTTGAGCTTGAGTGGATCTTTTAGACGCGCGCGACGAAACAGCTCCGGCGCAAAGTGTGGGATGCCGGTGTACTTAAGATCTTCGCCTTCGCTAAAGGTGTCGCCGATCTGAATGGTGCCGTGATTGTGCAGACCGAGAATATCTCCAGGCCAGGCATCGGCGGTGGTATTTCGCTCTCCGGCCAGAAATGTAACCCCATCAGTAATACGAATATCTTTACCGATACGGGTATGGCGCATTTTCATGCCGGGCTGATAATGCCCCGAACAGACTCGCATAAACGCGATACGGTCCCGATGTTTCGGATCCATATTGGCCTGAATTTTAAATACAAAACCGCTGAATTTTTCTTCGGTTGGCTGAACCGTACGGGCGTGATCTTCTCGCGATTTGGGCGCTGGCGCGCACTCGATAAAACCATCGAGCATTTCACGCACACCAAAATTACCCATCGCGGTACCGAAATAAACCGGAGTTAACTTGCCACGAAGATAGCTATCGAGATCAAATTCAGCGCTTGCGCCCTGCACCAGCTCGATCTCATCAATCAATATATCGTATTCATCACCGAGATGTTCCCGCGCCTCGTCGCTGTGCAGGCCTTGAATATAACCTTCATCGGGAATGGTATGCCCCATGCCTTGTACATAGGGATAAATTCGGTCGAGATAGAGATGATAGATCCCCAGAAAACGCCGACCGGAGGCTAGCGGCCAGGTGATTGGTGAGCACTGGATTTTGAGTACTTCTTCTACTTCATCGAGTAATTCGATCGGATCACGAATATCTCGATCAAGCTTATTAATAAAGGTCAGAATCGGTGTATCCCGCAGCCGACATACATCCATCAGTTTGATGGTACGTTGCTCAACACCCTTTACCCCATCAATCACCATCAATACCGAATCGACTGCGGTCAGGGTTCGATAGGTATCCTCGGAGAAATCCGCGTGGCCCGGTGTATCGAGCAGGTTGATCACCTTTCCTTTATAGGGAAACTGCATCACTGAGGTGGTGACCGAGATGCCCCGCTCCTTCTCCATCGCCATCCAGTCTGAGGTTGCGTGGCGATCACTCTTTTTACTCTTGACGGTGCCCGCCACCTGAATCGCGTTACCGAACAGCAACAGCTTTTCAGTCATCGTGGTCTTACCCGCATCCGGGTGAGAGATGATAGCG
>JQIA01000878.1_pt1 | contig 15878 bp, 12 predicted proteins | sample 811431 | NCBI WGS metagenome assembly JQIA01 (sample SAMN02998118, study PRJNA258478) | marine sediment metagenome | biome: marine; feature: seafloor; material: sediment; isolation source: oil-polluted sediment collected from 3 locations (0.5 km, 0.7 km and 0.9 km)... | place: USA: Gulf of Mexico ... | reverse complement strand
TTATGTAGGGAAATCAAAAGACCCTAGTAAGCATGGTACTGGTTTTAATAAGATCCAGTTAAATGATAAAATTGCGTCTGCTGAACAAGTTCCTGCTTTTATTATTAATGCAAGATCTAAAGTATCTGAACTAGAAGTGCCTTTTATGACAACTTCTATTAAAGCTGATAAAGAATCTAATGTAGGTACAATTACTGATATTAGATTAAAATTAAGAGATGTTAATGCTCTTAAGATTAATTACTCTACACAAAAAGGAGTAGAGTAACGAATCAAGTATAAGTTTTAAAAAAAAAAGGGTAATTCATATGAATTACCCTTTTTTTATTTTATAGAAATTAAATTTTATGCTTTTGAAATATTGTATATTTATATCTTGTTATTTGAATATGAATAAAACTGTTTATTTTCTCTTTTTTGTGTTTTTTACTTCCACTTTATGTGCGCAAAAGGATTCATTGCAATTAGGTGATAGATATGCTGAGGATCAAATCTATGCTTCTGTCTCTTATGCACAATTTAGTAATCAACCATCCAATATATCTAAAAGTAGTTTTTCGTATTCAATTTCTGCAGGAATTCTAAAAGATTTTATTTTAAATAAAAAAGGTGATATTTCTATTGCTTTAGGAGTGGGCTATGGTTTTGACTTTTTTAACCATGAATTAAAAGTGGAAGAATTAAATAATAGTACATCTTTTGATACTTCAACAGACATAAGTTCTAATGTGTTTACCGCCCATAATTTAGAACTTCCGTTAGAAATTAGATGGAGAACTTCCAACGCTAAAAAATATGATTTTTGGCGTATTTATACAGGAATAAAATTTTTGTATAATTTGTCTAATACTTTTCAGTATACAGAGAGTTCTACTGATTTTAAGTATGAAAATGTTTCCGCTTATCGCAAATTACAATATGGTTTAACGCTATCTGCTGGTTATACTGAATTTAATGCATATCTTTTTTATGGCTTGACTCCAATTTTTGAAAACGCAATAATTAATGGAGAAGAGATTAATTCAACTACACTTAAATTCGGATTAGTTTTCTATTTCTTATAACAGGTAATGCAAGCTAAAAGTTACTAAAACCCCAGTAAAGAATCCTAGATAAATTTCTTTAGTTGAATGTGCTTTTAAGTGCAATCTAGCACTTCCTAACAATCCTGAAAGTATAAATATAATAATGATTGTTATTGTAAAAGATTGTGAATATACACTACTTAAAATCATAAAAAAACCTATCGAAATTCCTAATGAAAGTAAATGAATACTTGCTTTTATTTTGAAATAAAATAGAATGTAAACAAAGAATAAACCTAAAGAGGTTGATAAGAAAAGTAGGCCAATATCATGTAAATTAGGAGTGTTATTGAATGAATTACCTAATAAATAAAAGACCGTTATCATTATAGAAATCGGTAACTTACGTTCCTTTATAGTCTCCACTTTATAGGTCTTAATAACTTTTAGTTTTTTTAAAACTACCATTATTAGTAATGGAATTAAATAGGTAGCAACAAAAATTAAACTTAGTATGCTTAATTTTTGTTTACTAGAAAATTGGTTTGGTATTAATAAAAAATAGAACATTACACCTATTGTAGGGATTACAATAGGGTGTAAAATAGTTGATATGGATTTGTAAAATCGCACTAAATCTCTTTACGTAACCTTGCAACAGGTAAATCTAATTGTTCACGATATTTAGCAACTGTTCTTCTCGCTATTGGATATCCTTTCTCTTTTAAAATGATTGATAACTTCTCATCAGTCAAAGGTTTTTTCTTGTTTTCCTCTGTTATCACAGTTTCTAATATCTTCTTAATTTCTTTTGTTGATACATCTTCACCTTGGTCATTTTTCATTGATTCAGAAAAGAATTCTTTAATCAATTTTGTTCCATATGGAGTTGAAACATATTTGCTGTTAGCAACTCTAGAAACGGTAGAAATATCCATTTTTATCTTATCTGCAATGTCCTTTAAGATCATTGGTCTTAATCTTCTTTCATCACCAGTTAAAAAATAATCATATTGATAATGCATAATAGTATTCATTGTCACTAATAGTGTTTGCTGACGTTGTATTATTGCATCTATAAACCATTTTGCAGAATCTAATTTCTGCTTGATGAAAAATACTGCATCTTTTTGAGATTTACTTTTAACATTAGATTCTTGATATCCTTTAAGCATATTATTATACTCTCTAGATATATGTAGTTCTGGAGCATTTCTTGAATTTAATGTTAAGTCTAATTCTCCATCTAAAATTTTGATAGAAAAATCAGGTACTATTTGTTCTGCTATTTTGTTATTACCTGCATAAGAACTTCCTGGTTTTGGATTTAATTTTGAAATTTCAGTATTAATTTCTTTCAATCCTTCTTCAGATATATTGAATTTCTCTTGTAATTTTTTGTAATGTTTTTTTACAAAATGATCAAAAGCATTTTCTAATATATCAATGGCTAATGTTCTTGTTTTGGTTACCTCTTTATTTTTTAATTGTATGATTAAACACTCTTTTAAGTCTCTTGCTCCAACTCCAATAGGATCTAAATTATGTACCACTTTTGTAAGTACTCGAATTACTTTTTCTTCAGTGGTAAAAACGTTCGCGGTAAAAGCTAAATCGTCAACTAGATCAATAATTTCTCGTCTAATGTACCCGCTGTCATCAATACTACCTACTAAAAACTCGGCAATAGCACGTTCTTCGTCATCAAAACTAAATGTGTTTAATTGATTTTTTAAAGATTGATGAAAAGTGGTTCCTGCAGCATAAGGAATGCTTTTTTCTTCATCATCTGCAGAATAATTATTCGCTTGGGTTTTATATAATGGTACTTCATCATCACTCAGATATTCATCGATATTAATATCTTCAGCTTCTATTTTTTCGTTTCCAGCATCGTCATCAAATTCATTAGATAAATCATCATCTATTGAATCAGACTCTTCTTTACCTGTATCCAAGGCAGGGTTTTCTTCTATTTCTTGTTTTAAACGTTCTTCAAAAGCTTGTGTTGGCAATTGAATTAACTTCATCAACTGAATCTGTTGTGGAGATAATTTTTGTAAGAGTTTGTAATGTAAACTTTGCTTTAGCATAAATACAAATATAAGGAATAGGTTAAAATAAAATCGTCATTCGGTTAGGAATGACGATTGAGATATTAAGTTCTTTATTTTTTTAAAAATCCGCATTTTGAGGTGTTCTTGGAAAAGGAATAACATCTCTAATATTATTCATTCCTGTGGTAAATTGTACCAATCTTTCGAAACCTAAACCAAAACCAGAATGAACAGCCGTACCATATTTACGTAAATCTAAATACCACCAAAGTTCTTTTTCATCGATATTCATTGCTTTCATTTTCTCAACTAAAACGTCATAACGTTCTTCTCTTTGGGCTCCACCAACAATCTCTCCAATTCCTGGAAATAAAACATCCATTGCTCTAACTGTTTTTCCATCATCATTTAAGCGCATGTAAAATGCTTTAATACTTGCAGGATAATCAAACAGTATCACGGGACATTTAAAGTGCTTTTCAACTAAAAAGCGTTCATGTTCAGATTGTAAATCTGCCCCCCATTCATTTATTGGAAATTGAAATTTTTTCTTTTTATTTGGTTTAGAGTTACGTAATATATCTATTGCTTCTGTGTAAGAAACACGTTTAAATTGATTGTCAGCTACAAAGCGTAATTTTTCTAACAAACTCATTTCGCTTCTTTCTGCTTGAGGTTTGCTTTTTTCTTCTTGTGTTAAACGTTGGTCAAGAAATTCTAAATCATCTTTACAATTTTCTAAAATATCATTAATTACAGATTTGATGAAATCTTCAGCCAAGTCCATATTTCCGTCTAAATCCATAAAAGCAACTTCTGGTTCAATCATCCAAAATTCAGCTAAATGACGCGTAGTATTAGAGTTTTCTGCTCTAAAAGTAGGACCAAAAGTGTATGCTTTCCCTAAAGACATTGCAAATGTTTCTGCTTCTAGCTGACCTGAAACTGTAAGGTTAGTTTCTTTTCCAAAAAAATCTTTTGAAAAATCTATTTTTCCGTCCTCAGTTAAAGGAGATTTATTGTCTTCAAAAGTAGTAACTCTAAACATTTCTCCTGCACCTTCTGCATCAGAACCTGTGACTATGGGAGTGTTTACGTAGTTAAAATCATTTTCTTGAAAATACTTATGAACTGCAAAAGAGAGTTTAGAACGTACACGCATTACGGCGCTAAATGTATTTGTTCTAACACGTAAATGTGCATTTTCTCTTAAAAATTCGAAACTATGTTTTTTAGGTTGAATAGGGTATTCATCTGGATTTGAATCTCCCAAAATCTCAATTTCAGATACTTGAACTTCTACAGTTTGCCCTCTTCCTTGACTTTCAACCAATGTACCTTTTACAGCGATTGCTGCACCAGTTGTAATTCTTTTTAGAGTTTCTTCTGATGTGTTTTCAAAATTGATAACACATTGTATGTTTTTTATTGTAGAACCATCATTTAAAGCAATAAAACGATTACTTCTAAACGTTCTTACCCAACCTTTTAATAGTACTTCTTGTAAAACTGAATCCGATTTTAAAATTTCGGCAACGTTTTTCTCTGTCATGCTTTTCTTGTTTTTGATTTGTTGCTAAATAATTTACTGAATCGTAAAGATACTTTTTTGCTACAAAATAAGCAATTATCAATTGTCAATAAAAATATAAAGTGATAACTTTAGAAATCATTTAAAATTTGATCATGAAAAAGAAAATAAATATATCTTTTAAGAGAGTGCTTCAACAGTTAAAGGCAGATTTAATTGGTAAAGATTCACATAGAGGAGTAACATTAACGTATGCTTGGTTAGCTAATCAATTTGGTCATATTTCACTTGGATTCATACCTGCTTTTTTACTTCATTATTTTATGAGTATTTCCGCTTTAAAAGCTGCTTTGTGTGTTTCTCTTTTTTGGTTTTTGTTTGAATTATATAATTTCTTAGGACCTTTGCTTAGTAAAAAGGAGTCAAATTCTGATGTCCTATTTGTACCTAAGAAAAATAAATACATTTTTAAACCCAAATGGGGTAATGTAGCCTTCGATACGTTCACGGATATTTGTTTTTTTATTCTTGGTTCTTTTTTATTCGCTTTTTGTATTCAAAAGTTTAACGCCACTATTATAATTATTGTTCTTGGAGTATTATCAGTTTATTTGGCATTTGCAACTAAATATTGGTATGTAACTAAAATGTATCAATTTTATGCTAGATTTCCTTTCCAATTTAGACTAAGTCAATGGGACTTTACAATAAATATTGCTGATAAATTAAAAGTTGATCATTTTTTAAATCTTAAAAAAGGAGGAAATCATTTATTAATTTTTGGACCACTAAGTGCAGGTAAAACCAGTTTAGGAGTTGGGATATTGAATGAATTGAGTATAAAAAATAATAGTTGTTTATATGTTAGTGCTATAAAAATGTTTAATTATTTCTTTAATGATGGAGATGACGTTTTAGAGGCTCATGAAATATGGGATTGGAAAACGGTAGACTTTTTGTTGATTGATGATATATGCCCAGGTGAACCAATTCAGGATGAGTTAACTTCTCCAAAACAAGTTCTCAGTTTTATAGATACTTTGAAACCTATAAATACCATAAATAGAGAAATAATAAAGGACAAAAATATAATTTGGATTCTTGGAAGCGAGCAATCTTTAGCTGAAAATGAAAAAGATAAATGGAAAGGTTTGCTGTTAGATATTGGTATCGATAAAAGTAAAATATCAATAATTAATTTATAAGATTCCTTATAAAATATGATTATCATAAGCAAAACTAATAAGATGTGGTAGGCTTCTTACATTAAACCTTTTATACAAAGGGATGATTCTTTTTTCTATTGCAGATTGACTCACATTTAATTTATTTGCAATTTCTTTAAAGGCAAAACCATTTGCAGCTAACTCTAAAGCTTCTTTCTCTTTTCTAGAAATTCCTAATTCATTGCGTAGTTGATTGCTTAATGTTTCTTCAAATCTAGTTCTAGACGTATCTGGACCAAAAGCTGCATACTGCATTATATTCCCCAATTTTCTTAAATGAATTTTTTCAGAAATACCAATTAGTTCTAAAATAGTACCTTCAAAAGATTTATAAACACCAACTCTTGAAAATATTGGGATAATGTCCCCATTTTTATGGATCTTTTCAACTTCTAATGTGAAACTAAACTTGTCTAAATCTTTTTTTATGGTTTTAAGAAACTGTAATCCTTTGTCATTTAGTTTGTTAGAAAACTTTAGGTGTCTTTTAGAAGTGCTGCTAACTATTGTTAACAACGTAATTTCTTTATCTTTATATCCTAATAAATCTTTCCACCCATTAGCAAATAGCATTCTGTTTTTTTCAAAAGAATATATATAGACAGCTTGCCCAATAAATTGAGGAACTTTTTCTTTGTATTCTTTATAAATAGGGTCATTGCAATCAAATGGTATATTTGAAACTCTATCTCTAGTATATTCTCCAAAATCCTTTTTCATACTACAAAAATACAGAAAAACTGCGTAAAAACACAGTTGACAAACTACTTAAAGTGTCTTATTTTTGTTAAAAAATCTATTGAACAAGAAAGATTAAAAAATTGCTTTGAAAAAGAATTTTAAAAATTGTTGAATAAGATTACATGTTTCCCCAATTTATATGTACAAAAAAAAACCTTTACTAATTTTTAACTAGTAAAGGTTTTTTGATTATTCTAGTTTTTCCTCTTTTGGTGGGATAATTTTCATGTAAGGTTCCTTAAAAACCTTCTTATTTGCAATCTTCTTTTCAAAAGTTAATAACAAAGATGGAAGTAGTAGTAGGTTTGAAACCATTGCTAACAATAAGGTTATGGATACCAAACCTCCTAATGCAATTGTGCCTCCAAAGCTAGATAATGTAAAAACTAAAAAGCCAAAGAAAAGTACAATTGAAGTGTAAAACATACTAACTCCTGTTTCACGTAAAGCCGAGTAAACGGATGGCTTTATTCTCCAATTATTAGCGATTAATTCTTGCCTGTATTTTGCTAAAAAGTGAATTGTATCATCGACAGAAATACCAAAAGCAATACTGAAAACTAAAATTGTTGATGGTTTTATAGGTATATCAAAAAAGCCCATCAATCCTGCTGTAATTAGTAAGGGAAGAATGTTTGGTAACAAAGAAATTAAAATCATTTGTGGTGATCTAAACATCCATGCCATAAAAAGGGCGATTAAAAATATGGCTAAAGATAAAGAGAGTACTAAATTGTTGATTAAATAATTAGTTCCTTTGATAAAAACTAAAGCTTTACCAGTTATTGAAACAGAGTATTTTTCTGACGGAAATTCTTTGGCAATAACGGCCTTTAATCGTTCTTGAATAACCTCCATTTTATCAGTTCCAATATCTTTCATAAAGGTTGTTATTCTTGCGTAACGTCCTGTAGAATCTACAAAACTTTTTAGCATTCCTGCATCACTATCGGTGTTTTTAGAGTACGAAAAAATATAATTTTGCTCTTGATTTGTAGGTAATTGATAGTATTTAGGGTTTCCTTTGTAATATGCTTGTTTTGTGTATTTGACTAAGTTAACAACTGAAACTGGTTTTGATAACTCAGGGAAAGTCTCTATGGCTTCATTTATTTTATCCATCTTTTTTAAGGTGGATAACTTCATAACTCCTTTTTCTTTTTTGGTGTCAATTAAGATTTCTAAAGGCATAATTCCTCCAAATTCTTTTTCAAAGAACTTAATATCTTTGTAAAAGCTCATACTTTTAGGCATGTCTTCAATTAAACTTCCAGAAACTCTAATTTTATAAACCCCAATTATTCCTAAAACGATAAAAAGTACAGTCGCAAAATATATAGCAATTCGTTGTTCTTTTACTGCTTTTTCCATCCAATCAACAACATTTTCAATCCATCTTCGCTCTAGATGATTTAAATGTTTCTTTTTTGGAAGTGGCATAAAACTGTAAATAATTGGTATAATTAACAGCGCCAAAATAAAAATACTTATAATATTTACAGAAGCTAATATTCCGAATTCACGTAATAAGTTACTTTTCACAAAAACAAAAGTTGCAAAACCGGATGCCGTTGTAATATTGGTCATTAAAGTGGCGTTCCCTATTTTAGAAATTACACGTTGTAAAGCTTTAGCTTGATGCCCATGTTTTTTAATTTCTTGTTGATATTTATTAATTAGGAAAACAGCATTAGGTACACCAATAACAATAATTAAAGGTGGAATTAATGCTGATAAAACTGTAATTTCATATCCAAACCAACCGATAAAACCAAAAGCCCAGGTAACACCAATTAATACCACTAAAAGTGTGATAAAAGTAGCTCTAAAAGATCTAAAAAAGAAAAAGAAAATAACAGCTGTAATTCCTAATGCTCCACCAACAAAAAGTGTGATTTCATTTTGAATATTCTGCGCATTAAGTGTTCTAATATAGGGCATTCCAGAAATACGAACATCTAAATTATTCTCTTTCTCAAATTTCTCTATAGTAGGAATTAGTTTTTCGAAAATAAAATCTCTACGTTTAGGAGTATTTATGATTTCCTTTTTAATATAAATAGCAGTTTGTAAAGTACCCGTTTCCTTATTAAAAAGTAGGTTGTCGTAAAAAGGAAGTTTCTCGAAAAGTTGCTTTTTGATTTCTAAAACTTCTTTTTTTGTTGATGGATCTTTTTCGTAAAGTGGTTCTAAAACAAATTTCCTTTGTTGTCTATCTGCTTTTAATTTTTTAATATCTGCGATAGAAAGTGTGAAATCAATTTCTTCTAAATCTTTAAATTGATTTACTAAATTGTTCCAAGCATTAAACTTTTTAGGAGTAAAAACAGTAGAATCCTTAATACCTAGAATGACTAAGTTTCCTTCTTCACCAAAAATTTCTAAAAATTTGTTATACTCTAAGTTTGCCTCATGGTTTTCTGGTAATAAGTTTGCCTCTGTATATGAAAACTTCATATACTTCATTTGCGATGCCAATAAACCAGTAATAATTGCAATTGCTAATAAAACCAAGTAGCGGTTTCTTAAAATAATACCAGCAACTTTTGTCCAGAAATTCATTTAAAAAAATTTGTGCAAAGGTAATTAAATTGTGATAGTCTTGTAAACAAAAAAAAGAGTGTTTTTAAAAACACTCTTTTTTATCAATTCTTATATTATAGACTTAAACAGTCATTATTTCTTTTTCTTTAACAGATAAAACTTCTTCAATCTTTTTAACATAAGCATCTGTTAATTTTTGAACGTCATCTTCAGCTATTTTTTTCATGTCATCAGAAATATCCGTTTTTTTGATGTCGTTATTAGCATCTTTACGTCCATTTCTAATTCCTACTTTAGCGTGTTCGGCTTCAGATTTTGCTTGTTTTGCTAAGCCTATTCTGCGTTCCTCAGTTAATGGTGGTACATTAATCATGATAATATCACCATTATTCATTGGGTTTAAGCCAAGATTTGCAATCTGAATCGCTTTTTCAATGTTTTGCAACATATTTTTTTCCCAAGGTTGAATACTTAATGTTCTTGGGTCTGGTGTATTTACATTTGCTACTTGAGACAAAGGAGTTTGAGATCCATAGTAATCTACCATAACAGTACCTAGCATTGCAGGTGTTGCTTTTCCTGCTCTTATTGAGCGTAATTCTTTTTCTAAATGCTCAATTGCATTGTTCATTGCTTCTTTAGCAGTATCTAGAATAAATTCAATTTCTTCGTTCATCTTTTAAAAGTTTAAAGATTTTGATTATTAATTGTCAACTATTGTACCAATTTTCTCACCAGAAACTAACTTCATTAAGTTTCCGTTTTTGTTCATGTCAAAAATAATTATTGGTAATTTATTTTCTTCACTTAATGTAAATGCAGTCATGTCCATGACTTTTAAACCTTTTGAAATAACATCCTTAAATGTTATCGTTTCAAATTTAAATGCATTTTTATCTTTTTCAGGATCTACATTATATACTCCATCAACTCTTGTTCCTTTCAATATGGCATCAGCATCAATTTCAATTGCTCTTAATACCGCAGCCGTATCTGTCGTAAAATAAGGGTTTCCTGTACCAGCTCCAAATATTACTACACGTCCTTTTTGTAAATGTCTAATTGCTTTCCTCTTAATATAAGGTTCTGCAACTTCTTTAATTTCTAGAGCAGTTTGTAAACGAGTGTGTACGTCTTCATCTTCTAAAGCACTTTGTAACGCTAACCCATTTATACAAGTAGCAAGCATTCCCATATGATCTCCTTGAACACGATCCATACCATTACTTGCGCCAGCGACACCTCTAAAAATATTTCCACCACCAATAACAATAGCAACTTCAATTCCTTTTTCTACAACTTCTTTAATTTCTTTTGCGTATTCAGAAAGACGTTTTGGATCTATACCATATTGTCTATCGCCCATTAGAGCTTCACCACTTAATTTTAAAAGAATCCTTTTGTATTGCATTTATTTAGTTGTTTGATGATTCCTATATTAAGTAAGGAATAAAGTTATGCGAAATTACGTTTTTTTTTTATTTTTTTTTAAACAGGTCTTATAGTTTTGTTTATTTTTTTTCGGATAAAACGAATTTGCTGAAATAGAACGGTTTAAACCTTTGTGAAATTAATTAAATTGATTAATTTTGCAGTCGATTTTTAAGAACTAGAAACGAACAACAAATGAATATTACAAAAGAAAACATAGATGCATTAAATGCAGTTGTAAGAGTTGATATAGTTGCTGATGATTACCAAGCAAAAGTATCAGAATTATTAACAGACTATCGTAAAAAAGCTGACATTCCAGGTTTTAGAAAAGGGCATGTGCCTATGGGAATGATCAAAAAGCAGTACGGTAAATCTATAATGATAGATGAAGTAAATAAGCTTTTACAAGAATCTTTAAATAAATTTTTAGCAGATGAAAAATTAGACATTTTAGGAAATCCTCTTCCAAGAATGAAAGAAGATTTTGATTGGAATGCTGAGGTTTTTTCTTTTGAATTTGAATTAGGTTTAGTTCCTGAATTTGAAATAGATTTAAGCGAGAAAAACAAAATAAAGCAATATAATATTATTGCAACTGATGAGTTAATTGATGAAGAAGTTAAGAATCTTCAAACTCGTTATGGTAAAATGAGTCCTTTGAATGAAGCAATAGAGCATTCTAATGTAACTGGTACTTTTGTAAATGAAGAAAAGGAAATCAATAAGAAAGGTACTTTTCTAGTGAACGACCTTAATGGTAAGGATAATGAAGCAAAACTAATTGGAGCTAAAGTTGGTGATGTTGTTGAACTAGAAACTGAAAAACTATTTGAAGATGATCATAGATTAGAACATCTTTTAGGAGTTTCTCATGATGAAATTCACGATTTAGACATTACTGTTTCTTTTACTATTGAAGGAATTACAAAAACAGAACCAGCAGATTTAGACAAAGAATTGTTTGATAAATTATTTGCTGACGGAAGTGTAACTGCTGTTTCTGAATTAAAAGAAAAGATTAAGTTAGATGCAGAAAAGCAATTTTTACAACAAGGAGATCAGCAATTATTAAATGCTGTAACTGAGTATTTAGTAGAAAATACAAAGTTTGATTTACCTGCTGAATTCTTAAAAAAATGGATCGCTACTGCAGGTGAAAAACCATTAACAGCTGAAGAAGCTGTTGCTGAATATGAGAAATCTGAAAAAGGATTACGTTATCAATTAATCGAAGGAAAGATTATGAAAGATAATGATATCAAATTAGAATATGCAGAATTAGTTGAGTATGCAAAAGGATTTATCCGTACGCAAATGGCTCAGTTTGGTAACATGAATCCAGAAGAAAAAGAGTTGGATGATATTGCTGGTAGAATCTTACAAAATCAAGAAGAAGCTCAAAAACTACAGTCTCAATTAATGAGTCAAAAGTTATTAGGATTCTTTAAAGAGAATATCAACTTTGAAACAAAAGAAGTTTCTTACGAAGATTTCATTAAAGAAGTATATAATTAATAGTCATTGAGAGGAACGAAGCAATCTGCACAGTTATAAATTGATTGCCTTGTTTTTTCCAAAGACAAAAAACCTGAATTGTTAGATTCAGGTTTTTTTAGCAACTAACGGAAACAAAATAGTAAGAAATAGTTCTTATATTTACAGTATTAAACTTAAAACAAAATCACGAAAATGGATTACGGAAAAGAGTTCGAAAAATACGCAACAAAACATCAAGGAATAAACAGCACATATTTAGGTAAAATAACTAGTAGTTTAACGCCCTATATTATGGAGGAACGTCAAATGAACATTACTCAAATGGACGTTTTCTCTCGTTTAATGATGGATAGAATTATCTTTTTAGGAACAGGAGTTAACGACCAAGTAGCGAATGTAATTCAAGCGCAGTTATTGTTTTTAGAAAGTGTAGATGCTAATAAAGATATTTCAATTTACATTAACTCTCCAGGAGGAGGAGTTTATGCAGGTTTGGGTATTTATGATACTATGCAGTTTATTAAGCCAGATGTTGCAACAATTTGTACAGGGATGGCAGCCTCTATGGGAGCTGTGTTAATGTGTGCAGGTGCAAAAGGAAAACGTTCTGCGTTACCACATTCTCGTATTATGATTCACCAACCAATGGGAGGTGCACAAGGACAGGCGTCTGATATGGAGATTACAGTTAAAGAAATAGGGAAGTTAAAAACGGAACTATATGATATTATTTCAGCCCATTCAGGACAAACTTTTGATAAAGTAAAAGAAGATTCTGATAGAGATTATTGGATGAAAGCTGATGAAGCAAAAGCTTATGGAATGATTGATGAAGTTTTAGCAAGAAAGCAATAGTTGTTAGTTGTTCGTTTTTAGTTGTTGGTTTATTGCCAATAACCAAAAACAATCGACCAAAAACCAAATTAAATGTCAAAAGAAGAAATTTTAGAGTGTTCATTTTGTGGACGAAAAAAAGCAGAAACAGACTTGCTAATTGCAGGGATGGATGCTCATATTTGTGATAAATGTATAGAACAAGCGCATGGAATTGTTGAGGAAGAAGTTTCTGATTCAAAATCTAATAGTTTGTCTAAAGATTTAATGATTAAGAAACCTTTAGAGATTAAAGCGTTTTTAGATCAATATATTATTGGTCAAGTTGAAACAAAAAGAGCAATGGCAGTTGCTGTTTACAATCATTACAAGCGTTTATTGCAAGAAGAAAGTGAAGATGATGTAGAGATAGAAAAGTCTAATATTATTTTAGTAGGCGAAACAGGTACCGGAAAAACCTTAGTAGCAAAAACAATTGCAAGAATGCTAAACGTACCGTTTGCAATCGTTGATGCAACTGTTTTAACACAAGCAGGTTATGTTGGTGAAGATGTAGAAAGTATTTTAAGTAAACTATTGCAAGCTGCAGATTACGATGTAGAAAAGGCACAAAGAGGTATTATTTTTATTGATGAAATTGATAAAATTGCCAGAAAAGGTGATAACCCTTCTATAACAAGAGACGTTTCCGGAGAAGGAGTGCAGCAAGCTTTATTAAAATTATTAGAAGGAACCGTTGTAAATGTTGCACCTAAAGGTGGAAGAAAACATCCTGAACAAAAATTTATAGAGGTAGATACCAAAGAGATTTTATTTATTGCTGGTGGAGCGTTTTCTGGAGTTGAAAGATTGATAAGTAAACGTTTAAATATGCAAGCTGTAGGTTTTAGTGCGTCTTTAGATGATGATAAAATAGACGAAGAAAATTTGTTGCAATACATTATTCCATCAGATTTAAAAGCATTTGGATTAATTCCTGAAATCATAGGTCGTTTACCAGTGTTGAGTTATATGAACCCTTTAGATGCTAAAACATTAAGGTCAATTTTAACAGAACCTAAAAATGCTATAATTAAGCAATATGCCAAGTTGTTTACAATGGATGATGTTGAGTTTACAATTACTGAGGGTGCTTTAAATTATATAGTAGATAAGGCTGTAGAGTATAAATTAGGAGCAAGAGGTTTACGTTCTTTATGTGAAGCTATTTTTACTGATGCCATGTTTGATTTACCAAGTTCTGACGAAAAAGAGTTCAAGGTAACCAAGGGTTATGCTGAAGCTAAATTATCAAATACAACTTTAAAAAAATTAAGAGCAGCTTCTTAATTCATTTAGAGTAACTTATATAGGCCTCACTAAATTAAATTAGTGAGGTTTTTTTAATTTTAGAATTTAACAGAAATAAGGTTTTCTTATATTTGTTTTACTTTCCAATACCTTAATTAATGATATCTAGAAGTACAATAGACCGCGTTTTTGAATCTGCAAGAGTAGAAGAGGTTATTGGTGAGTTTGTTCAGCTTAAAAAAGCAGGAAGTAATTTTAAAGGATTAAGTCCGTTTACAGATGAGAAATCACCATCTTTTATGGTATCACCAGTAAAACAAATCTGGAAAGATTTCTCTACCGGAAAAGGAGGGAACTCAGTTTCATTTTTAATGGAACATGAACATTATACATATCCTGAAGCATTAAGATGGTTAGCTAAAAAGTATAATATAGAAATTGACGAAACCGAACAGACATCCGAAGAAAAGGCTCAGATGGATGAAAGAGAAGGTATGTTTATGGTGTCTAATTTTGCCAAAGACTATTTTCATGATTTAATGCTGAACACCAATAAAGGAAAAGCAATTGGTTTAAGTTATTTTAAAGAGCGTGGTTTTACGGATGAAACTATTAAGAAGTTTGATTTAGGATATTGTTATGATGAATGGGATAATTTTACAAAATCAGCTTTAGCAAAAGGCTATGATTTAAAATACCTTGCAGCAACAGGATTGACTATTGTTAAAGAAAACAGACAATTTGATCGCTTTAAAGGAAGAGTTTTATTTCCTATCCATTCAATGTCTGGTCGAATTTTAGGTTTTGGAGGAAGAATTTTAACAGCTGATAAAAAAGCGGCCAAATATTTAAATTCGCCAGAAAGTGATATCTACCATAAGAGTAAAATTCTTTATGGAATTTATCAGTCTAAAAAAGAAATTGCAAAACAAGATAATTGTTTTTTGGTTGAAGGATATACAGATGTAATTTCATTTAATCAGTCTGGAGTTGAGAATGTTGTTGCTTCTTCAGGAACAGCTTTATCATCAGATCAAATTAGATTAATAAGTAGGCTAACAAAAAATATAACTGTTCTTTTTGATGGTGATGCAGCAGGAATTAGAGCTTCCATTCGTGGAATCGATTTAATTTTAGAACAAGGAATGAACGTAAAAGTAGTTCAATTTCCTGACGGAGAAGATCCTGATAGTTTTGCTAAATCAAATTCAAATACTGAGTTAAAACAGTATTTAGAAGATTCTGCACAAGATTTTATCAATTTTAAAGTATCACTTTTATTAAAGGACTCTAATAATGATCCTATAAAAAAAGCGACTGTTATAAGAGACATCGTAAGTAGTATTTCTAAAATTCCTGATGGAATTCAGCGTGAAGTATATGTACAAGAGTGTTCTCGGATTATGGATATTTCAGAACGTGTTTTATTCAGTGAATTAGCTCAGCTATTAAAAAAAGAATCTTCTTCTAAAAGAACTAATTTAGGTTCTAATAATAATGTAGATCCCAATCAACCTCCTCCAGAATATTTTATGGAGCAAGATCAAACTAAAATGGGGTTGGTTAAAGGTGGACCTATTTCTTCTCAAAAAATTGATCAACTTTCAATTTTAGAAAATGAAATTATTAAAATCTTACTTTTATATGGCAATGAAGAGGTGGAATTTATTGAGGAGGTAATTAATGTTGATGAAGAAGG
>JQIA01000877.1_pt1 | contig 15884 bp, 17 predicted proteins | sample 811431 | NCBI WGS metagenome assembly JQIA01 (sample SAMN02998118, study PRJNA258478) | marine sediment metagenome | biome: marine; feature: seafloor; material: sediment; isolation source: oil-polluted sediment collected from 3 locations (0.5 km, 0.7 km and 0.9 km)... | place: USA: Gulf of Mexico ... | reverse complement strand
AAATGAGCATATCAAATATTAGTTTTATCGATATTTTAGGAACACGCTCTTTTACCATTGGAGAATTTAGGGAATGTAAGTTTTTGGTGCGGTTATTAGAACTGAATCAGACACCACGGGTGAATTTAATATGTAGTGCTGACAAAGTTATGTTAAGCCGACAGAGCCTTTCAGAATTGAGCTGTGATGGTCGGTGTCCCGTAGTAGAATTTGAAACTAATAGGCAACCTTGGAGCATCGAGACAATGAATTATGGACTTAAAATCAAAAAACACAGCCTCGTAGAAGTATGCTTTTTGATTATTACAATAATTGCAATGATAATTGTAATAACTAATTCTAAGAGCACATTGTATGTGAATAACTGGTTTCACACAAAAGAAAGGATATATTTGCTGATTGCGTTACTAGGCGCTATTTCTAGTGCATTACATTTTTTTATCAGCAGTAGAAATAATGTGTTCGCATTATTTACTATATGTATAGTTTCTTTTCTTTTATTACCCAGCAGTTTAGTCGCGGCAAGGTTTTTATTATTTGGTGGAGCTGTATATGAAAAAACGCTAAACCTTGTCCACTCGTATCCTGTTTCTTTAATTCTTCCTCTACTATTAATATCTTCACTTTTATTTTATTTACGGTGCTTATCTAAAACACAATTTTCATTTTCATTTTTCCTGGGAACATATGCTTCATTGATTTTTAATTTTATGAAATCAAGTTGGATGTAATAAATATTGTGGAAATTCATATTAGAATATCAAAAGTAAATCATCCACCTTCTTAACATTTAATCTTTATAGCAAAAGGGCCTATTGATAGGCCTTTTGTATTTGGAGTAGCATAGATACTGAAGCGGGACAGGCACAATTGTGATTTTTATCGTGTTCAAAGGTATTTAATAAAGGGCGTAAAGCCGCTCCATTAAACACCTTTTAACCACATAAAACTTAGCGCTATTAAGATAGTACTTAAAAGAAAGCAGTGATAACAACGAACCCTCTATTTATTGTGCCGTAAGCTCTAGTGTGTGCATGGTTTCTCCAGGTAAAAATGAACTCTTAACACCGTTGACCCAGTCTGAATGGCCTGCACTGTAGAATGGAGAAAGCGGGTGTCCGCTAACACCTCCGGGCATTTGGAAAAAGCCATCTTCCTCATGCCCTGGTGATACAACAAACCGTTCCGAAGCGCCAAAGCCGGGTGATTGGACCCGAGGCATATGGTTATCACCAGGTAGAGGGTCGGATGGCATGTCGAGCCAGGCTGAAAACATGGGTAATGATGGGCTTAATGGATGCTGCATTTTGAGGGTGTTCTTTTGTCCCCAGTTTTTGGTGTGAAGTGCTTGTCCATCACTGCTAAGCTCATTGATGACCTCTTCTAAAGAGTCAGTAAGGAATGTATTCCAACTTGTATCATCACCTTCAAAGAACTGATCATTGTCTTGTTGTATGAGCGCCCATGCCCGGTCTTCAATTAATGGAATTCGTGGTGCGAATTTTTCATTATCGGGTATATATTTATTGATGATTTGAGAACGAATGTTTTTAAGAACTTGGTTTCTGAACGCTCTGACAATTCTGTATCCGGACGAATTAATAGATGCGCGTGCGCCCCAGTTGCTTATCAAGGTATAGGCTGGGTCATCTGTTTTTACGTGAGTTAATGCAAGTGTTTGCCAAGGTATGAGAAACAATGCTTCATCATCTAGTTGTATGTCGAATAAGTCTGTCTCGGTTAAAGTCTGCTTGGCTGCGAGGCGATCACGTATCTGCTTGGCTCTTGCTCCTAGCCCGTATCCACCGCTACCTATTTGGTCTAGCATATCACCGCCAACAACACGGCTATTTGCCGACCATAATTGGCCGTTATCCGGATTGATTATTCTTGGCATATCATCTGCTTGTATCCAGCCAAACCAGCCGGTATCAGGTTGTGACCAGTCGGCAGGTAAATCAGGGTCGAAGTTTTTGCGGATAGGTAATTGGCCCATGATCGTCCAAGCTATCTGGCCTTTATTGTCTACAGCGATGAAATTCTGTGGTGGTGATCCGGTTTTGTTGGCGAGATTAAGTAAACTATCAAGATCTCGCGCCTTAACAAAGTCAGGCATATAAAGTGTTGCCGCCTGTGGGTGGTGGGCGATCCAGGAAATAGCATAATCTGTATCAGGGAGTATAGGCCCCCATATGGTATCGATTACAGTATACGATATTGGCTCAGAACCTTTAACTAAAATGGTTTCCTTGCGTTCGATAATTTCTTGAATACCAGCCGATGTTTTGTATTGTGTTTTTTCCGTATTGTTCCACTGTATCTGAACAATGTCGGTGGTATCAACATAAGCATTAGTGTAACCCCATGCGACAAGTGTATTACTTCCTGCAACAATAGCAGGAACGCCCGGAAGGTTAACGCCAGTAGCCGAAACCATATTATTTTGATGTTTGAATTCGATGTGAAGTGGATACCAGATGTGAGGTAAGCGCAGTCCTAAGTGCATATCGTCGGCTAGAATCGCTCGGTTATCTGTTGTACGCAGCCCGCTAACAGCCCAGTTATTACTACCGGGTTCTGGCAGGTCTTCGAATGAATGCGTAAAGCCATCCTGACCGCCAAGTTCACTGGGAATTGGCGGTAAGTCGAAGGTGGATCCATCAATTGACGCATCCCATTTAGAGCCCATACTATTTAAGTATTCATAGACAGCTAAAGGCATAGATTCATGGAGAACAGCAAGGTCACGGTCACGTTTCCCTGTTTGATCATTTAGATCAAAATACATGGTGTAGAGGACCATCAGTGAGTCTGAAGGAACCCAGGGCTGTGGCGTATGATTAAGTATAAGGTATTCAAAAGGACGTGTTCCAAGGCTATTAAGCCCTGCGTTAACACCTTCAGCGTACGCCGTTAATAGTGCTAGTTGATCCGCTGTTAATTCTTTCATAACTTGTTGAGCAACTTGGCTTAAACCATGAATGCGCCGAGATTTATCAAACTTCACAAGACTAGGCCCGAGTAATTCAGCTAAGCGCCCTGCTGAAGCTCGTCGTAGTAAATCCATTTGAAAAAAACGATCTTGTGCAGCAACATATGCAGCAGAACGCCATGCATCCAGTTCGTTTTCTGCAATGATGCTAACTCTACCATTGATATCTCTCTGTATTTTCGCATTAGAATGCAAAGAGGAAAGTTGTGTTTCCCCATCAAGTTGAGGAAGGCTTTGACGCCAGCCTAAGTAGACAAAAACAGGTGAGAATAGAATGAAAATGAGAATATACTTAATAGCAGACTTCATGATTAATCCAATGATGGGTTGTGGATAAAATTGTAACCTAGTTAAATCGAATTGGATATGAGTAAAACTTGTTGGCTGAGAAAGAGTCTCATTTTTAGCCTGGAATTAGAAGGAGCTTAACTAAAGGAGGCAAATTTGGCTGCTTTTGCCAGCCTGCTGGGGAGGGCGCGTATTCGAGCAAGTAATCCAGGAGCAACTTTAGATTCAGTCTCAGGGTTAATTTCAACATGTAATCGGTGTAAAGAGGCTGGGTCAATCTTTATAGACTGATAGCGTAGTAAAGCGGACTTCACGCTCAAAACACATGATCCAGGCCGTACAGGTTTGAGTAAAAGGCGATATATCTGCCCTTCATTGATAAGGTCAATGGCTATTTGTGCATTGGCTTTTTCGGTGATCACAACAGTAGATATCTCGGGGCGTGAATGTTTAAGGATTTTTATAAGCGACTCAACTCCACCATGGTCTGCCCCTGTTTCTGAGATGACAACACCAATTTCTTTTTGTTCTATTGTTTGAATAGCTTTATCAATAGTTTTAGCAAAATTAAGCTGAAAATCCGTTGCTAAAATTTCTCGTAGTCGTTGTTGTACCTGAGGGTCTTCTTCAATAATAAGAATGCCTATTTCAGGTGCATGTACTTTTTCTGGTTTGTCTGATATTTTTTTTAGCTGCGGGACTGAGCGTGAAATTTTAGCGGCTATAAAAACAGTTTTTCTAAGAGCTGTGTTGTTCCAGGGCTTATTTACGTAGCGAAAAACTTCGCCTTCATTAACAGAACCAATAACGGCATTAAGATCAGAATACCCCGTAAGAAGAATACGCATGGTTCTTGGCGATAGAGTTTTGGCTTTAGATAATATATCCGTGCCTTTAATAAGTGGCATGCGTTGGTCACAAACAATGACATCGAGATTCTTATCTTTTAAAAACTGATACGCTTCTTCTGGATCAGTTGTGCAGTATACTTCCTGGTCACGAAACAATACGCGCAGTGATCTTAAAATACGTGTTTCATCATCGATAAATAGTATGCGAGCCTTGTTACGTTTAGGCTTCATTGACGTGCTGCTTCGGATACGGTTTGATCAAAAGAAACAGGCAGTATGATGGTGAAAAAAGTGCCTCTGCCTGGAACGGAACGAGCGGTTATTTCACCGCCATGGCCGTGAATGATTTTGTATGAAATAGATAAACCTAACCCTGTTCCTTCACCGACATCTTTGGTGGTAAAAAATGGGTCGAAGATATTCGGAAGGATATCTTCTGCTATGCCTGAGCCTGAGTCAGCAAAAACAATCTCTATGCTATCGTCTACCTGTTTGGTTGAAATAAGCAGTTTGCCTTTTCCTTCCATGGCATGGCCGGCATTTGTAATGATGTTCAGAAAAACCTGGTTTAGCTGGGAGGCCATGGCCTTTATCTTGGGTATAGTGCCAAACTTACGAGTGACTAACACACCTTTGAGAGCTTGGTGTCCCATTTTTATGGCGCTATCAAGCCCGGAATTGATATCAATAAGATCTTGTCCGTCTCGGTCAACACGACTAAAAGATTTCAAATTGGTGATGATTGCTGCTATTTGATCAATGCCCTCGCTGCAATCTTTTAGTAAGTCGAATGCATCCTTTAGGAGTGTTTCATCACTACGCCCGTTCTTTGCATCAGCGATAGCAACACGTGCCTTCTCTCCTTTAAGGGCACTACCTCCAGCATCAAGCAGTTGATCAACAGCATTTTCGTAGTTTTTTTGATCGTCAGAAAATTCCGTTAGTAAGTCACGCACAACTTCAACATTGCTACCAACAAAGCCTAGTGGCGTGTTTACCTCATGAGCGATTCCAGCAACAAGGCTATTAAGTGATTTCATCTTTGTTGTATGAATGACTTGAGACTGGCTTTTTTGTAACCTTTTAAATTTGTCTTCAGCATCTTTGGCACTATCCAAAGCCATTTGCCGTTCAATATTGCCATTTTTAAGCTTAAGGCTAAGAACAACGACAAGAATAATGCATGCAACGAGAATAAAAAGTGAAAGAACTAATGTAACCATGCAATATTCTCCAAAAAGAAAAAGTAAAATGCATTTCAAATAGCATATCACATTGTACTCTATTAAAACCGGTTTAATAGGTATATACACGAAGGATACTCTTTTAAAAAAGAAGTAAATGTGAAATAAAGACAAATATGTTTGATAATTATCATCTAGAATCTACACAGAGAATAATCAGAGAAAAATAAGCGTATGATTACATTAAAAATAACGCCTCATTTGGAATTGTCATGGATTTAACATCACATTGGGTTGGATTTACAGCCATCGCATTTTTTGTTGCCGCTTATGTTTTGGTTATTGCTGAAGAGTTCACACACTTGCGAAAATCAAAACCGGTGATTTTGGCTGCAGGTCTGATATGGGCGATTATTGCATATAAATATGCCGCCTATGATGACAACCATGTTGTAGCGGAGGCCGTGAGACATTTCTTGATTGAGTTTTCAGAGCTGTTTTTATTTTTACTAACAGCGATGACCTATGTAAATGCCATGAGCGAAAGACGTGTCTTTGATAAACTGAGAACATGGCTGGTTTCACGACAGTTAAGTTATAGAGCATTGTTCTGGATAACAGGGGCTTTGAGTTTCTTTCTCTCACCTTTAATTGATAACTTAACAACAGCCCTGGTTATGTGTGCAGTCGTATTGGCCGTAGGCCAGGACAACCGAAAGTTTGTTAGCTTAAGCTGTATTAATATAGTGGTTGCTGCTAATGCCGGAGGTGCATTTAGTCCATTTGGTGACATCACAACTCTTATGGTATGGCAAAAGGGTATTTTGTCATTCAGAGAGTTTTTTGCTTTATTTATTCCATCTGTTGTGAATTTTGTGGTGCCGGCAGTGATTATGTCATTTGCGATAGAAACCACGACCCCGACTGTTTCCGGGGAACAAATTAGAATGAAACGCGGTGCAAAAAGAATTATGGGTCTTTTTATATTAACCGTATTTACTGCCGTTTCTTATCATAACTTTCTTCACTTACCACCATTCCTTGGCATGGTAACCGGTCTTGCATATCTTAAATTCTTTGGTTTTTACTTAAGAAGAACACACTGTGTTGCACCAGAAGATAAAGTAAAGCATGGGCAGGTGGGTGATGTTGCGCCCTTTGATAGTTACCGTGAAGTTGCAAGGGCAGAGTGGGATACCTTGCTGTTTTTCTTTGGCGTGATTATGTGTGTCGGTGGCTTAGGTTTTATCGGCTATCTTGATCATTTGTCTAGCTATATGTATCTTGAGCTAGGCGCGACTTATGCAAATATTCTTGTAGGAATCTTTTCATCAATTTTGGATAATATCCCGATTATGGTTGCAGTTTTACAGATGCAGCCTGAGATGCCTTCTTCACAGTGGTTGCTGGTGACATTAACTGCTGGTGTTGGTGGTAGCTTATTGTCTATAGGGTCAGCCGCAGGTGTTGCATTGATGGGCCAGGCGAGAGGTATATATACATTCTTTGGGCATCTAAAATGGACGCCGGTAATTGCATTGGGTTATGGCCTGAGTATATGGGTTCATCTATTGATTAATGGAAGCAGCTGATCAATAGAGGCACCCGAAAACACCGTTAAGCGCTCACTAGCGGTGTTTAAAAAGAGACTCAATAACTTACTTGTCTTGTGATGGGGCTGCCGAGCTTCCGGCTAAAATACCACCATCAATGGTGAGTTCTATGCCAGTGACATACTTAGATTCATCTGATGCCAGGTAAAGAGCTGCATAAGCGACATCCTTTGCATCACCCATGACACCAAGCGGTACATCAGCAGCTACTGCTTTTAGAGTGGCATCACGTTGTTCACCTTCGCCAAGAATGGCATCCCACATAGGCGTAAGAATTGCGCCGGGGTGTATGGAATTACATCGTATTGGATAGGACTTCTCGGCACAATAAAGAGCAACAGACTTGGTGTGATTGCGGATGGATGCTTTACTGGATGCATAGGCAGCAGCAGCTGGTATACCAACAATTCCGGAGCGCGATGAAATATTAACAATACTTCCGGATAAAGATGCCTTAATGAGCTTAATGCCATACTTACACCCTAAAGCCACACCATCAGAATTTGTGGCATGTACTTTATGCCAGCTTTCCATATCCAGATGTTCGGGGTCAAATGGGCCGCTCGTTTCAAGAAAACCGGTTATGCCGGCATTATTAACAACAATATCCAAATGTTGGTGCTGTTTCATGATTTTTTCAGAAGCAGATTGCCAGTCAGATTCTAAGGAAACATCAAGGTGCATGTATTCGCTATTGCCACCTATTTCATCTGCAACCTGTTGACCTTGTGAATCGTTAATATCACTCACAATAACCCGTGCTCCATGTTCTGCAAACATGTGAGCAATGGCTTTTCCTATGCCTTGTGCAGCACCGGTAATTAGTGCAGTTTTGTTGTGTAAACGTTTCATGAAGTTCCTTATTAAATGGGGCTAAGAAATCGGATTAATTACTCACCTATGTCTTCATTCCACAGCTCAGGACTGTCGGTAATAAAATCACGCATAAGCGATACACACTCCTGACTGTTGTGCTGAGTGACTTCTACACCTCTGGAGATAAGATAGCTTTCTGGACCTTTAAAGGTTGTATTCTCACCAATAACGACTTTAGGTATACCGTAAAGTAAAATTGCACCGCTGCACATATCGCATGGAGACAAAGTAGAGTATAGCGTGGCTTTTTTATAATCAGATGCCTTGAGGCGACCCGCGTTTTCAAAGCAGTCCATCTCAGCATGTAGTACAGAACTGCCTTTTTGAACACGCTGGTTATGGCCGCGACTGACAATTTTATTATCTATAACGAGGACAGAACCAATCGGGATTCCACCATCCTTTAAACCGTTCTTTGCTTCTTCTATTGCAGCGTTAAGAAATTTATCCATTGTCATTTACTCGGTGGGTTGTAGGGTTAGCTCATATCAGCTTAGAAACATTATTCATGAGAAATCTCGGACATAATTCCGATCAGATTTTGGTCAGGGTCACGGATAAAGGCTAGCCATAAATCATGATCAGGCATCTTTACGCTTAACTCCGGTTCTCTGGTAATTGTAACGTCATGACTTGTTAAATTAGAACAAAAGTCCTGAATGTGGTCAACTTTATAATAGATGACCGACGTATGATGGTCCTGAGGCTCGCCTTGTAGGGTTGTAAGCATAAGTCGTATGTCGCCACAATGCAAAAACGCAAGGTTAGGGGGTGCTTCAAATAAAATCTCAAGCCCCAACACATCACAATAGAATGATAAACTGGCTTTAATATCTGAAACAGCTATGGCAATTTGTCCGATAGAGTGGATATTATCTTGAGTCATGGTTTTTACTTCCAATGTTATTTATCGGACCAGACGGCAAATTCATTTTCACTCGGATCACTAAAATGGAATCTGCGCCCACCCGGAAATGAGAATATATCCTGTAATATAACACCACCCGAGGATTCAACTTTAGTGAGTGTTTTTTCTAGAGTATGACTGTAAAGAACAATAAGAGCACTTCCTTTTGCGGCACTTACATTTAATGATGCTCGAAAAAAACCACCATCGATTCCTGCATTTTGAAAAGAGGAATAATCTGGCCCATAGTCTGTAAATGTCCAGCCAAATGTTTTACTGAAGAATAGCTTAGAGGCCTCCATGTTTTTTACAGGTAATTCAATATAATTAATAGTTTCGTGTTCAGGCAAAATAAACTCCTCGTACAGTGAATTATGCAAATTTGTTTTAATAGCGTAGCATATGAAAATGGAATATAAAAATACTTACGTTAATATCATTGGGCTGAATAGCCTGCGACAAGTATTTTTCATCGGTGTGTGTATGTTGTTAAATGCTTGTCAATCGATGGGGCCCATCGACGCAAGTAATGTGCAGCTTACAGAAAAGGAAGTGCTCTCAGGAATTAAGCTTCTGGGCCATAATGTTGACCTTCAAAAGCTCCCAGATGATCATGTAACAACCGTAGATGAGCAAATGAAATCATTTGTTCACAAAAACATTGATTCTTCGCTTACTAACAAGAAAAAAATCGAACAGCTAGCTGAGATCATATCTGCTCAGGATAAACTTGGGTTCACCTATAACACATCAATAACACAAACTGCGAAACAGGCATTTGATCGGCGTATAGGCAATTGCCTGGCTTTTAGCTATTTATTTGTTGGTTTAGCACGAGAGCTTGGAGTGGATGCAACATATCAGGAAGTTGTGATTCCGCCAGTATGGGTCGAGGGTAACAATCGCCTCGTGTACTTATCACGCCATGTGAATGTTAAAGCACATAATAGGGCAGAGAAATATCTGGTTGTTGATGTTGACGCAATAAAAAGTCGTTGGCATTTTCCTATGGTGCATATCTCGGATGCTGAGGCAGAATCCCTTTACTATAATAATAAGGGAGTTGAATTCATGAATGGCGGGAATGTTGAGTCAGCATTTCTTTATCTCCGAAAAGCAATTGATCTCGCACCTCAGCAAGCGGCATTCTGGTCAAATTTAGGTATTCTTTATCGTCGACAGGGTTGGCTGGAATATGCGGAAAAGTCATATCTCAAAGCCTTAGACCTTGATTACAAGAATATGACAGTTATGAGTAATTTACGCACACTATATGAGATTGGCAAGAATGAAGAGAAAGCTAAATACCTAGCAAATAAAGTAAGATTGCACCAAAAGAAAAACCCTTATTTTCACTATTATCTGGCGCAGAGAAGTGTTGGAGAAGCCGAGTATAAGCTGGCATTGAAGCATATCAAAAGAGCTATCAGTTTGAATAAATATGCGGCAAAGTTTTATACATTACAGCTTACGATATATCGTGAGCTAGGTCAGTCGGCTGCGGCACAAAAAACACAGAAAATTTTAGATGAAATGAAAAATGACAATACTAAAAGCTAGAGTTAGCTTCCTTTAGAAAATCAAGTTCTTCCTGTGTGGATTCACGGCCAAGCACGATGTTTCTGTGCGGGTAGCGGCCAAAGCGATCAATTATTCTTTTATGTTTTAACTCAAAATCAATGCCGCCTTCTGTTCCACGCTCTTGATATAAAGAGAGGGCGTAAGCGTGAATGTCAGCAGACTCGCTATGCATATAGGGCGTGTAGAGAAAACCACGTTGTTGCGGGTCTAACTCCATGTCAGCACCTTGTGTTACAGCTTCCTGGGCAAGCGCTAAAGCAAGAGCATCTGAGGCAAAAGAAAGAGGGGAGCCGCGGAACATATTACGTGAAAACTGATCAAGTACGATTATTTCGGCTAAACGGCCAAGTGCAGTTTGCCTCCATGTGTAGAGTTCACAGTGATTTGCTTGTGAATGAACTGTGGAAAACCGATCTATAATAAGTTGGTCAAAATTGCTGTCTTTTTTCCACCATTGTGATGGTTTGATTTCATCGAACCAGAAACTAAGAATTTCTTTATGCATGTATCTACCCTGATGATTATGTTAGCTCATTATGACCATTGTAATAATGAGCCTGGATACGCTTACCCGTAGCCCTGACATGATACTTGACCTTACCATATTGCAGTCTTTTATGCCGCAGTGAACTTAGTTGAATAATAGAGCCATCCGGCATGTGGTAGCTAAAAGCGCGGGTTTTTCGAGCTTTGGTTAATGCAAGTGAATGTCGAACTTCGCAGCTTCCACCTAGAAGCAGAGCACATTTTTTCCATTCTTTGCCATGTGGTTTTACTCTGCCGTATAGTGCATAACACATGATGTGTGCTAATTCATGGATGATTGTATCGCTTAATGCGTAGAAACAATTATCCGGAAAATCAAATAGCTGTGGATTGATACGTATTAATTGTTTATCTAGATGAGCTAGCCCGGCTTTTATTCCAGTTAAGTCAAAACGTATCTCTACATCCAACATTTGCTGAGCATGTTTGTGAGATTGAGGTAAAAGGCTACTGTAAAACCAGTGAGTAGCGGATTCTATGTCGGGGCTTTCGGGGAAGTTTGTTACTGGCATAAAATTAGTCAAGCCGCAGGTGTTGTAAGTATTTAGTACAAAGTATTGTCGTATATTCTTACAGAAAGAATAGCTAATCGCTATATTTTTATGCACTAATTAAACGCTATTCTTTCGCTGCTGTTTGTGACGAAAAATAGTGCTTTTACGTTATAATATGTTTTTTGAAATGAGTAATGTCAATGTTTGAAGCACAGAAAGTGGATGAATTAAGCCGCAAAATATCAGATCTCGTACCACATTCAGTCCGTGAGATGCAGGGAGAGCTACAGCAAAATGTGAAAGCATTATTACAAGGCGCCTTATCTCAAATGAACCTGGTAACTAGGGAAGAATTTGATGTTCAAACAAAAGTATTGGCGCGTACACGTCAGAAACTCGAGCAATTGCAACAGCAAGTTACGGCTCTTGAGGAAGACTCTAAAGAATAAGCCAATATGTAAGGTTTCGCAATGAGCCTTGCAGTTATACAGTGCCGGGCAAGTGTAGGAATTGAAGCTCCGCCGGTTAAGGTTGAGGTAAACCTTGCCGGAGGTCTGCCGGCTCTTGCTATTGTTGGCTTGCCCGAAGCGGCAGTTAAGGAGAGCAAGGACAGGGTTCGTGCAGCTATCCAGAACGCCGGGTTTGAGTTTCCAGCCCGAAAAATAACGGTCAATTTAGCCCCTGCAGATTTGCCTAAACAGGGCAGCCGTTTTGACCTGGCAATTGCATTGGGGATTTTGGCTGCAAGTGGACAGTTACCGGACAAAGGCCTAAAAAACTATGAGTTTATAGCTGAGTTGTCACTTGGCAGTGAATTACGGGCTGTATCGGGTTGTCTGCCTGCTTCGATAGAAGTTGCCAAGAGCGGGCGTGTTTTAATAGTGGCTACAGAAAATGCACAAGAAGCAGCATTAGCCAACCCGCAAGCTGTCCGCCTGGCCAGAACCTTATTGGAAGTATGCTTATATCTGCGAGGTGAAGGAGATATTCCTCTGGCAGGTTCTGCAAAAGAGGCAACAACTTATGTGCCGAACCATAGAGAAGGTCATCCATGCCTATCCGATGTAAAAGGTCAATCAAGAGCTAAACGTGCACTTGAAATTGCAGCAGGCGGCGGACATAACCTCCTTATGCTCGGCTCTCCAGGAACAGGGAAGAGTATGCTTGCCAGCAGAATTCCCGGTATCTTACCTCCCATGACAAAGAAGGAGGCACTTGAGTCGGCTGCGGTCCTTTCTGTATCACACTATGGGTTTAATCCTAAGGTATTTGGGCAAAGACCATTCAGGCACCCTCATCATACAAGTTCCGCAGCAGCACTTGTTGGGGGAGGTAGTATTCCAAAGCCGGGTGAAGTTTCGCTATCGCATCATGGCGTATTGTTTCTTGATGAATTACCTGAATTTAACAGGAATGTTCTTGAAGTTCTTCGTGAGCCTATGGAAACAGGGACTATTTCAATATCTCGGGCGGCACGTCAGGCGGAGTTCCCGGCACATTTTCAATTAATTGCCGCGATGAACCCATGTCCATGTGGCTATCTTGGGGATGAAAATGGACAATGTCATTGTTCATCAGAACAGGTATCACGTTATAGGAATAAGATATCCGGGCCACTGCTGGATAGGATAGATATGCATGTGGAAGTTGGACGTTTAAGTTTTGATGAGCTTTATAGTGTGAATAAACAGAAAGAGGAGACGAGTTTTAAAGTACAGCAAAGGGTGAGGGAATGTCGCGATTTACAGCTAAATAGACAAGATGTCAGCAATAGTCAGCTTAGTGGTGAGTTGCTAGGTAAACATTGTTATTTGGGGCCCGACGAGAGAAAGCTGATGAAGCGTGCAATGGGACACTTTGGTCTATCTCCACGCTCGCATGATCGTATTCTCAAAGTTTCACGAACCATTGCCGACCTTTCCGAGGCTGAAACTTTAACGGTACGGCATGTGTCTGAAGCAATCAGTTTACGTAGCTTGGATAGGAAGGTATAAAAAAGCAGGGCATGACATGAGCTTTGTAACCACACTCACAAGCCATGTCACACTCTGCAGACTTACTACTAAACGAGAGCAGCTTTTTGTGCGGACTGTCATCTCAATTAGTAATTCTGACCCAAAATTAGGGTGGGTCTTCCTTGACCCGGGGAGGGTTGATCAATATATTTTAAGCAAGTAAAAACACTTTAATGACTTCTTTTCCAACAAATCCGAAGATACCTAAGCCCAATACTAAAAAAATAATAAAAGCGCCAAATTTTCCGGCTTGTGAATCTTTTGCTAATCTATACATGATAAATACCATATATAAAATGATTCCGCTGAGGCCTATACTTAAAGAAAGCTCCTCAAACTGTACTATCGACATTAAATGCATTTTCACTAAATAAGTAAGTTCTAATTTACCATTTTATAATATAATGTCAAGAGTGTTGTGATTATTAGAGGCGCTCAATGGGGGTATGGGTCAAATGGCACATGCGCTGAAGTGTGAAAATGTCAGTTGATTTACGTGTCAGCGACTTTAGTTTACACGCGCCAATCTACACCATCAATATCATGCTTCTTTAGATATGCATTAGCCTGGGAGAAATGGCCGCAACCTAAAAATCCCCGATAAGCTGAAAGTGGGCTTGGGTGAGTGCTTGTTAAAACAAGGTTGTTGTCCTGGTCTATAAAGCACCCTTTATCCTGCGCATAGCGCCCCCATAGCATGTAGACAACATGTTGGCGTTGTTCTCCTATGAGTTGGATAATGCGGTCTGTAAATTGCTCCCAGCCTTGTTTCTGGTGGGATGCAGCTTTGCTATCTTCAACTGTGAGTACAGAGTTGAGTAAAAGCACACCCTGGTCTGTCCAACTTTGCAGGCAACCATGTGCCGGTATAGGATGTCCCATGTCGCGAGCGATTTCTTTGTAGATATTTTGTAATGAGGGTGGCGTTTTTATGCCTTGTGGTACAGAGAAACTTAAGCCATGCGCCTGGCCGGGGCCATGATATGGGTCCTGGCCAAGAATGACGACTTTAACGTGATCTAGTGGTGTTGAATTAAGCGCGTTAAAGATTAATGGTCCTGGAGGATATAGCTGTTTCCCCCGGGATTTCTCCTGAAGAAGAAAGTCGTGCAATTGTTGCATATCCTGAGACTGGAAGGTGCTTTCTAAATGGTTGAGCCAGGATTCATGCAGTTGAATTTTTTTATCGGGTTCAGAAGGTGACATGTGCTGGTTCTTCCATGCGGATTAGTGGTTAGCTTATCAAGTAAAACGCAAAAAGCCCACTCAATGAGTAGGCTCTTTGTCTGGACACAATATGTGCAAGGAATATACCCTGCACAATTGTTTCTCGAATTAACGTTTCGAGAATTGAGTCGCGCGTCTCGCCTTGTGTAGGCCGACTTTTTTACGTTCCACTTCACGAGAATCGCGGGTTACATAACCAGCTTTACGTAAAGAAGATTTCAGTTCTTCATCATATTCGATAAGTGCGCGAGTTAGACCGTGGCGAATCGCGCCAGCCTGTCCACTCGTACCACCACCTTTTACTGTGATGAAAACGTCAAATTTTTCAGTGAACTCTGTGAGTTCTAAAGGCTGACGTACAACCATGCACGCAGTCTCACGACCAAAAAATTCATCAAGGGGACGATCGTTGACAGTTATCTTGCCACTACCTGCACGTAAAAATACGCGTGCTGTAGAAGTTTTTCGTCTGCCTGTACCGTAATACTGTTCGCTAGCCATTTGAGTTAAATCCTCTTAGATTTCTAGAGCCTGAGGCTGTTGTGCTGTATGTGGATGCTCAGTTCCTGCGTATACTTTAAGCTTACGTAACATCGCACGTCCAAGAGGAGTGCGTGGCAACATGCCTTTTACTGCTTTTTCGATAATACGCTCAGGATGCTCTGCTTGCATCTTGTCAAAAGGTACTGACTTTAAGTTACCAATATAACCTGTATGGTGATGGTAAATTTTGTCTTTAAACTTGTTGCCAGTTACCTGTACTTTTTCTGCATTGATAACAACAATGTAATCACCCGTATCAACGTGAGTTGTATATACTGGCTTATGCTTACCTTTTAGACGAAGGGCTATCTCTGTGGACATGCGACCCAGTGTCTTGCCTGCAGCATCAATAATAAACCAATCTCGTGTGACCGATTCTGGCTTTGCGCTAAATGTTTTCATGGAATCTCCGCTTGAGATAGCCGAATTTAATAAGGGCGGGAATACTACCGGTTTCAGACCTTATCTGTCAAGACTATGTCGTATCTTTTTATCATGTTTTTTATTGTTTATTAGCCACATATGAATTTTTAGCTCATTTGTGGGGAAGAATTAAAAATCAGTGTTTTTCAATTCTCTATGTTATCAATAGCTTAGCGTTATTGATAGCAAGCCGCGTATTATAGCTTAAATACGCGGTTTAGGGCGAAATATTTTTATCAGCGGGATATATCCAACCACTTATTATGCCTGCATTGTTATTGCTTCTATTGTCAGGGGATACGTCCAGCGCAAGATAGTACGGCCCTTGCTTAAATAACGGAATG
>JQIA01000876.1_pt1 | contig 15887 bp, 8 predicted proteins | sample 811431 | NCBI WGS metagenome assembly JQIA01 (sample SAMN02998118, study PRJNA258478) | marine sediment metagenome | biome: marine; feature: seafloor; material: sediment; isolation source: oil-polluted sediment collected from 3 locations (0.5 km, 0.7 km and 0.9 km)... | place: USA: Gulf of Mexico ... | reverse complement strand
GTAAAAACCCTTTACCTCTCACCTTTAATATATATGATTTTTCAGGAAAGAAGTTTGCTATCAAAATATCATTCTCTACAATTTCACAAGAATCAATCACTCTTTTAAAAATAGTTTGCTCGGAAGGCTTTGTACAATACTTATGAAAATAACGTTCTCCCTCAAATAACTTTGCGGCCTCCATCATTAAATTAACATTTAGCTCATCAGCAACATTCGTAATAAAAGGAGCTGCAAAAGGATGATTCTTCTCGCCAAAAGAAAAGTAATAATGATACTCTTTTATTTTTGGTGCATTAATAATATTAAAACCTCGATTTACCTTCTGAACAGAAATCCCTCTAAAATCAGGAGAAAAATTAGAATTCAACGATTTTATAAAAAAAACTTCATCAACCAGATCAAGTGTAAACATCTGAACATAATACGTATTTGCAGAAACCTTAGCATCTGTTCTACCAACACCAATCGTTTTATAACTAACACTCTCAAAAACAAACGACAAGGTTTTATCAACCATATCATGCAGTGTTTTAGCATTTGTTTGTTTTTGCCATCCAGAAAATCGAAAGCCTAAAAATTGGATTTTAATTAAGTAAGAATATGGGTATTTCATACCTCAAATATACAAAAATTACATTTTTTTTCGCAAAAAGTGCATTTTTATGAATATCCTAAAATTATATCAAACTTTTTTACAAACACAACATTTAACCCCCTTCAAGAAATTAAAAATACACTTATCTCAATTTAACCCCTATTTTTTTAAGGGTATACATGTTAAATACGATAGTTTTAAAAAACAACCCCCTTGTTAGTTTAAAATAAAATTATACATTTGACCCGTTCAAATAATACAAAATCAATAAAAACTAAAAAGAACATTATCATGAAAAAAATTATTTTATCTTTATTATTCGCAAGTAGCCTAGTAATGACTGGGCAAGAGAAAGAAGACAAAGGAACTTTTACTTTAAGTGGAACAGTAGATACTTATTACTCTACTAACTTATCAACATCAGCTCTTGGAACTACTGGAATTTTATCAGATGTTGCAGCAAATGGTTTTGGTTTAGGAATGGCAAACACTATTTTCTCTTATGAAAAAGGAAAAGCAGGAATTGTTGCAGATTTAGCTTACGGACCAAGAGCAAATGCAGCAAACGCATACACAGGAGCAATTAATCAATTATACGCTTACTACAATGCTTCTGAAAAAATTACATTTACTTTAGGACAATTCAATACATTCTATGGTTATGAGGTAATTTCTCCTGCAGGAAACTTCAACTACTCAGTATCTTATTTATTTAATGCTGGACCTTTTTCTCATACAGGTTTAAAAATGGATTATGCTGCATCAGAAGATTTATCTTTTATGTTTGCTTTAACAAATCCTCATGGAGTTGTAGAAGGTGCAAATAGTACTTCAGACGATTACCAATTAGGTTTTCAAGCAGGATACAAAGGACAATATTTTAACCTTGCATATGGTGCAGATGGTTTCGGAGACAAAGATGTTTTATACCTAGACTATACAGGTGGTTTTGACGTATCCGATTCATTTTTCGTAGGAATAAACGCTGCGTATGCAAATTCAGATGATGCTGATGCAGGTTACCAAGGATTCGCTTTATACTTACAGAATGCATTTTCAGACACTTTTTCATTAGGTTTAAGACCAGAATTCTTCACAGTATCTTCTGGAAGTAACGATACAAGCATCACTGCATTTACTTTATCAGGAAACACATCTTTAACAGATAACTTAAAATTAATTACAGAATTAAGATACGATACTTCTGAAGACGATGTAATCTTCGTAGGAGGTAAAGACAATGCATCTGCATTAACGATCGCTGCCGTATACTCTTTCTAAAAAAAAGAGAGCATTAAAAAAACATTACTAACTAAAATTTATAACAAATGAGTTTATTCTTAACATTATTACAAGAAACTCCAACAACAGAAGTTGCAAAAGCTGTTGAACAAATAAATGGAGACATGGGAATGCTATGGATGCTAATTGCTGGTATCTTGGTATTCTTAATGCAAGCTGGATTTACATTGGTAGAATCTGGAATGACAAGATCTAAAAATGCAGTGAACATTGCAATGAAAAACTTACTAGACATTTGTGTTGGTTCGTTAACTTTTTGGTTAGTAGGTTATTCTTTAATGTACGGAGACACATCTAATGGATGGTTTTTCTGGAGCGGTTTATTCCAAGGTGAAGGAGCAGATTTATTCTTTCAAACAATGTTTGCTGCAACTACAGCAACAATTGTATCAGGAGCAATTGCTGGTAGAACAAAATATACAACATACATTATCTTTTCTTTAGTAATGACCGCTGTAATCTACCCTATTTCAGGTGGATGGCAATGGCAAGGTGAAGGTTGGTTAACAAAACTAGGTTTCATTGATTTCGCAGGTTCTTCTATTGTACACTCTGTTGGTGGTTGGGCTGCTTTAGTTGCCGCTTTTATGGTAGGCCCAAGAATAGGGAAATATGTAGACGGAAAAGTATTACCTATTCCTGGTCACAATCAAGTACTTGCAACTTTAGGTGTATTTATCCTTTGGTTTGGTTGGTTTGGTTTTAATGGTGGATCTCAATTAGCTTGGGGTGGAGCTGACTCAATTGCTGCTTCAAACGTAGTATTGATTACAAATTTAGCTGCTGCTGCTGGTGGATTAGGCGCATTAATAACAACATGGATCTGGTATGGTAAACCAAACTTAGCACAAACTTTAAACGGTACTTTAGCTGGTTTAGTTAGTATTACTGCTGGTTGTGGTAACATGACTGCTGGTGGAGCTGTATTAGCTGGTTTAGTTGGAGGTATCATTGTTGTATTTGCGATTGAATTTATTGAAAAGAAATTAAAAATTGATGACGCAATTGGTGCAGCTTCTGTACATGGTGTTGCTGGTGCTTGGGGAACTTTAGTTATTGGTCTTTGGGGTGTTGATGGTGATACAGCTATTGGTTTATTCAATGGTGGTGGCGCTGCTCAATTAGGTATTCAAGCAACCGGAGTTATTGCTTACGCTGCATGGGCAGTTGGTTTATCCTTTATCGTTTTAGGAATATTAAAAGCAACAATGGGCTTACGTGTATCTAAAGAAGTAGAAATTGAAGGATTAGATATTTCTGAACACGGATCGATTGCATATCCAGGAAAAAGAAATAGAGAATATGACGAAGACAAATAGAATTTTAAAGAAATTACACAACATTTATATGTTGTGTAATTTTCTTAGGTAAGATTATTATTTACTATTTTTCGAAAATTATAAAACGAACTAACAAATTTTTTATTATGAAGAAAATTGAAGCAATTATTAGAAAATCAAAATTTAGAAAAGTAAAAGAAGCATTACACGAAGTAGGAGTAAATTTCTTTTCCTATTGGGATGTTACAGGTATTGGAAACGAAAAAGAAGGTCATGTATACAGAGGCGTAAGCTATAGCACTAGCGACATTCAAAGAAGACATATTGCTATTGTTGTAAATGATGACTTTGAAGACATTACCATAAAAGCAATTTTAACATCTGCATCAACAGGAGAAGTTGGCGATGGAAAAATTTTTGTTAGCGACATCAAAGACACCTACAGAATTAGAACAGGTGAAAAAGGAGGAGATACTTTAAATTAATTTATTACTTAAAACTTAGAATGGAATTACTTACAATCAATAATGTATGGATGATGATCTGTACAGCACTCGTTTTCTTTATGCATTTAGGATTTGCATTTTTAGAAATAGGCTTAACTAGACAAAAAAATACATTAAATATTTTATTTAAAAACATCTTTATAATCACTTCTGGATTACTACTTTATTGTTTTGTAGGTTTCAATTTAATGTACCCTACTTGGGGTGCAAATGCTTCAGGGTATTTAGGAGACTTTGTCTTCGGACTTTCCTCCCCTTTAACAGCAGAAGGAGCTCTAGACCTAGCTTACAACGAAGGATATACTTACTGGACAGATTTCTTATTTCAAGGAATGTTTGCTGCAACAGCTGCAACTATAGTTTCTGGAGCTGTAGCTGAAAGAATGAAAATTTTACCTTTTATGATTTTCGCTGTAATCTATGTTGGATTCGTATACCCAATTGCAGGTTCTTGGAAATGGGGTGGTGGATTTTTAGACCAATTAGAAACTCCTTTCTATGATTTTGCAGGATCAACTTTAGTGCATTCTGTTGGTGGATGGGCTGCTTTAGTTGCAGTTTGTTTACTTGGATCTAGAATTGGAAAATTCAAAAACGGAAAACCTCAAGCAATCCCTGGTCACAATATTCCATTAGCAACTGCTGGGGTATTAATTCTTTGGTTAGGATGGTTTGGTTTTAACGGTGGATCAGTATTATCTGCAGACCCAACACTTACCTCCTTAACACTAGTAACAACATGTTTAGCAGCTGCTGCTGGTGGAGTTTTTGCCGCGATCGTTTCTACTGTTTTATATAAAAATTTAGATTTAACAATGTTCTTAAACGGTATTTTAGGAGGATTAGTTGGAATTACTGCTGGTGCAGATCAAATGTCTCCAACAGATGCTATTTTAATTGGAGCTATTGCAGGAACAATCATTGTTTTTGCTGTTAGTTTAGTTGATAAACTAAAATTAGATGATCCTGTTGGTGCAATTGCAGTTCACTTAATCTGTGGTATTTGGGGAACTTTAGCTGTAGGGATTTTTGGAAACCTTGCAAGTGGAGCTCAATTTATTAGTCAATTAATTGGTATTGTATGTTATGCAATTTTCTGTTTAGCAACTTCATTTATAATCATATACACCCTTAAGAAAACAATGGGTATAAGAGTTAGTGAAAGAGAAGAATTAGAAGGATTAGATGCACATGAGCATGGTATGGATGCATATCCAGATTTCCGTTTAAACGAACACTAGTCTTGTTAAATTTTAACACAAAACACCTTAAAAGTTTAAACTTTTAAGGTGTTTTCTTGTTTTTATGAATATGACAATTAAAACACATTTAATTGTCATAAACAAACATATTCGTTTAAAATATTAATTTCATCGTAAAAGTTATATTAAACAAGTGAAAAAATTGAATTATATTCAACAAAAAACATAAGTTTGTATATATAATTGAATATAATATGGAGAAACAAGGACTATACTTACCAGAGTTTGAACATGAAAATTGTGGAGCTGGTTTTATCTGTAACCTGAATGGAGAGAAGACAAATCAGATTATACATGATGCCTTAGAAATACTAGTAAAACTAGAACATAGGGGTGGTGTTAGTGCAGATGGAAAAACGGGTGATGGAGCTGGTTTATTAATAGACATTCCTCACGATTATTTCAAACGAGTTTGTGATTTCGACATTCCAAACCAAAGAGAATATGCTGTTGGAATGGTATTTCTTCCAAAAGTAACGAATCAATATGATTTTTGTAAAACTACTTTCGAGAACAATCTAAAAGAACAAGGACTAGCTATTTTAGGATGGAGAGAAGTTCCTGTAGATTCTTTTCAATTAGGAGAAATTGCTTTAGCATCAGAACCAAACATAGAACAACTTTTTATTGGTAAAACTGATGAAATTGACGAAGCTACTTTTAAAGCTAAATTATATGCTGCTCGTAAAATAGCAGAACATACTATCAGAAAGTCTAAAATATCTGAAAGCAAATATTTTTACATTCCAAGTTTATCTATAACGACTATTATCTATAAAGGTATTATCATGCCAGAAGATATAGGTCCTTATTATAAAGATTTACAAGAAATAGATTTAGTTACACGTTTGGCATTAGTGCACCAACGTTTTTCTACGAATACAATGCCAACTTGGGAATTAGCTCAACCTTTTAGACACATGTGTCAAAATGGAGAAATTAATACTTTACGTGGAAATGTAAGTAGAATGCGTGTTCGTGAAGAAATCATGAAAAGTGATGTTTTTGGGCCACAAATAGATAAATTATTTCCAATTATATTACCAGGGAAATCTGATTCTGCTTCTATGGATATGGTTGTTGAATTGTTAACTCATACAGGTCGTTCATTACCAGAAATTATGATGATGATGATTCCTGAAGCTTGGGAAAAACACCAAACGATGTCTAAAGAGCGTAAAGCTTTTTATGAATACAATGGTTGTATTATGGAGCCTTGGGATGGACCAGCTTCTGTACCATTTACAGATGGAGATTATATTGGTGCTTTATTAGACAGAAATGGTTTAAGACCATCTAGATATACAGTTACAAAAAGTGGTAGTTTAATTATGTCATCAGAAATTGGTGTTGTAGATGTTGCTCCAGAAGATGTAAAAGAACATGGTAGATTAGAACCAGGAAAAATGTTCTTGGTAGATATGAATGAAGGAAGAATCATTCAAGATGAAGAAATTAAAAGCAAAATTGTTTCAGAAAGACCTTATCAAGAATGGTTAGACAAAACGCGTTTGCATTTAAAAGATGTTCCTTATACAAGTGAAACTTGTCCCATAGAAACGATCGACATAAAAACACGCCAACGATTATTTAATTATACTTTTGAAGATATTCAAGAGGTAATTACACCAATGGCAATCGTAGGTAAAGAAGCTTTAGGTTCAATGGGAATTGATACTCCTTTAGCTGTTTTATCTGATAGACCTCAATTAATATCAAACTATTTCAAGCAATTATTTGCTCAAGTTACAAATCCACCTTTAGATGGAATTCGTGAAAATATTGTAACTGACATCAGTTTAAATTTAGGAAAAGATAGAAATATTTTCAGTATTACAGAAAGACAGTGTAGAAAATTAAGAATTCAGAACCCTGTAATTTCTAATGCTGATTTAGAAAGAATTAGAAATATAGATGTTGAAAGTTTCAAAACAGAAACTATTGAAATATTATATCCTAAAGCAAAAGGTCTTAATGGATTAGAAGATGCTCTTGATGATATTATTATACAAATAGAAAAAGCATTATTAAGAAAGACGAATATTATTATTCTTTCTGATAGAGGTGTAAATAAAGAGCTTGCTCCTATACCTGCTTTATTAGCTTGTTCTTTTGTAAATCATCAATTAAACCGTTTACGTAAGCGTTCTTATTTCGATATTATTATTGAATCTGCAGAACCTCGTGAACCACATCATTTTGCTACTTTATTTGGTTACGGCGCAAGTGCTGTAAACCCTTATATGGTTAACGAGATTATCAGAATTCAAGTTAAAGAAGGCTTTATTACTGGTATGGATGAGCAAAAAGCTGTTGATAATTTTAATACGGCTATTGGTAAAGGAATTTTAAAAGTAATGAACAAAATAGGAATCTCTACATTACATTCTTATAGAGGTTCTCAAATTTTCGAAATTGTAGGTTTTAACTCACAGTTTGTAGAAAAATACTTCCCTTATACTGCATCAAGAATAGAAGGAATTGGTTTATATGAAATTGAGAAAGAAATTGATCAACGTTATAAACAAGCATATCCAGATAATCAAATTGATAAAAACTTAGGTTTAAATGTTGGTGGAGATTATAGATGGAGAAGAAATGGCGAACGTCATTTATTTAACCCAACTACTGTTTCTAAATTACAACAAGCTGTAAGATTAAGTGATCAAAAAAGTTATGATGTGTATGCAAAAGCAATCAACGAGCAGTCAGAAAGTTTAATGACAATTCGTGGTTTGTTTCAGTTTGACAACTTAGATCCAATTCCATTGGATGAAGTAGAACCTTGGACAGATATTGTAAAACGTTTTAAAACGGGTGCAATGTCTTATGGATCTATTTCTCGTGAAGCTCATGAAAATTTAGCCATTGCTATGAATAGAATTGGTGGTAAATCTAATTCTGGTGAAGGTGGTGAAGATAGAAAACGTTTCCAAAAAGATATCAATGGAGATAGCAGAAACTCTGCTATTAAACAAGTAGCATCAGGTAGATTTGGGGTAACTTCTCATTATTTATCAAGCGCTAAAGAGATACAAATTAAAATGGCTCAAGGAGCTAAACCTGGTGAAGGTGGTCAATTACCTGGAGAAAAGGTTTTACCTTGGATTGCTGAGGCAAGAAATTCAACTCCTTTTGTAGGGTTAATTTCCCCTCCTCCACATCATGATATTTATTCAATTGAAGATTTAGCACAATTAATCTACGATTTAAAAAATGCAAATCGTGATGCCAGAATTAATGTAAAATTAGTTTCTGAAGTTGGTGTAGGTACAATTGCAGCTGGTGTTGCAAAAGCAAAAGCAGATGTTGTTTTAATTGCTGGTTACGATGGTGGTACAGGAGCTTCTCCTCTTACATCATTAAAACACGCAGGTTTACCTTGGGAACTTGGTTTAGCAGAAGCACAACAAACTTTGGTAATGAATAGTTTACGAAGTAGAATTGTTGTTGAATGTGATGGTCAGTTAAAAACTGGTAGAGATGTAGCGATTGCTGCATTATTAGGTGCTGAGGAATTCGGTTTTGCAACTGCTCCATTAGTAGCTTCTGGTTGTATTATGATGCGTAAATGTCATTTGAATACATGTCCTGTAGGTATTGCAACTCAAGATAAAGAGTTACGTAAAAACTTTAAAGGAACTCCAGAACACGTAATTAACTTTTTCTTTTACATTGCTGAAGAGTTAAGAGCAATAATGGCACAACTTGGTTTCAGAACATTAGATGAAATGGTTGGTCAGACTCATAAAATTAACGCGAATAAAGCTATTAAGCATTATAAAGCGAAAGGTTTAGATTTATCTAGCATTTTACACAGACCTACTTCTTATAGAAGTATGACTGTTAAAAATACAGAAAGTCAAGATCATAATTTAGAAGACGTTTTAGACTTTACTATATTAAAAGATTCTCATAGAGCTTTATATAGAAAAGAGAAAATGAATTTAGCATATCCAATTAATAATACAAATCGTACTGTAGGTGCAATTGTAAGTCATGAAATTTCAAAAATTTATGGTCATTTAGGTTTACCTGAAGATACTTTAAATATCAACTTTACAGGTTCTGCTGGACAGAGTTTTGGAGCTTTTGGTGCACATGGATTAACATTCATTTTAGACGGAAACACCAATGATTATTTAGGTAAAGGTTTATCCGGAGCAAAATTAATCGTAAAGAAACCAGCAAAAGCTGACTTCTTAGCAGAAAACAATATCATTGTTGGTAATGTTTGTATGTTCGGTGCAGTGGCCGGAGAAGCATATATTAACGGTATTGCAGGTGAACGTTTTGCTGTTCGTAATTCTGGTGCAACTGCCGTTGTTGAAGGTGTAGGAGATCATTGTTGTGAATACATGACAGGTGGTAAAGTAGTTGTTCTTGGTAAAACTGGAAGAAATTTTGCCGCAGGTATGAGTGGAGGAATCGCTTATGTGTATGACCCTGAAAACAAATTTGCTAATGGTCTTTGTAATACAGAAACTATCATATTTGAAGAAATCTCTGAAGAAGTTGCTGCTGAATTAAAAGCAACAATAGAAAAACACGTTTTATATACGGATAGTAAAAAAGGTGCTGCATTGTTAGCTGATTGGGATACAAGTTTAAATAACTTTATAAAAGTGATGCCAACGGAATACAAACGTGCTTTAGAACGTTTAGAAACAGAAGAACCAATGTTTGAAGAATTAACAAAAGCATAATGTCATGGGAAAAGTAACAGGATTTAAAGAGTTTGAAAGACAAGATGAAACATACACTTCTGTAAAGGATCGTGTAAAAGATTATAAAGAATTTACAATTCCTCTTTCTGAAAAGGAAATAACAAAACAGGGTTCACGTTGTATGGATTGTGGTATTCCTTTTTGTCACAGTGGATGTCCATTAGGAAATCTAATTCCAGATTTCAACCATATGGTGCATCAAGGTGAATGGAAAAAAGCTTCTTGGATATTACATTCTACAAATAATTTTCCAGAATTTACAGGTCGCTTATGCCCTGCTCCATGTGAACAATCATGTGTATTAGGTATTATTGAAGACCCAGTATCAATTGAAAATATTGAGAAAAATATTGTTGAGCGTGCTTTTAAAGAAGGATGGATTAAACCTCAACCTCCAAAAAATAGAACTGGAAAAAAAATTGCAATTGTTGGTTCTGGACCAGCTGGTTTAGCAACAGCACAACAATTAAACAGAGCTGGTCATACAGTAACTGTTTTTGAAAGAGATGATGAAGTTGGTGGTTTATTACGTTACGGAATTCCTAATTTTAAATTAGAAAAAGGAATCATCGATAGAAGAGTTGCTATTTTAGAAGCAGAAGGAATTATATTCAAAACAAACGTCAATGTTGGTGTTAATTATGATGTAAAAGACTTAAAAACTTTCGATAGTATTGTTTTATGTGGTGGTTCTACAGAAAGACGTAGCCTACCAACTCCTGGTGTTGATGCAGATGGTGTTGTACAAGCAATGGATTTCTTAACACAACAAACTAAAGTAGTATTTGGAAAAGAAGTAAAAGACCAAGTATTAGCAACTGACAAAGATGTAATCGTAATTGGTGGTGGAGATACAGGATCAGATTGTATTGGTACTTCAAATAGACAAGGTGCAAAATCTGTGGTTAATTTTGAAATTATGCCAAAACCCCCAGGACATCGTTCACCAACAACTCCTTGGCCTTTTTGGCCTTTACAATTAAAAACCTCTTCTTCTCATAAAGAAGGTGTAGAACGTAATTGGTTAATTAACACAAAGGAATTCGTTAAAGATGAAAACGGAAAATTAACTGCTTTAAAAACAGTTAATGTAGAATGGAAAATGGTTCCTGGCGAAAGACCTCAACTAGTTGAAGTTGCAGGTACAGAAAAAACATGGCCTTGTGATTTAGCTTTATTAGCACTTGGTTTTACAGGTCCAGAAAGTACGTTAGCAGACAAACTTGGTCTTGAAAAAGATGGTCGTTCTAACTATAAAGCTGCATATGGAAAATACCAAACTAACGTGCCAAATATATTTACTGCTGGTGATATGCGTCGTGGACAATCTTTAATTGTTTGGGCAATATCTGAAGGTAGAGAAGCTGCAAGACAAGTAGATTTATATTTAATGGGTAAAACAGAATTACCTTCTAAAGATGTTTCTGGTGATTTAGTGGCTATGTAATTAGTTTTCTTATTACCAATAATATTTTATACTTAAACTCATCAATATTAATTTATTGATGGGTTTTTCTTTGAAAAGATATTTCATGAGTGCAACTGCTACACAATTATCAATCCTAAAATTTTAGTTTATTAAGTTTGTGTAATATCAATACATAATAGTATCTACAAATGATAAAAATTACTTTGTCTTTAAGAATGACAATTGATAAACTTACTTCATAAAAACTTAAAGTACTAGTCTTCCAAAACCGATCAGAAACAAAAAAACTTCACATTTCTGCGAAGTTTTAAGTGTTTCAAATTATATAAAATTTTTATAAAGCTCTATCCCTATTTAATAGTTTATTAGAAGATCTTACATAACTCTTATAAATAGTTTTATACTTAATCAGTTCATTAAAACAATAAGGTGCATTTATATTACTACCAAGGGTTTTATCACCGTTTGATAATTCAATTTTTTCACAATTACTTATTGCTGTATCATAATGTAAAAAAGTATCCTTATGAGTAGGTACTATAATGTTTTCATTTGCTAATAATTTAGACTTACCAGAAACCCTGTCTAAAACATATACACTTGTATTAATTGTGCTAGATCCTCTAGATTTTTTAACTAAACCTGTTTCTACAAAAAACATAACTTCAGATGAAGGCCTACATTCATATTCTTGCTCTGAAAGCATTTGAATTACATCTACTTCATCTAAATTTAAATTAGATATTGGCGTAGACTTCTCGAAACTTGTAAATGAGAAGATACCAATTAATAGTATCAAAAGGGCCGATATGCTTTTTAGAGTTTTCATAATGAGGGTATTAAGGTTAAATTTCTAAATTATGGTATAAAGATAAATTCTTTTTAAGCCTTAAAATTTAAACTTCGTTTAATGAAACATAACTTTAGATGAATTGCATGTTTAGGTACATCAAAGTCATTTAAACAAAAAAAAACGTTGTCTAATAGATTTAGTTATCTTCTCTTTATGCTGAATCACATGTTAACAACTAACTCTTTTACTGAAAGTTACCTGAAAAAATATCCTTTTATACTTTATAAACAATAAACTTTATACCTACCTCTACTCTAAATTACTTGACATTAGCTTTAACTTGGCATCTCAAACATATTTAAATGTTTTTTTAAGATTCCTGAAGGGGTACTTTTTGTTTCATCAAAAACCCTAGTATCACCAAATAAAATAAAACTATCTCTAGCTCTTGAAACGGCTACATTTAACATGTTCGGTTTATTATCTCTATCAAAAAACAGCACACCTTCATCTTCATTACTATATACCGAACTAAACAATACAATATTTCGCTCCGCACCTTGAAGTGCATGTACGGTTCCTAATTTTATATCATTAACTTTAAAACCAGATTCCATTAGTGCTTTAGAGAGTTCTGTTTTCTGGCTAGCAAATGGTGTAATTATACCTAAAACACTTTCAATAGCATCTACATTATAAGCGCTTTTAATATCATCTGCATGTCTATTTAGCCATAAAATGATCGATTTCACTTCATTCAAATTATGACGACTATTAAATTTACGCTCGCTAAAACCTTCTATATGATATGCCATCATAGAAGGAAATATTTGATCTTTATGCGCTTTTCCCTTCATAGGTTTCAAAATACCATCATATGCTAATTCATTACAGAAACCTATAATTTCATCATTGCATCTTCTATGTTCTAGTAATAATAAGCCATTTTCTTTTTTTGAGATTAATGGTGTTTCATACTCACAAGCATTTTGAGCCATTTTCATGATACTTCCGCTAGAAGCTAAAAAACCAATATTATTTAAGTATTCAATTTGTGATTGATCTGAAACTATATTTTGGTCTATCAAATTTCCAAAATCAATTTTTGGAGGAATCGACCAAATTGGTTCTATCTGTTTTAAATCCCCTACAACAATTGCTTTTTGAGCTAATGAAAATATCGGGATACTAACCTCAGGAGTTACTTGGCCAGCTTCATCAATAATCAATAAATCTAAAAAGTTAAATAATGGAAGATATTCGAAAATTGGTTTTCCGTCTTCATTTTCACCTTGAAATTGACTGAATAAAAAATGAGTGGGAGCCGTATATAAAGTTGCCACAAAACAAGGAGTTAGCATCGCTCTTCTCTTCCATTTTGCAATTACCGTATTTTCTCCTGTACCTTTTTCTGTTTCATTCACTAAAACATCTTGTGTTTCTAGAATCCATCTTGCCTCCCAATAATGAGTTGCTAATAAAAATGCTTTATGACGTATACTTAAATCTATTTCATCATAAAAGAAACGATGTGTTTTATCATCAGATTCCATTTTTTCATATTCAAACTCCCACATTTGTGCTTCTGAAATAAAAGGATATCCTGTAATATTATTTTGATGCTTCCAATTCTTTAACTTCAAATTTGAAGACAAAGCCAAATTAAGATCTGCAATACATTTTTTAATAAAAACGAGCGCTGTACTATTATTCGTTAATACTTCATTGTTAATAACAAATAGATGATCTGAATTATAGGTATTCTCTTCTGAATCAACTTTAAAATACCGTTTTATTTCATTGATGAAACCATCTTCTTTGGCAAGTAATTTTATCTTGACAATAATATCTCTCCATTCTTGTAATTTTGATATTCGAATTACATTTTTTTTAATGTGATTTTTTTTATCAAGTAGTAAATTATTTACTTTTTCAATAGATGTTAAATAGTTCTGAGAAATCTGAACGCCCTCTATCAAATTGTCTTCTAAAACCGTAATTTCTTCCTGAAGATGTTCACAAGCACTTTCTAAAGAATCCGCTTTAAAACCAAAATGCTCAAAATACTTACTAAAATAAAAATGCTCTGCATCGACTACATATTTTTCATTTTCTAAATCACACAAGGTCCCTTCATGACCGAACATATTCCCTTTTAGGTAATTAATGTTTTTTAAGGATTTTTCACTTTTAGAATTGGATGGTAAATAGGTTGCATAACCATTAAAACCAGGAATCCAGCGTTCTGCTAGATTTCCCATACTACTTTTAGAGTTTATAAAACTATCTATAATATTTGTAACCGCTTGATTATTTGTAGAACACGCTAAAATAACAGGTGCCTCCTCCCCTTTAATCGCAGCTCTCACAATCTCTGTAGCAACTAGACTTTGTAATAAAGTAGTTTTCCCAGTTCCTGGAGGTCCGTTTACGGCTGTAATCGCATTTTCTTCTGCTGTAAAATAGGATAATAAAGTTTTTCGTTGACTAATAGATAAAGGAAACTCATTAGACATTTGTCCTAAATGTAAATGATTAAAATCTAAAAACCCTTTATCGGTCACTGGTTCTATTCTCTCCTTATTACTTGGGTTAATTATTTTTGAAATTAACGGAAGTTCTTCAGTTTCCTCTATTAACTTTTCATACAAAAAGAGAATGCTTTTTGCTGCTGAAATTTTAGAACTTCTAGCAAAATAGGTAATATTATAATTGGTATTATATCCAACTGATCGATAACTATCTATGCTTCCATCAGTAATTTCTGAAAAAACAAGATTAATATACTCCCAATAAACACTCCATTCTAATTCTTCGTCTTCAATTTCTGGTTTTTCAATATCCCTTGCAAAAGAAATTGTTTCTATGGATGAAAAAATAAAATCGTTACCAACCTCTGCAATTGGATCTAAATAATTACGCACTATTAACGGGAATATTTCTCTTGGTGCAGATAATTGCCCTAAACGATTTACTCTAGCTGTTATCCAGAATGGATGAATTGCTTTTTGCTTATAGCCAGTATCATTAGATTGCGCATCTAATTGAAAAGGGGCAATAATAATTTCGGCATCAAATACTTTATGATAATTATCACTATCTTTTTTGGTGACTCCTTTTAACCTATTAATTCTTTTTTCTTCAACATCAAGCATTGCAGCTGCATTTTCAGGACTAATGGTTGCAGCACCTAAATCACAGTAATTTTGATGAAATAAATTTTTAATTCTAGAAATATCAACAGCTAAGTTCTCACTATCAGTTAAACTGTTTTTATAATAATTTAACCAGTTTTTTACGTCGCTCATATATATTCTTAGAATTCTTAATTAATACGTTTAAAAAAAATTGATTGCGAATATATACTTTTAGATGTTTATTCTTGGCGAATTGACTACCATTATTAAATGAATAATCTGGAGTGATTCGTTAATATCTGAAACTTAAGTTATTAATAATATTATAATCGCATAGTGATAGTCTTGGGTTTAATTCCCATATGTATGCATTGGAAAATAAAAAAAGGTATTTAATTTTAAAATTAACTTAATACAATAATTTTATGTTTCATGTGATGTTTAAATCAAATTCTATTCTGTTACCAAACATAAAGAACCGAAATAAAGAGTATACCTAATTACTGAATTGTACCTTATTTTATAACAAAATTACCATCATTTATTTTTTATGAAAAAAAAAAGGAGGTTGAATTTAATTCAACCTCCTTTTTTTAGCCACGATACATCCAAAATCACTTTTTTCTTAACCTAGCAATATCTTTTGGTTTTACAATTCTACCTTTATTTCCCCAACTGTTTCTTATATAATTCATAACATCTGCAATTTGTTTGTTTGATAGCTTCCCTAAACCAACCATTTTGCCATAATAATTTACACCATTTACTTTTAACCGACCAGAAACACCTTTTAAAACAGCCAAAATACCTTTATCTGTATCTTTCATTAAATAATCTGCTTTAGCAAGTGGAG
>JQIA01000875.1_pt1 | contig 15899 bp, 11 predicted proteins | sample 811431 | NCBI WGS metagenome assembly JQIA01 (sample SAMN02998118, study PRJNA258478) | marine sediment metagenome | biome: marine; feature: seafloor; material: sediment; isolation source: oil-polluted sediment collected from 3 locations (0.5 km, 0.7 km and 0.9 km)... | place: USA: Gulf of Mexico ... | reverse complement strand
AATTTCTTAATATATGCCAACGATGAATGCCCTGTTCCAAAATCATCTATCGATAGTTTTACACCAATATGATTTAGCATAGTTAATATCAGCAAGGCATTTTCTGGATCTTCCATCATTGCTGTTTCAGTGATTTCTAATACTAACAACTTTGGGTTAACGCCATACTTGTTAAGCACTGAACTAACCATCACAGGAAAATGTTTTTCTCTTAAATTTACAGCTGAGATATTCACTGCCACGGCAATCACATGACCTCGACTATTCAATTCAGCTACTTTTTCTACCGCTTTATCCAGCACCCACTCTGTGACCATATTGATCGTTCCGGTCTTCTCTGCAATGGGGATAAATTCATCAGGAGGTATAAAGCCATGTTGAGAGTGGTTCCAGCGCAATAGCGCTTCTACTGACGTTACTCTATTTTTCTTAGAACAAACCTGTGGCTGAAAGTAGAGCTCAAGCGTGTCCTCAGAAACCGCTTTTCTTAAGTCTCCCATTAACGTTAGCCGACGAGCATTATAGGGGTTAATTTCATCAGAATATTCAGTTACTCTTTCTCTCTGATGTAAACCAACATCAATCGCGATCATCGCGTAGCTGAGCAATGTATCAATATCATCGCCATGTTGCGGGTAGTGCGCTATCCCCACGGAGGCCCCTGTATCAATAGCCAAACCGTCATATTCAATAGGAGGAACCAAAGCCTTAACGATTTCTTTAGCAGACTGGTGTATGTGATTATTTTTACGGCGATCTATCAGCAAAGCAACCGAAACCCCTTCAACAACCGCCACACCATATAACTGCCTCTCCCCCTGTTCTATTTTAATTAAACCATCCAGGTGCTGAACTTTATTATTAATTTTCAAACAAATAATATTGAGCAGCTGGTCCGCTCGCAGGTGCCCTAGGGTTTTATTGATTTCATGAAAACGATCAAAATGCACCAGTATAAGTGACATTCCCTCGTTATCAAATGAACCACTTTTCATTAACTCACTAAAACGTTTTTCCAAAAAAGTTCGGTTAGGCAGACCGGTAAGATGGTTGTGGGTGGCATCATAGATCATGGTCTCTTCTATTTGATGACGCTGACGCATTTCTGACAGCATTTTCTGTTGTGCTAACCAGCGGTTCTTTCTTTCCCTGTTGAGTCGATCTGCTAAAGCAAAAGATAACAATACCGCCTCTAGGGACGCACCGAACTGCAAGCCATTTTCGGTAAAGAAGTTGTAAGGGATTAAACCAAATTTGCTCAGGGCCAAAATCGTGGTCGAAAAAACCATGCACATCCAGGCAATGGTAAAAAAACGAGCAATTTTATGCCCTTTCATCCACAAATAAGGGCCAATAAAAATACAAGCAATGCTAACCACTGCCACCATTAACACGGCACTTGTTGTAACCATGCGATAAGGAAAAACAAACGCCGCAATAATATTCACAAGCCCCAAAAGCGCCGTCACTTTAAAAAAGAGATCCATGCGAGGCGCATAATGAGCTAAAGATAAGAAACTGCGGCTAAATAATGAGGTAAACAACACACATCCAGGCACACCAATTAATACCGCCATTTCTTGCACTACAGGGAAGGAAGGCCAGAGGTACTGAAACAAAACGCCATGCATCGCCGTTTGTGTCAGTAAAAATGAAAACACAAACATTACATAGTAAATATAAGGCGCTTCTCTCAGTGAGAAAAACAAGAACAAATTAAACAGCATCATCACCAGCAACACACCGTAAAAAACACTTTTACGGATGAGTTCTGTTTGATCTGACAGGAAAAAATCTTGTTTTTTCCAGAGCGTTACAGGTACTTGAACAGCACCATTACTTTGTATCTTCAAGTATATTTCAAGTTGCTCATTAGCGGCCAAACTGATAGGAAAAACAAAACTTCGGTGTGCCAGAGGTCGTTGTGAAAACGGGACGTTATCTCCGGTTAAATAACGCTCAACAACAGTACCATTCTTCACTCTGAAAAATTCAATTTGATCAAGTAAGGGGTAATCTATAACAAAAAACCGTTCTTCGGTATTAGGTAATACATTCTGCAAAGAAAGACGGAACCAGTAAGTACTGCTTGAATACCCAAAATTAGGTGTCTGTTTTTTATTCTCAAGCCAGACAAGGTCGGTTTGCTCCAAAATAGAGTCAATTTTCAACCAACCTTCCGAGTCCTCAATATAATCGAGGTACAAGCCTACCTGCTGACTCAACAGATCTTTGTCTAAAGTCATCACTCTAGTTTGGTGTGTATTAATATCTAGACGAAGAGAATTCTCTGCTGTAGCAGAAGTACTAAACAGTTCACAGAATAAAATAACAATTAAAAAACTTACGCGAATAACCCTTGCCCTCTCAAAGCTTTTGCATTATTTGTTAATTAAAGCCCCCAAGTGATAAAAATTCCATTCATTTATGTAAAACTTAGTATCAATTTGTTCTGCTGTTCATTTATAAGGTGACTGCTCCCCGCCTTATCAGGCGAGGCTTCCAACTTCTTAGGCCGCAACTGGCAAATTACCAGGCTTACACAGGCCTCCATTGGCTGAGACGGACAGTCCTGCCGCCTTTAAATCGATTATTCCATGTGTGCGAACATTGATCGCTGCATTAATATCCCTATCCCAATGACTTGAGCATTTAGGGCAGTCCCATTCGCGCACATCAAGATTCAAACTATCGAGTTTGTGACCGCAGCAGGAGCAAGTCTTAGAGCTGGCAACCCATTGGTCGATCTTGACTAGATGCTTACCTTGCTCTTTTGCCTTGTATTCTAACTTTAATACAAGACCGTGCCATGCTGCATCAGCAATATGCTTCGCAAGCTTTCCGTTCTTCATCATGTTAGATGATTTCAGTGTCTCGACAATGACCGCTTGGTTTTCGTCAATCAATCTTCGAGACAGTTTGTGCTGAAAATCTGAGCGTGCATTAGCCACTTTTTCATGTGCCTGTGCAAACTGTATTCTGGCTTTAACTCTACCTTTAGAGCCTTTTTTGGTGCGTGATAGCTTCTTGTTCTTTCGACGAAAATTGGTATAAGCGCGTTTTAAAAAGCGCGGATTATCTTCTTTTTTGCCATTGGACTCGATTAAAAGGTGAGTTAAACCTAGATCAATACCTGTTATCTGGTCGGAATTTACATGGGCGATCGGTTTAGGTATTGCAATACCATCATCGATCAACAATGACGCATAGTATTTCCCTGTCTTTGTGCGAGACAGTGTAATAGATTTAAGTGTCCCTGTTATATCTCTGTGAATACGAGCCTTAATGGGTGAGCACTTTGGAATTTTAATGAGCTCACTTTCTGCTTTAATTGACGTGCAGTGATAACTGCTTTGTTTGCCGTGGAGCTTCTTAAAACATGGAAATCTTGCCTTTAATTTCGGATCGAAGAAATTCTGAAAAGCGCGATCAAGGTTAATGCAGGCCTGCTGCAAGGCAATAGAATCGTACTGTTTTAGCCATTTGTACTTACGAGACTTTTTGGCTACGGCAAGCAATGGCTTCATGTCTTTTTTAGCTGACATGGATACACCGTGCCGCTTATAAGCCTGATTAATAATGGCGAGTGACTTGTTATAAGCAAAGCGCACAGCACCGAACTGTTGGTTTAAAAAATCAGTCTGCTCTGTATTCGGATAGATGCGTATTTTTGTTGCCTTTAACATCTCTACATACTACTGCTTAAATATACAGCAAACAAGTCTTACTTCTAGTAAGGCTACGCATTACCCGCTTATATCCCCTCCCGTATTGGGCGAGGGTTTACGCGGAATTAAGCTAAATTCAGAAATTAAAGCTATTCAGGTTTATGTTCATTATAAAATTGTTTCCAGCAACGCTTATCTTCTCCACATTTTTTGCGGGCGTCAGTCATGCGCTCATTATATTTTTCACGCAACTCATCACGACAAGCCTCATCGTCACCACAATGTTTAGCAATACGCGCTTCTTTTTTTGCTCTTCGTTCCATATATTTTGTACGTACTTCCTGTCTGCAGATTTTATCTTCACCACATTTTTTCTGTACGTGCGCCTTGTACTTCTCCATACGCTCAATATAGGCAGCTCGTTTTTTCTCTACACAGACTGCATCGTCACCGCAGGTTTTTTGCACCCATTGTTCTATACGACTATCTAGCTGAGCCTCGCCATGATGCTCTTTATTTTGAGGGGTTGAATAAGCTAAACCTGAGGCTAAAATTGAGAGCGCCAGTAATGAAAGTAAAAATACTCGGGGGTAAACTCTGTTCATATATCCATATCCTTAATATGAGTAAAGGCATAATTAATCTGGTATTTTAAACGCTATACTTCCTTTCATGAAATCCAATGCTATTATTAAAATAGCATTATATATGCACCCTGGTAGGCTTATAGGCTAGTATATGCAGACATTTAACATCCCCCGTCACACTACCAACTTTTGCTGGCCAATACTATTACTGCTTTTAAGTTGGTCATGCTTTTGCCAAGCTGAGAAGGTGTCTATTGCTACAGGCGAGAACCCTCCATGGTTATCAAAAAACGCACCTGACTTTGGCTTTATTGCCAAGGTTATTACTGAGAGTTTTAAAGTCTCAGGCTATCAAACTACATTTACTTTCTTACCTTGGAAGCGTGCTTATACTGATACAAGAAGAGGACGCTATGCTGCAACCGCTTATTGGTATCCATCTAAAGAGCGAGCAAAAAGTTTTATTTACAGCGCGCCACTCACCAATGAAAGTACTCATTTCTTTTACAGAAAAGAGAATCCCTTAAAACAATGGAGCACCCTTAGTGATCTTAAAGGTTACAGAATTGGGGCTACCGATGGATTTACCTACACAGAAGACTTTTGGGAAGCTAAAAGAAAAGGAAGCTTATCTATAGAGACAACCACGCGTAATGATTTAAATATGGCAAAATTAATAAGAGGCAGAATAGACTTATTTCCTGCGGAAAAACACTTGGGAATTAATATACTACTAAACAATTTCAAACCACATTCGGCATCCCTAATAGATTTTCATCCAAAACCACTACTCAATACAACGGGACATTTACTGTTTCCCAAAGTGCATCCTCAGGCAGTAAAGCTCGCTACAGAGTTTAACTCTGGACTGAAAGAACTTAGAGAAAGTGGCCGATACGAAGAGTTACTCGATATGCATATATTAAGGCAACCTTAATAGCTAGTTCACTTCAGTTAAATTACTATAGTATTAAAAGGTAATTTCATGAAGGGGCTTAATATGAACCGACGCTTTTCACCGTATATCCATATCAATCATTTATTTATATTTTTATTCCTCGTTTCTCCTTTAGCCCACTCAAATGAAGACGCCATCACTTTATTAAAAAAAATTGATGAGCTCTACCGGTCTGACAATTCAATATCCACAATGAAAATGAGCATTGTTACTCCCAACTGGCAACGCACATTAGAAATGCAAAGCTGGACCGTCGGTATGGATGACACCTTCATTCGTATACTTTCTCCCAAAAAAGACCGTGGTGTTGCTACCCTTAAAAAAGGGCGTGAGATGTGGAATTACTTCCCTAAGATTAACAAGGTTATTAAAGTACCCCCCTCAATGATGATGGGCTCATGGATGGGGTCTGACTTTACGAATGATGACTTAGTACGCGAGGTTTCTCTGGTGAAGGAATACCATGTAGAAAAAGAAGACATAGGCGATAAACATCAACTCATTCTAATCCCTAAAAGAGACACCGTTACCGTTTGGGCTCGCATTGAGATACTGGTTCAAAAAGAAAGTCTGTTACCTGTAGAGCAAAGCTATTTTAATGAACAGGGTGAAAAAGTCAGAAGTATGTACTTTAGTGATATTCGTGAGTTTTCAGGTAAGAAACTACCCGCAAAAATGACCATGATCCCCCATAATAAAAAAGATCATAAAACAGTGGTTGAGTATATTGATCTGGAATTTAACACGACAATGGATGGCGACATATTTACATTGCGAAACCTGAAGAAGCGGTTTAACTAATGCTGGTTATTAAACTAGCGCTGCGAAATATTCTGCGTAATCGTCGCCGTAGTATTCTCACTATACTCAGCATGGGCAGCGGCTATCTGTTGTTATCATTTATGCTGGCCATGAGTGAAGGGAGTTATAACAACATAATCGATATATTCACTAGAGACCATACAGGGCACGTGCAAATTCACCAAGGCAATTATCTGCAACGCCCCTCCCTGTATAAAACCATCGATAATGTCGATTCTTTAATAGCAGATTTAGAGAACAATGACGTAGTAACATCCGTCGCCCCTCGTATTTATGGCCCCTCCTTAGCGTATGGTAAAGAAAAAACATTCCCCGCGAGCGTTATAGGTATTGACCCACAATTAGAAGCAAAAACCACTTATCTAAAAAATAAGGTTAAGCAAGGCACTTACCTTTCTAATGGTATGACCAGCAATGGGTATTTTCCAGCAATGATAGGTAAAGCACTAGCCACCAACCTTCACCTTGATGTGGGTGATGAACTAGTACTTATCTCTCAAGGTATTGATGGCTCTATCGCCAATGATATTTATGAAGTAACGGCCATAGTAGGTACCAGTGAATCATATGAACGTATGAATGTTTATTTAAGTCTTGATGCAATGCGTCAATTTTTAAGTATGGGCAATCAGGTTCATGAGTTAGCCATCAGCCTCACGCATCAAAGTTATGCCCGCCAGTTTGCAAATCAGTTAACGGCAGTCTGGTCGAAAGAAGAGGTATCAAAAAACACACTGAGTGCAGACCCGTGGCAAGTGGTTGAACATGCCTTTTACAACAGTATGCAAGCTGACAAACAAGGCAATTATATTTCTATGGGGATACTGATTTTTATTGTATCTATTGGCGTATTAAATACCGTATTAATGGGTATTCTTGAACGCACTCGTGAGTTTGGTGTTTTGAAAGCGATTGGCACAAGGCCCTTAGCCGTATTTAAGTTAATTATGTTGGAGTCATCTTTATTAGCCATTGCCAGTTGCATATTTGGACTAATATTCGCTTTACCAGCAAACTATTGGTTAACTCACGTAGGTATTTCATTACCTGAACCCATCGATATGGGCGGTATTCTATTTGAAACCATGCTGGGTGAAATTACTATTTTCAGCATGGGCTTGCCTGCACTGGTTGTAATTGGCAGTACGTTGTTGGTCAGTTTAATCCCCAGCATACGTGCAGCACGAATATCCCCCCTTCAAGCACTTCAGGCGGTGTAGCCTTTTATGAATCAACAAAGCATGACACTTATCACCCGCTTGGCTAAACGGAACATTTTCCGAAATACGCGTCGTACTCTTCTCACCATATGTCTTATTGCATGTGGTTTGGCTGCCTTGCTATTTACTGATGCATTTATTCGAGGCATGACCACCTCAATGATTAAAATCAGTACAGAGACCTTTTTAGGCGACGCCCAAATTCATCGAGCGGGGTTTCGTGAAACGAATGACATAGATATTTATATAGACGATACGGCAACCTTATTTCCTCAGCTAAGCCATATTTCAAGCATTCAAGCATTCTCACCACGAACCATAACAGGTGGCATGCTGGCATCATCAGAAAATATTTCAGCCACTGTAATTTATGGTATTGATGCAGATAAAGAAGCTAGGGTGAGTAAACTAAAGCAAGCAATGAAAAGCGGTCGCTATTTAAGTAACAACCCAGCGCCAGGTAAAAGTAACGAAATATTAATAGGTGATGACCTCGCTGACTTGTTAGAGGTAGGTCTAGGTGACCGTATTGTTGCTACATTATCTCAAGCGCATGGTGGAGAGCTGTCTCAGGAACTATTTCGTGTATCTGGAATTTTTCATTTTAATGACCGTCAAATGGACAAAGGCATGGCTTTTGTTCATTTGGCGAAAGGCCAGTCAATGCTGGCGATTAATGGCGTACATGAAGTCGCCTTACGCCTGCAAAATACTGAGCAAGCCGATGACAAAAGTTTAGCCTTATGGGAGAAACTAAATACCAGTGACATTGAGACACTAAGCTGGAGAGAGCTGATCCCTCAACTCAGCAGTATGTTAGATATGAGCAGCTATAGTACGCTCATTGTTTCAATCATTATGTTTATACTGGTTGCCTTAGGCTTAATTAACTCGATGTTTATGTCTATTTACGAACGTCATAATGAGTTTGGCATTTTACTGGCTATTGGCACACGTCCTAAGCAACTATTCTGGCAAATATTATTGGAAGGCTTTTTTATTGGTCTGCTTAGCCTTATTGTGGGTTTAATATTTGGGGCTACATTAAGCTATTGGTTCTCAATTAGCGGCATAGATTATTCTGGTAGCGAGATGTCAGGCATTTCACTTAATGAGCCAATATACCTAATTATTGACTTGCTAGCATTTTCTGAAATGGCCTTATCGGTCTTAGCAATCACCGTTTTGTCCTGTATTTACCCCGCTATACATGCGGCACGCTTACAGCCATCATTTGCGATGCGAAAAGCGCTTTAAGGAATAAATATGAGCTCTGCCGTAATAGAAACAAAAAAACTATGCCGCCACTTTGGTGAAGGTGAAACGTTAGTAAAGGCACTTGAAGACGCCAGCATTACTATTGAAAAAGGCGAATTCACTGCTATTATTGGCCCTTCAGGGTCGGGTAAATCAACGCTTTTACAGCTTATTGGCGGGCTGGACAAACCCACATCAGGGGATGTTATTCTCGACAATAAGAACATCAGTCATATGAACGGCACTGAATTATCCGACTTTCGCCGTGATCATATTGGATTCATTTTTCAAGCCTATAATCTCATCCCAGTCTTATCAGCCGAAGAAAATATTGAATATATTATGTTGTTGCAAAATTTACCTGCCGCCGAACGTAAACGCCGAGTGCACGCTATATTAAATGCCGTTGGCCTTGATGGGAAAGGCGGCAGACTTCCAGCTCAGCTCTCAGGCGGGCAACAACAACGTGTAGCCGTCGCCCGCGCCATGGTATCAAAGCCCAGTTTGATATTAGCGGATGAACCTACTGCAAACCTCGATTCACATACCGGTTCGTCCTTACTCGACATGATGAAAGAGTTAAATGAAAAGGAGAACATGACATTTATATTCTCCACCCACGACCCTAAGATAATGGAGCGTGCACGGCGAATTATCCGCTTGGAAGACGGGCGTATTGTTGATGACGAACGTCGTGATATTTAAACGCTTAATAAAACGATCATGTATTTTAACGTGCTTGGTATTACTTTCTATTCCCTCGTTTGCTGCTGACTTTTCTTACAGTGGTTACTTAAAGTCGTATGCATTAATACAAGACGAAATAGATATTGAAAATAGTCCGCAACAATTTGATGAGAGCTTTCAATCACAAAATGCCCTACGCCTGATGGCAAGCGGGTTTACTGAAAACAGCGGTAACGTTGAAATTCATTATGAAGTGCAACCTGTTTATTACTCAGAAACGTCTCAAATAAATGACAGCGGAGGCCTTGGCTCAACATTTTCTTCAGGTTCAAACCGCTACCGCTATAAAGATCTTGACGCCTCAATAAATAATATTCCCACAAGTGATGATGACCATATCGTTGTTTGGCAAAACCTTGATCGTCTTAACTATCAATATGGCAATGATTACGGTGATTTTACGGTAGGCCGACAAGTTGTGTCATTCGGCTCCGCTCGCTTTATTAACCCTACGGATATTTTTATTCCTTTTAATATTCAAACGCTCAATCAGGAATACCGTGCAGGTATTGATGCACTCCGCTACCAGGCCGATTTAGGCGACTTTGCTATTTTAGATACAGGGTTAATTATTGGTGAAGATGGAAAACAAGAAAACAGCGCCGCCTTTCTTCGGGGTAAAAACTCAGTAAATGGCAACGATATTGAAGCGATGTTTATTAAATTAGACGATTCATGGTTACTCGGAGGCGGTATCGAGCGCGCACTGGGAGACTTTGGATTTTGGTTTGAAACGGCTTATATGAAAATGGATAGCCCTGCCATTAACAGTTACTGGCGCAGCTCAATAGGCTCAGATTATGCGCTGAATGAACGTGTAATTCTCATGCTAGAGTATCACTACAATGGCACAGGCAGCAGTGACCCTGATGACTATTTTCAATTACTGTCACAAGAACCTTACCAAAAAGCAGGCATCTTTTTACTGGGAAAACACTACCTGATACCGGCTATTTCATGGGTTGCAACACCACTGATAAATGTAACGGCTAGCAGTTTCTTCAATATGAGCGATCAGTCTGTATTTGTTAATTTGAGCAGCGAAGTTAATTGGTCTGATAACTTATATTCTGATTTTGGCACTTACATTAGTTATGGTGATGGGCTGGAGTATCAACCAGCGACACAACAAGTGAGTTTTGGGTCTGAGTTTGGATCTTACCCCTTAAGCTTGTATGTCAGTTTGCGGTATTATTTTTGACTTGTAAGCCCGCGGCGTCAATATTATTTAAGCACTTGCTGTTTCCTGGTTTCCTCTGACACAAACTGTGGGGACAGGAAATTCGTCAGTTCACTGCCCATTAATGGCTTGCTGAAATAATAGCCTTGGATAATATTCCCTCTTGTTCGCTTCAGATAATCTAGCTCTTCTTTTGTTTCAACGCCTTCTGCTACAACCTTAAGATCCAGTTGATGCGCCATAGCAATAATGGCAGAGACAATCGTTTTTCCCTCTTTGCTTCCGCTTATATCACTGATAAAACTTTTATCAATCTTCAACTCGTTAATTGGTAGCCCTCTCAGAGCGCTCAATGAGGAATAGCCGGTACCAAAGTCATCCAGAGCTACGCAAATACCGTCTGCTTGTATTCTCTCCAACTGATTAATGGAATCCTGACCTTGCATAATACTGGACTCTGTCACTTCCAACGTCAGGTACTCCGCACTTAGCCCGGTTTCTGCCAGGCAGTCCTGAACGAGCTGCGGTATATTCTCTCTTGCCAACTGTACATTAGACAGATTAACCGATACGGAAACCTTCTTATACCCCATCAATTGCCACTGTTTTATCTGGTGGCATGCTTCCAGTAACACCCACCTACCCAAAGGAATAATCAGGCCAGAAGCTTCCGCGATAGGTATAAACACTTCGGGACTTATCCAACCCTTATCCTTTTGTTTCCAGCGCACCAATGCTTCACACCCAACAATTTCTCCGGTATCTGCAGAAATCTGTGGTTGGTAAGCAAGCTTCAATTCGTTTGCATCGATGGCCCTGCGGAGATCATCTTTGATTTCCATACTTTTGAGTGATTCCAAGGCTGCGCTTCTGCTGAAGAATCTGTAAGTGTTTTTGCCCTGTCTTTTGGCTTCATACATTGCGTAATCGGCATTTTTCAGTAGATCGCCTGCGCTTTCTCCACTTTCAGTACTCAAAGATATACCGATACTGGCCCCGATAACATATTCATGATTATCTATATGAATGTTGTCTTGGAAAGATTTAAGTATACGCTCCGCAACGTGTGCAGCAACATCCCGACCGTCTATTCCTTTTAAGAGAACTGTGAACTCGTCACCTCCCAACCTGGCAATATTATGATGAACTGAAGCAGGTGTAGCATAACCAAAGATATCACCTGTCCGCAGTATATTTTTGAGTCGACCGGCAACAGCAACCAATACCTGGTCACCTATTTCATGGCCACCGAAATCATTGACCTGTTTAAATCCATCCAAATCAATAAACAATAAGGCAGCATGCGGCAAATAGGAATCATTAGCGCTATATATAAGGTTCAGTTCGTCAAGAAACTGTCGGCGATTGGGTAGTAAGGTGAGGCTGTCCTGATAGGCAATATTATGGACTTTTTGTTTTTCCTCAATTAAGTTCTGCCCCATGATTCTTATTGTTTCAGCTAGATCATTTAATTCATCATTGCTTTTTGACGGGAATGACCATTGGCTATTTCCCTGGCCCATTTCTTTGGCTGAATTACCCAACTGGAGAATGGGTTTAACAAGAAACCTGTGCAATAACCAAATGAATATTAATGCGCTCAACGACATCACTAATAAAGTAACCACTATAGTTGTATAACTCATATTTTTTAATAGTTGGTTTAACTCAGATTCTGGCCACCCAATAGTAATAAATAAACCATTAGTCAGCTCTTTCTTCCCAATAATATAAGAATCACCATCAAAGGACTGTTTTAAGATTTCCTCTTTATTAGTATGTGTCGTTTCACTTAATATTTCGGATAGGGCACTGTATATTAATTCATCACCCTCTTTTTTAATGATGGGAGTGCCGCTACCAGTATGTAGCATGGCAATACCTCTTTCACCCAGACTTTTGCTCTCCAATATTGAATACATAAAATTAAAGTTTGTTTTGATGACCAGGTAGCCCTTGAGGGTAGGCTTGGTTGAGCTAGACTGCTCTGCTAATTGGCGCTGAAAAATTTTTCTGGCCAAAATTAACACCCACTTCCCATCATCAGGGTTAGTGCTGACCAAAATTTCAAATGAAAATAGCGATGCAACAATATTTTTGAAGTAAAAGGTATCTTGCTCTTCATCGGTAAGATTGATGGCACCATCCACCAGAGAGACCTCCTCATAGCCGTCAGGCATTATCAAGCTAATCTCAGTGTACTCAGGATGAGCACTCCTAAAACTGATAAATTCATTTAATAACACCTTATGCATCACATTAAATCGAATATCCTCATCTAAGGTTCGAAGGTATCGCTCCAGAATAATACTTTTAGAAAAAAGGGCAGAATCAGCAGTCAGGTTCTTTAGATGAGTATCCAGTGTATTTTGTGCTTGATCAATGGAGTCACTAATATTCTCCCTCATTTGATCAGCAAAAAAATTCCGATAGATCAGAAAAGAAGGTATTGAGAGTACAATTATCTGAATCAAAATAATGGGAATTATTGTTGATATTATTTTTGGTGTCAGACGCATACAAATAATCGCTCAGTAACTTAAACGTACTTATTGATCCGCTATTTGTTTCACTTTTATCAGCTCTGCCATAATTGCATTATGTTTTTTTATTGTACGGGGGGGTAACGTTTCATATCGCTCAGATTGCGCTAACCGCGCTTTATCTGGGTAGATAATAGAGTTATTCAGGAATTCAGCAGGTAGCAGTTTTTCTGCTTCCGGATTTGGGGTCGCGCTGTAAAAAAATAACGCATTTTTGGCCGCTTGCTCTGGCTTGTTGATAAAATTAATAAAGCGATGTGCTAATTCACGATTATCTGTTTTTGCAGACAAACAGACAAAATCGGCCCAAATGGCACCGCCCTCTTCAGGTAATACATATTCAATTTGTGGTTCTGACTCTTTTAGCATCAATGCATCACCACTATAAGTGATAACAGCAACAACTTCTCCAGACACCAGTTTTGAGTCATCAGCAATAGTAGCTACCGCAGAATAACCTGCAACTACCGGAGCTTGGGCAAGTAGCAATTGACGGGCTTCTTTAAGTTCCTGCCTGTCGTTGCTTCCCATGGAATAGCCCAGAGATTTCAACGCCATGCCTACCACCTCATCAGAAAGGGTCGACATGAGTATTTTACCGTGAAGTTCCGGGGTTGGATTGAATATCTGCTTCCAGCTCGTTATAGGCTCTGATACCAGGTCTTTCCGATAAGCAATGCCAGTAGTCCCCCAAGAGTAAGGTATACAGGCTTGTTCTGCCTTGTCCAACTTTGATAATGACGACAACTTTACATTGCTGATATTAGGAGCACTGTGGACATCAAAAGGCATTATCCAATCAAGTTTTTCATAGAGAGGTACGCTGACAGAGTCAACAAGAATCAGATCATACCCACCAGCACCATACGTTGTCAGAGTTTCATTACGAGCATCATCTGATTCGTAATAGACGAAGTTGATTTTTGCGTTGTACTCCGCTTCAAATGCGGCTACAACGTCTTCATCAATATAGTCTTCCCACGTCAGTAATGTAATCTCATTCGGTGTTTGAGTAGACTCACTGGCGACGGAATAAATAGGACTAAATAATAGAGTTACCAGAATGGCGGCAATAACGTTTTTTGACAAACTGAAACATGATTTATCTGAACATAAGAAGCGCTTGAATTTAGACGTATACATGAGGCAATAAACCCTTTTCAATCATTTATGTCCTATTTATAAACATAAAGCGTAGTTTCGATTTCTTCTAAAGTCCAACTACTATTTTCGTTTCTAATTAGATCGAGGCCTGCATGCGTAAGAGCGTGGCTGTTTGATAAATATTCAGCAATAAAGTAATTAAAGGAGTATCACTCGTAGGCAGTACCCAATCGGCACCAAGGAAAGAAAACCAGGATGGTTGTTCTACCCGATGTTATAGCGGGCCCAATTCGTAAAATCTTGACTGGCTCGCCCAGTTGGATAGCCGTACAGAAAGACATAAAGGAATTCGACCCACAGGCAATGTACCTTGGTATAAATTTTGGGTGCCATATATTTTTTCTGATGACAAAATATATGGCATTTGGAAAACAACCATTATAGGTATTCGGGCAATAGTTGAACCATCACAGTAACAGCTGCCGTAAATCACCTAACAATACCCCTAGCAATGTCGTAAACCTTGCTGCATCAGCGCCATTTACGGCTCGATGATCATAGGAAAGAGACAAAGGCAGCATCAGTTTTGGTACAAATTCATCACCCTGCCATACCGGCTTAATTGAGGCTTTAGACAAACCAAGTATGGCTACTTCAGGCGTATTTACGATAGGGGTAAATGCGGTTCCGCCAATACTTCCCAAGCTAGATATAGTAAAGCAGCCCCCTTGCATATCACTCGGTTTTAGCTTTTTGTTTTTGGCTTTTCCTGCCAATTCAATACATTCTTCGGCCAGTTCCCATAACCCTTTTTTATCTACATCACGTATAACGGGAACCACTAATCCCGCAGGAGTATCAACCGCTAGACCAATATTCACGTAGCGCTTTTGAATTAGCTCATGAGAGTTCATATCAATAGACGTATTAAACTGCGGATATTGATTTAAAGCATAGGCGCACGCTTTAAGAATAAAAGGCAGAGGCGTTAATCGAGTGCCTTTTGCTTCTGCTACCGATTTTTGTGCTTTTCTGAAAGACTCCATCTCAGTAATATCAGCTTCATCAAACTGAGTTACATGGGGCACATTCAACCAACTGGCTTGCATGCTTTCTGCAGTAAGTTTGTGAATACGGCTTAAAGGGCTACGCTCAATGGTCCCAAACTGACTAAAATCAGGGAGCTTAACAGCAGGAATACCACTCCCTACCGCACCAGAAGAGCTGCCCCCCTGCTTCAACCTTGCTTTCACATATAACTGAACATCTTCTTTTAAAATTCGACCTTTGGGGCCAGTACCTTTAACTTGAGAAAGTTCAACTCCAAATTCACGGGCTACTTTTCGCACGGCAGGCCCTGCGTGTACATTAGTTTCAGGTTTCCCTATATTAGTTTCAGGTTTTTCTTTTTTTGGCTTGGGTTCTTTAGACTCGACTACAAGGTCTGGTTTAGTTTCTGGTTGAGGTGAATCTTTAGGCCCGCTAGCACCTGAAGCACCTGAAGCACCTGAAGCCTCTGAACCTTCAACCAATAAAATCAAATCACCTTCAGATAATTTATCACCCACCGCCACTTTCATTTCTAATACGGCTCCTCCATCTGATGCGGGGATTTCCATAGTGGCTTTATCTGACTCAAGTACAATAACCGGGTCATCCACCGCAATGGTGTCACCAGGGGCTACACATAATTCAATGACCTCAACATCGGTACTTCCACCAATGTCGGGAACCTTGACTTCAATCTTGCTCATTTCAAGCGCCTCAATAAGGGGTCATACCAATTAACGTGTTGCAGGGTTAGGCAAATTGC
>JQIA01000874.1_pt1 | contig 15916 bp, 15 predicted proteins | sample 811431 | NCBI WGS metagenome assembly JQIA01 (sample SAMN02998118, study PRJNA258478) | marine sediment metagenome | biome: marine; feature: seafloor; material: sediment; isolation source: oil-polluted sediment collected from 3 locations (0.5 km, 0.7 km and 0.9 km)... | place: USA: Gulf of Mexico ... | reverse complement strand
AGACTTAACAGTTAAGAACAGGTGCAGGGCTCACAGCTTTGTTCGGCCATATAGCTACATCGGCAGGCCTGCCTTCTATAACTTACATATCAGATATTTATGAAAACCTCACGACCAAATGAACGGTTAGAGGATGATAAGCTTTGCGCAGATAAAACTGGAATATATTCAAGGCTATTTGTTAACGGCTCAATCGCCGCCTAAATCCTGAATACCCGAAGTCGAGGTGTCCGGGTTATAACCATATAAAAATTCAGTAATTGCAGCCCTGCATCCAGAACGTGATGTGCCGCAATGAACAAGCTGGCCGTTCACAGTAGCATAGACTGCAATTGTAATATTATCGCCACGTGCGGGTTGATCCAAATCGTGAACGCGACTGCGTTCTTCTACTGCAAATCTTCGATTACCGATCGTAACTGGCCTTAGTTCTTTTGTGTCAAAACTTCTTAAGGCACTGCCTAATTGTTTTATTGTGCAATTTGATAAAAATAACAGTGCAATTAAAGTAACCGAGATCGATGATTGAGTGCGCATGGCAATTTTCCTAACGTCAGAGACTCTTGATTTTATATTTCCCAAATAAGTAGCAGTCCTTTACAGGTACCATATTTCATACAGTTTATCAATTTAGCCTTGCTGGTGGGCTGTTTGTTAGAGTTTTTCCAGTTTGCAACCAAAAGTACCTTTTTCTTTTTTCTTTCTTTTCCTCTCAATAACGTTACGCATTATAATAGGTTCAGATTATTGGGAGGAATGAAGTGAAATCAAAACAGGATATATTACTACAACCATTTCAGCTAAAACACCTGACCTTAAAGAACCGTATTATGTCGACGCCGCATGAGCCGGCTTATTCCCAAGATGGCATGCCGATGGAACGCTATCAACTTTATCATGAAGCCAAAGCACAAGGTGGGCTTGCGATGACTATGTTTGGCGGCTCTGCCAGTATTGCTGCTGATAGCCCGTCTGTGTTTGGACAGCTTAATTTGGCGACAGATGCGATTATCCCTTATTTTCAAAAGTTTTCTGCACGTATTCATAAATACGATTGCGGTCTGATCTGCCAGTTGTCACATATGGGGCGACGTACGGTTTGGGATGATGGCGATTGGTTGTCGGTGATTGCGCCAAGTCGGGTACGAGAGCCTGCGCATCGTGCGTTTCCCAAAGAAATGGATATGGCTGATATCGCCCGTGTACGCCAAGCGTACGCCGCGGCGGCTTTGCGTTGTAAAGAAGGCGGTCTTGATGGCTGTGAAGTGTTGCAGCACGGGCATTTGCCAGAACAGTTCTTGTCACCGTTAACCAATTTTCGCACTGATGTTTATGGTGGCTCTTTAGAAAACCGCTTGCGCTTTACGCTAGAGATACTCAGTGCCATGCGTGAAGCTGTCGGGCCTGACTTTATTATTGGCATCCGCCAAGGATTGAATGAAAATGATCCAGACGGCATCGACTTGATCCAGGGCGCAGAGGCCGCCAGGATTATCTCTGAAACCGGTTTGGTTGACTATATGACAGTAAACTTCGGTAAGATTGATACGGATCACGCGTTAAGTTACCACATTCCCAATATGCGGTTTCCATTAGCCCCTTGGGTTGCTCAAATTTCTCAAGTGCGTGATCAGATTAAAGTGCCGGTATTCCATGCTTGCAAAATTGCTGACCTGTCCTCGGCGCGCTATGCGCTTGAAAGTGGGGCCGTGGATATGGTTGGCATGGTGCGTGCACATATTGCTGACCCACAAATTGTGAATAAACTTAAAGCAGGTCAGGAAGACAACATTCGACCTTGTGTCGGGGCAGGCTATTGTCTGGACAGAATATATAGCGGGGGTGGCACCTTATGTGTGCATAATGCGGCTACCGGGCGTGAAGCGACAATACCACATCTCATTGAACCGACTGTGGGACGAAACAAGAAGGTGGTGGTGGTGGGTGGCGGCCCTGCAGGGATGGAAGCTGCTAGGGTCAGTGCGGCACGCGGCCATGATGTTGTTTTGTTTGAGGCAACTGGCGAATTGGGCGGCCAGATTAATTTGGCTGCACGTGCTGGTTGGCGCAAAGATATGATCGGGATTGTCGATTGGTTACGAGCAGAAATCGAACGGTTAAACGTAGACATTCGCTGGAATGAATTTGCCGACGAAGAAAGTGTGCTAAGCGAAAATCCAGATGTGGTTTTGATCGCAACTGGTGGTTTACCGGACACAGATTATGTAAAAGGTGGTGAGCATGCCATCAGCACATGGGACGTATTAGCAGGGCAAGACATCGGCGGTACGGTTTTGATCTATGACGACAATGGCCAGTTCCAGGGGCCAAGTTGTGCAGATTTTCTAAGCCGAAAAGCTGGGGTTGAGGTGGAACTTATTACCCCTGATCGCATGGCTGCACATGATATGGGCACGCTGAATTTCCCCATTTTCATGGAACACTTTTATCAAAATGGCGTCACAGTTACCCCTGATTACCGCTTACATTCTGTGGTCAAAGATGGGAACCGTTTGCAAGTGCGCTTTTGCAACGAATTTAACGGGCCTGATATTGAACGTGTGGTGGATCATTTAGTAGTGGAACACGGTACATTGCCGATGAACGATGTCTATCTGGACTTGCGGGCACAATCATCCAATAACGGGATCGTGGATTACGACAAGCTACAAAAAAATCAACCACAACCAGAGAAGCAGGACAGTTTTCAGCTATATGCCATTGGCGACGCGGTCTCTTGTCGAAATATACATGCCGCAATTTACGATGCTTTACGGCTTTGTAAAGATTTGTAAATATTAATACACCCTAAAAATAATGCAGGTATCCGCCGAAAAACCGAACATAAGAATTTTATAAAGAACCCTCAGTATGTTTCTATTATGATCTGAATTGAAAAATATATCGGAACGGTTTTACGGATGAATAAAGATGACTGGTATCGCAATAAAACATGGGATGCCCAGATTGAGAAACGTTTTAATGAGACCTTAAGACATGCGCGGCTGAAACAAGACTTCTTGCGCATACAAGCATCATATCTGACAGATAAATACCCAGATGTGGCGCTTAAATTGTTAGAACGATATTTCGCGTTTGGAGTGCATTTTGATATGGCTTTTGCTTGGTATGATAGGGCGATGGCCTATGCATCACTTGGGCAAAGCGAATTGGCGCTAAGGGCATATTGTGAAGCATTGAGTGAAGAGGAGGTCAATCCTGACATTGTCACCCCGGCATATCTGGCGCTACCAAAAATAGTGGCTGAGTTGGAAATTGAAACATGGTATCCGATCGCGATTGAAACATTGGATTGCTATAAGGACCGGCGTAAACGCCCGCGTGATTATTATGAATGGAATGCAGCATATGCATTGCTTTCGGCCCAAATCGGACAGTATTCAAAAGCTAAAAAATATGCCCTTGACGCGATGGAGATTGTTGAAAAACAAGCTTCTGGCATTAGCTATAAATCTAAAACTTGGATTATACGGGATGATGATCTGCATCAAAACTTGTTTCATAAGACGCTTGATATGACTGCAGGCCGTAAAAAAAGCTTGAAGCGCCGTGTAAGCTGGATGCTGGGGCATTAATATCACCCTTCTAGGTCTTTTAGATATGCACTATTAAAATCAAAATACCCGTTTGATGTTGTCACAAGATGTTCTTTTGCCAACTGATGCAATACTGGTAATTTATGAAACGGCACCATTGGGTAGACGTGATGTTCTATGTGGTAGGGCATATTCCAAGTCAGAAAATACACCAGCTTATTGGTAAAGGTTGTGCGGGTATTCTCGAACATATTGACCACCGTTGGGCAACGGCTATGTTCGGCTAAAAGGTACAACCGTAAAAACGGTTGCCCTAGAATTGCCGGCAGAACCCAACACCAGAAAAGCCATGTGTATCCTACTGCGATGAAGCAAAAAACAGCGATATATAACAACAACATAATACGTGCTTCAATGCGGATTTTGGCTTTGCCTTTCGCAGGTACATACGGATCGTGATTACTTTTTATGGCGTTCTTGATAAGCTTGCCAAAATTACCACGCCAGATTGGAAAACCGGAAATATGCCATATATATTGCTTGATGGTTTCAGGCTTGGGGCTGTTCAGCTCCGGATCGTTTACAGGATCATTAGTGTATTTGTGATGCGCAAGGTGGAAATAATGAAACCAACTCATCGGGATGACCATAATGAAAGACGTAATGCGCCCGACAGTTTTATTTAGCCACTCGGTTTTAAACGGTGTTGAATGAATGCTCTCATGTAAAATCGTAAAATTAAACGCCATCAAAATGCCCTGAGGGGCCAGTAACGCGCCCCATAGGGGCAGTCCGGTATGGATGTACAGGCCAAAAAATAGCATCACCCCCCAATATTGAGCAAGATGTACAAGCCCAGGCATATCAGCGCGTTCAGTTAACGCATTGCGTGTCGACGGGGTAAGTTGGCTAAGAAATTTTTTATGATCCATTATGGATTCCACTCTGGCTTGGCCATGGTAAAGCCCTTGAATTCAAAGCCCGGAGAAACCGTACATCCGGCCAGAACCCAACCATTCACTGGAATGGATCTTTGCCAAGTATCTTTGGGTACAATATGTTGCGGGCGTTGATCTGCTTTGATGTCAGGGCCAAGCATTTCTATACGCGTTATACCATCCTCATGGATATGCAATTCCATCGGGTTGCCTGCGTACCAATGCCAAATTTCCACAGCATCGACACGGTGCCAATGGCTGAACTGATGCGCCTCTAACAGAAAATAAATCGCGGTACCTACTGCGCGTGGAGTTTGGTCGCCACGCCATGTTTCAGTATACCAACCGCCTTCTGGGTGGGGATGCAAGTTTAAGGATTTGATGATGGCTTTTGGTGTCATGTCTCTTTATCAATCCTTTTCTAAATTTAAATACAGAGATTAAACTAGTAAACTAGTTTAGTATTTTAGAGTAGATAATGCATATCTATCAAGGTTATGAATTCGACTATAATAATATACTCTACCTGATGAATTTCTCTACATAATCAGCTCCGTACGAGGTGTCTTTAAAGTAACTTCGGCACAGCTCTATCTTAGTAAAAACATCTTCATGGCCGGTTTCCTTGCCCCAAGGGTCAACGTAGATCAGCGCACCTGTAACATGAAATTGTGTAATCATTTCATCCACATCCTCGGGAACATATAATGTGTGGGTCTCACCAGGGGGTTCGAAGATGTAGGACCCGGTTGTTGCCTTCCAGTCGTGCTCAAGATATTCCCATCGGCCTTTCAGTACATGGGCGTGCACGCCGCCTGAATGTTTATGACGTGACAAGATACCTGATTTGCGCACCCTTAACAGGTTTACATAATAGCCTTGGCTGACATTCAGACATAAAGGGCGAAACGAAATCTCCGAGGTTTGCGGCACCCACAGGTTTTCATCTGCGGGGATCATATCGGGTATGACCAGATCAGGGGACATATCTTGTGGTTGTTTGCCTTGAAACGGTATGTATTTTTCATCGCTCATTATGTTTCCTTAAATTGAATTGGGGTGATCAGTTCAACGCGTTTATGCCAGTTCCAATAGGTGTTGGTGATTTTTTGGGCTAGGGCCCCAGGGGCATCATTGCCCAATATTCGTCCGTTGATGCGGGTTACAGGGACTGTGCCGCCAGCGGTGGTTGCGGTGAATATCTCGTCCGCTTGCAGGAATTCATCTGCGGTAATGTCCCGGGCCTTGTGAGGTAAGCCAAGGCTGGCACAAATCTCCAGCACGGTTTTTCGGGTGATGCCTTGCAACATGCCTGACTGGGGGGTCACGACTACCCCATCAATTACTGCAAAAATGTTAAAACCAGGCCCTTCAGTAATGCATCCACGATCATCAAGTAAAACGCATGTGTCATACCCTGTATCAAGTGCCTCAAACAGGGCGTGGGTCATGTCACCCCAATGGTAGTTTTTCACAGTCGGATCAATCGATTGCGGCGATATCCTGACATTATTTCCAGCCAACATTATATGTGCGCCGCGCTGCGCAACTTCCGATGGAATAACCCAGATAAAGGGCACGACCCATGCGTAAAAATGATTGTCACAGGCACGCGGATCACGGGTGCCTGGAATTGACGGTGTGCCGCGCGATGCAACCATAGATACATATGCCGATGTTAGGCCGGACGCTGCTACAATATCATGTAAGATTTTTTTGATTTCAACGCGAGTTTGCGGGATGTCCAAACGCAGCTTTGCAATAGAGGCTTCAAATCGATCAAGATAATCCTCAAGGCGAAAGAAATTTCCCTCCCAGACATGCACCACATCATATGTGATGTCAGATCGTGTTAATCCCCAGTCAGTCACACTGATTTTGGCATCTTTGATTGGGATGATTTTACCATCCATCCATGCAGCACCATTTGAAAGATCAGGTTTTGGCATGAAAAATAAATCCAAGGAAATTTAACAGGATTTGCGCGGCCAAAATGGATGTAGAGCCAGTTTGATCGTAATCAGGGGCCACTTCAACCAGATCGATGCCGACAACTTGGTGGTTTTGTGCGACTTGTTGCAATAATTCCAAAACCTCGTAATACAAAAAACCACCGTGACTGGGTGTGCCGGTGCCCGGCGCAATTGAAGGGCAAAAGGCATCAATATCCAGCGTCACATAGACACGCGCAGCTTTAGGAATGCGTTTTGTTGCAGCTTCAATCCCCATAGCACGGATTTGGCGCACAGATTGAATATCTGACCCCATTGAACGTGCATCTTCATAACCCGCTTTGGCAGTCGAACTGACGTTACGGATACCGTATTGCGATAGGCCGGTAACGTAATCTTTGTCAGCGGCACGGCGCATTGGGTTGCCATGACCGTAGCGAACACCGTGGCGTTCATCGACAAAATCTAGATGAGCGTCAATTTGCAACACATGAATGTCGCCTTGATCATCAAAGGCGTTGATACAAGGAATGTTTACAGAATGATCGCCGCCAATGGTAACCGGAATAGCCCCGGCGGCCAGAGCCTTGCGCACACCATATTCAATATTGGCATGTGAATTGATTGTATCTGTGTGGATAATATCTGCGTCGCCCATATCAACGATTGTGACGTCTGCGCCAAGATAGGTCGCGTCATCTTCGTGATCATAGGCGCCAGCATGGCCAAAAGCGAACAAGGTAGAAGCTTCACGCACTCCGCGCGGCCCGAAACGCGCGCCTGAGCGGAATTGGGTGCCTGCATCAAACGGGGCGCCTAAAATAGCCACATCTGCACTAAAATTATCCCAATTTTCAACGTAAGGTTTTTTAGCAAATGTTGCGATACCAACAAAAGGTAGGTTTAATCGTCCGCTTTCATAGCCGTGAGTGGTCATTATTGTCTCCATTTTTGATTTGAGGTTGCGGTAAGGGGCAGAAATATTCAATACAAAAATATGATAATTATACCGGAATTTTGGCGTCGCACGCCACCTGCACTTTTTCCATGCCTTTTGGGTTTTATGGGGTTGGGTTTGGCGTGGCGCCGTGCGGCTGAAGTTTGGCCGGTCTGGCCTGTGATAGGCGAGGGTATTTTGTTGGTGTCATGCGTGTTATTCATGGCGACAGGCACCTGTTATCATATGAAACTTAGCTTGCGCCCATCCGTGATTTTTGAAGATCTGAAGGTTGGGCCGGCGCGCGGGGCGGTATCAGCCGGTTCGATGTGTTTGATGCTATATGCCACCGCACTGACCCCTTATCTTTTTGAATTGGCACAATTGTTCTGGTGGATCGCGGTGATACAACACGCAGGCTACATGGTTTGTGTGACTTTAGCGCTGGCGCGGTCTGAAACCCAAATGTCGGATGTGAATCCCACGATCATCCTACCTTATGTGGGTTATATTTTAGCTTCAGTAGGCGGACCTGATTTAGGCTATGCCGCGCTTTCTGGTTTCTTGTTGATGGCAACGATCCCAGGGTGCATATTCATTATCACCCTTTCATTGTTAAACCTGAAACGTTTTGGCGTGGGTAAATCTTTGCGTCCCAGCTATTTTATAATTCTGGCTCCGTTATCGATTTACGCGGTCGGCGCCTATAATCTCTGGCCTGATAGTAGCTATGTGTTTTTTTGGTCTATGGCTTTGATTGTAGGCCTTTTTCTAACCCCGTTTCTGGGCTGGTTCAGTGCAGGGGGATGGACGCCTGCATGGGGGGCGTTTACGTTCCCATTATCGGCCTTTGCCACCGTTATGCTGACTGGGGTGCAATCAGATTTCGGATTGCTAGCTGAGGTGACTGCTATCCTCTCGCTTGGCCTTGCCAGCCTTGTTGTACCTTATGTGGTTTGGAAAACGTATCACTTCTGGATGATCGGAAAGCTGGCAAAAGCTACAGGTGCTTCTGTGGTTTAAAGGAATTTTTAAATGAGAATATTACGTTTTTTGACTTTGTCGTTGACCTTTATTGCCGTTCTTATCATTGGCGTATGGGGGGCACTCGCCTTGCATTTTCAAGTGGTTGCCAATTATGGGTGGGCTGTTATCGGGTTATGGGTGACCCTTACGGCCCTGACGCTTTGGGGCTTTTCTCGACCCAAGGCTCGTGTGCGCTCATTCGCTGTCTATGCCGTTGGTCTGGTGGTTTTACTGATATGGTGGGCGTCAGTCACACCGCGTCTTGATCGTGACTGGGCCCCTGAATTGGCGCAATCACTGACGGGTGAAATAAAGGGCACCAAAGTGACACTGCACAATGTGCGTACCTTCAACTGGCGGACAAGTGCGGATTATGATGCACGGTGGGAGAGCCGTGAATATGATCTGGATCAACTGGACAGTGTTGATATGATCTTGTCCTATTGGGGGAATGAGGCAATCGCACACACCTTGCTATCCTTTGGCTTTACTAATGGCGATCATCTAGTGTTTTCAGTAGAGATACGCCGTGAAAATAATGAGGTATTCTCAACCATTGGTGGCTTTTTCAAGCAATATGAGTTGGCCATACTGGCAGCCGACGAAAACGATATTGTGCGCCTGCGTACCACTGTGCGTGATCCGTTAGAAGATGTGTACTTATATCCCATCGTGACCCGCAAAAAACACCGTATTGCTTTGTTTGAAGGTTTGGTGAACAAAGCGAACGCGCTTGCGGGCAAAGCACAGTTTTATCATACAATAATGGCGAATTGTACCACGGTGATTTATGCATTGGTCAAGCAATACCGTGATGATATTGATCTGGATATGCGTATTATCCGTTCAGGATATCTGCCTGATTATTTGGCCGAACGCGGCGTGCTAAACTGGGCCAAACCTTATGGTGATATTCGGGCGCGAGCCGCGATCTCGGTCAAAGCGCAAAAGATAACAGCAGGGCAAGATTATTCAGTGATTATTCGCGAACCGTAAACGATTTATTCACTTTAGCCCTTTTCATTTCTTCACATCCGTGAGATAGGGCAGCGTCAATACCGATAACTTTTGGAGATACCCAATGGAAATTCGTGAGGCACTTACCTTCGATGATGTACTACTTGTTCCCGGCGCGTCCAGCGTGCTGCCGTCTGATGCAGATACAACCACATATGTGACTAAATCCATTGCGATGAACATCCCGCTTTTAAGCTCGGCCATGGACACCGTGACAGAAGCGCGTATGGCTATAGCGATGGCTCAGGCAGGCGGTATCGGGGTATTGCACCGTAACTTAAGCGAAGAAGAACAGGCGTCACAAGTGCGCCGGGTAAAACGCTTTGTCAGCGGCACGGTTTATTCACCGATCACATTGACGGTTAATCAAACACTGAAAGATGCTAAGGCTTTACAGGAACGTTACCGTATCACGGGGTTCCCTGTGGTTGATGAAATGGGCCGCGTGGTAGGGATTATGACCAATCGCGATATGCGCTTTGCTACAGATGAAAACACGCCAGTTTCGGTGATGATGACATCTAATGATCTGGCGATTGTGAAAGAACCAACTGATCTGGATCAGGCCAAAAGCATTATGCAAGCGCGCCGTATTGAGAAACTTCTGGTGGTTGATGGCGCAAATAAACTGACAGGTCTGTTGACTTTGAAAGATTTAGAGCAGGCGGTGTTGAACCCGCAGGCCTGTAAAGATGATCTGGGGCGTTTGCGAGTGGCCGCGGCCTCTACCGTGGGAGATGCGGGCTTTGCACGGGCTGAACAGCTGATTGATGCAGGTGTTGATTTGGTGGTGATTGATACTGCCCACGGACATTCTATCTCAGTGGCACAAACCGTTGAGCGGATTAAAAAATTATCAAGCGAAGTGCAAGTGATTGCCGGCAATGTGGCCACAGGTGAAGCCACTAAAGCCCTGATCGGGGCAGGGGCTGATGCGGTTAAGGTCGGTATCGGGCCAGGCTCGATTTGTACCACACGTATTGTGGCTGGTGTGGGTGTACCGCAGCTGACCGCAATTGACGATTGTGCGACAGCTGCAAGTGCCACGGGCACGCCTGTGATTGCGGACGGCGGCATCAAGTTTTCCGGTGACTTTTCAAAAGCTATCGCAGCTGGCGCACATTGCGCCATGGTGGGCTCTATGCTGGCAGGCACAGATGAAGCACCTGGTGAGATTATTCTTTATCAGGGGCGCAGCTTTAAATCGTTTCGTGGCATGGGCAGTGTGGGCGCTATGGCGCGTGGATCAGCCGATCGTTATTTCCAGAAAGAAGCCAGCACTGATAAACTGGTGCCAGAAGGTATTGAAGGCCAAGTGCCTTATAAAGGCAGTGTTACATCCGTTGTACACCAGATGATCGGCGGTTTGCGGGCCAGTATGGGCTATACGGGCTGTGCCACAGTTGAAGAGATGCGCAAGGATTGCACGTTTGTGAAAATATCAGGTGCAGGGCTAAAGGAAAGTCATGTGCATGATGTGCAGATCACCCGCGAAAGCCCGAATTACCGGATTGGGTAAATGACCCCGAATGCTAGGTATGCAGCCGCAATAGAGATACTGAACCGTATTTTAGATGGTGAACCCGCAGAGAAAATCCTGACGAACTGGGCGCGTTCCAATCGCTATGCGGGGTCAAAAGATCGTGCTGCGGTGCGTGATATTGTGTTTGATTGTCTGCGCCAAAAACGATCCTTGATGCACATTGCAGGTTTTAAAGGTGCGCGCGGGCTTATCGTGGGGCATATTCTGGCAGCGGGGCAAACGGTGGCAGATGTGTTCACGGGTGAACGATTTGCGGCTGAAGTTTTGACAGATGTTGAACAAACAGCTTTAGAAACAGACAAAACCGCCGCATCTGATGCGGTGCGTCTAGATGTACCTGACTGGATTGTGGTGAAACTACAGACAAGTCTTGGAGATCGTTTTGAAACCAGCTTATCTGCTTTGCAAACCCGTGCGCCGTTGGACTTACGGGTGAATCCAAAAAAAGCTGACTTTGCGCAGGTGCAAAGCGCATTGGCGCAAGATGGGATTGAAACGCATAGTATTAGTCAGGTGCCTAATGCATTGCGTGTTACCACAAACCCAAGACGTGTGGCCTTGTCAGAAGCTTACAAGAACGGCCTAGTGGAAATCCAAGATGCAGGCTCGCAAGCGGTTGTGGATGCCTTGCCACTGGAAGGTGTTGAAACTGTGTTGGATTATTGTGCAGGTGGCGGTGGTAAAAGCCTTGCGATTGCCGCCCGTGCTGATGTACGTATCGACGCTTATGATCAAAATACAGGACGGATGCGCGATTTAAGTATGCGTGCAAAACGGGCAGGAGCAATAGTGCATATCTTGCAAGATGATCCTGTTTTATCGGCTAAGCTCTACGATCTGGTGCTGTTGGATGTGCCTTGCTCAGGCACAGGCGCGTGGCGGCGGAATCCGGACGGGAAATGGCGATTTAATGCAACTGATCTGCAAGCGCTTATTGGGCTTCAGGCCCAGATTATAACTTCGGCACAAAGATTGGTTAAACCCGGCGGGCTTTTGGTATATATCACATGTTCTTTATTGGAAGATGAAAATGAAGCGCAGCTTTCCGGGTTTCTAAAACAGCATTCTGGGTGGCAATCTAGCCACTGTAAACGGCTTTACCCAAGTGATGGAACAGATGGGTTTTATGTTGCAATTTTAAGTAAATTGCAACTTTAGATTGCATTTGTCTGATTTTTCGCCCTAATCTGTGATTAGTAGGTTGAGAGGATCGCAGATGCAAATGCCTGATACAGCCCCCAAAAAGAAGATCAAACTGGATCCGCGTGTTTTATTATTGATTGCAAGCCTTACATTGGTGCTGGTTGTGATCTTAGTTATTGCCATGCCATTTTTGCCGGTAGAGTTAAGAGTTGTGGCACTGCTGATCCCTGTAAGTGTTTTTGTAACTGCAGCTTTTACATACTGGATGGTCACTCCTTCTACAAAAAATCAGGTAATTATACGCAAAGCCAGACAAAAAGCATCACGGTTGGTTGCCTTGTCAAAAGCTTCGCCCTTAACCGTACAAGAATTGTTTGACGACTTACCAATTGCCTTATTGCGGATTTGTAAAGACGGGCGCATCAAGCAAAGCAACCAGTTTTCACGTGATATTTTGGGTATAAAAGAAGGGGCTACGCCAAACCTGTCAGAAATTGTATCTGGTCTTAGTCGCCCTGTGCCTGATTGGTTGGATGATTTAAGTCAACGTGCCTCGCATGGTGAGCCAAAATTAGTACAGGTTACCGGGCCGAAATCAGAAGTGTATTTGCATGTATCCTTGATCAGTATGGATCCCAGAGGCGGGGCTGATTTGATTGCAGTGATCAGTGACGCTACTGAGTTGAAGACCCTGGAAGCACAGTTTGTTCAAAGTCAGAAAATGCAGGCCATCGGACAATTAGCCGGCGGTATTGCGCATGACTTCAATAACCTTCTGACTGCGATCTCGGGGTATTGCGACCTGTTATTATTGCGCCATGATAAAGGAGATCCGGACTATTGTGATCTGATCCAAATCAATCAGAACGCGAACAGAGCGGCTGCCCTTGTAGGGCAATTACTGGCGTTTTCACGTAAGCAAACCTTACAACCCAAAGTGTTGGATGTGGATGAGGCTTTAGCGGATATGACGCATCTTTTGAACCGTTTGGTCGGAGAAAAAGTTGATTTATCATTGGTCTACGCCGAGAATCTACCTAACGTTTACGCAGACAAACGGCAATTGGAACAAGTTATCATGAACTTGGTGGTTAATGCACGTGATGCGATGCAATCGGGCGGTGAGGTGGAAATATCCACTGCTGAGGTGGATTTTGAAGAAGGAGCAATCATTGAGCGGGTACAGATCCCTCAAGGGCGTTATGTCGAAGTCAAAGTGCAAGATAGCGGCAGCGGAATTGAACCCAAAAACTTGCCACATATCTTTGATCCGTTTTTCACTACTAAGGATGTTGGTGAAGGCACTGGTCTGGGGCTGTCTACGGTTTATGGGATCGTTAAACAAACCGGCGGTTTTATCTTTGCAGACAGCGCTATCGGGAAGGGAACAAGCGTTAGTGTGCTTTTGCCGGTTACCGAGCATGTCGAAGAGCTTGTTGAAGCCCAAGCGGTTGCAACCAGTTTGGGGTCGGGCTCATTGCAGGGAATTAAAGTGTTGTTGGTTGAAGATGAGGTGGCAGTGCGTAACTTTGCTGCACGCGCATTAATAATGCAAGATGTCGAGGTTCTTGAAGCGGGATCAGGCGAAGAGGCTTTATCATTGATAAAGGATAAGGACCTTAAAATCGATATCATCATTTCAGATGTTGTTATGCCTGGGCAAGATGGGCCGACTTGGGTGCGTGAGGCGATGAAAAATCGCAATAATTTAAAAGTGATATTTGTATCAGGTTATGCACAAGAAACTTTTTCCAAAGAGTTTGGGGAAATCAAAGGAGCGCAGTTTCTAGCTAAACCGTTTACATTGACGAAATTGATCCAGACAGTTGATGACCTATGCCGGTAATCCTGTCTTGGATGGCTTCAAAGGTTTAACCTATGATGCCTTTGGGCGACGCAAGTTAAGCAATGATGGTCACGATATATTAATGCTATTATAGATCTCAAAATCGCGGGTATAAGCATTTTGCAGTTCTTTTTGCAGGGCAGGGCTAAGTGATAACTTTGCTTTAGGGGATACATTGGCTAGCGGCAATTTGATCTGCTTTTTCAGGCGCTTTGCCATGAATGCCACCATTGTGTCCATCTGATCATAACGAAACAGCTGGGTCATGCCCACTGTATCATTTTTGTCTGACACGAACTTCGCTTGCGATCCAATACGGGCAAAGGCAGGTGGTTGGTCTTGCAAATAAGCCTCAATGAATTGATCGAAGCTGATATTTTGTGTACTGTTCTTGTTGCCGTTCAGTTCTGGGCGGCCACGGTATCTGTACCAGCTACCAAGCCAGTCAACCGGTTCTCGAAACGCAGCGATGCGATCAAGTTCATTATCTGTGAGTGTTGCAACAAACGGGGCAAGGAAGCGTTTGTATTTACGGTAGGGCGTGTGTTTGACAGATGGATTCTTGGATAATCTTATTTCACAGAGACTTCCTATCGTGGTTTCAATCGCGGTGGATGCGGTTTTGGGCGTTGCAAAAAACACCAGTTGTTCTTTTAAGAAAATCAACATGTTAGAGCCTGCTACCTTCATGCGCGTGTTTTTTCACTGTTTACAACTATATTATAAACCATGTGCAAGCTTTAGTGAAATGTAATTCACCATTTTTACCAAATAAGCAGGGTTTTATGTATTATGGCAAATGAAAGGGGCAACATGTGAAATTTATTATCATCTTATCTGTTGGATTATTCCCTTTTGCGGTTTTTGCTGGAGCTTTTGAAGATGGTGCGAAGGCGTTTAAGGCGCGTGATTACGTAACTGCGGTAAAGTTTTATAAACAAGCGGTTGATCAGGGCTCTGCGCAGGCATCACTGCGCTTGGGTTTAGTTTATATCAGCGAACAAACAGGGCTGCAATCTGACGAAAAGGCGGCAAAGGCATTTGCAAAGGCCGCAAAGCAGGGGGTGGCTGAGGCGCAATATTATTTAGGGGTGCTTTATCAGCAGGGACGCGGTGTTGTGAAATCAAAGCAAAGGGCCGCTGAATTGTTTCGAGTGGCTGCAAATCAAGGGATGTCAGATGCTCAATATTCTTTAGCACTGCTGTATTTTTACGGGCAGGGTATACCGCAGTCAAAAGAAGTTGCGGTGATATGGTTGAAAAAATCTGCTGCACAGGGAAATTATACTGCCCGTGCACAGTTAAAGCAGCTTGGTATTGCTGAAAAATGATAGTGTTTTAAAGGCTTGTTAACTAAAGTGACCTAAGTACTGAAGCTTGTAGATATTATTTTTTTCTTGCAATGTTCTCTTTTTGATCTCATAAGAACATTAATGGAACAAACCAATCGTTGTCGCAAAGGCTTCGATGTGAAATAAAGGGTGAAAACATGGGCGCGACAGTAGTGAAGATGACTGAAAGACAGGCGATGGATAAGCAAAAAGCTCTGGAAGCGGCCTTGGGTCAAATTGAACGGCAATTTGGCAAAGGCTCGGTTATGAAACTGGGGCAAAACAATGCAGCCCTTGAGATTGAAGCCACGTCTAGCGGTTCTTTAGGGTTGGACATTGCATTGGGCATCGGCGGCTTACCAAAAGGCCGCATCGTGGAAATTTACGGGCCGGAAAGCTCTGGTAAAACCACATTGGCACTACATGCGATTGCTGAGGAACAGAAAAAAGGCGGCATTTGTGCTTTTGTAGATGCAGAACATGCACTTGATCCGATTTATGCTAAAAATCTGGGTGTTGATCTGGATGAGTTGTTAATCTCGCAACCGGATGCCGGTGAGCAAGCTCTGGAAATTACCGATACATTAGTGCGCTCTGGGGCTGTTTCCATGGTTGTCGTTGATTCT
>JQIA01000873.1_pt1 | contig 15919 bp, 20 predicted proteins | sample 811431 | NCBI WGS metagenome assembly JQIA01 (sample SAMN02998118, study PRJNA258478) | marine sediment metagenome | biome: marine; feature: seafloor; material: sediment; isolation source: oil-polluted sediment collected from 3 locations (0.5 km, 0.7 km and 0.9 km)... | place: USA: Gulf of Mexico ... | reverse complement strand
ATTGTTAGCATAGCGGTTTATTCCTGATCAAATTCATATTTATTATGAGGCATTAAATGATCACACTCATTGCAAGTACGAAACTCTTCGCTACCCAAGAATCGCCCAAATACTGCGCCAAAATCATTTTCAATATCTTTTAAAGGAAAACGTTCTTCATAAAGTTTATGATTACATTGTTCACAAAACCACATTAGTGCATCAGTTTCTTCGGGACGTCTTACTTGCTCTATCACTAAGCCAATCGAATTTTCAAATCTTACTGGCGAATGAGGAACTTTAGGAGGAAGAAGAAAAATATCGCCCGCATTTAATTCATACTCAACCACTTTATTATCTTGTTGAGTTCGCAGTAATAACGTTCCTTCTAATTGATAAAAAAATTCTGGCCCTTCGTTATAATGAAAATCTTTTCGTCCATTAGGTCCACCGACCACCATAATGATCATGTCTCCTTCTCTATAAACTTCTTTATTGCAAACTGGTGGTTTTAGTTTATCTTTATTGTCATCAATCCATTTTTGAAAATTAATAATTTGCATTGGTGCGCTCATAATTTATTCCTAATCTATTTATGATCTAATTTAAAGTCGCAATACATTTTAATTCGATAGCTATGGGAGTTGGTAAACAGTTAATCTCTAGAGTCGTACGGCAAGGTTGATTATCCGCAAAATATTCTGCATAGACTTTATTATAAATTTTAAAATCATCTTTCATATTAGTTAAAAATACAGTGACATCCACTAGGTTCATCCAACTCGAATCTGACGCTTCTAAAATAGTTTTGATATTATCAAAAACACTTCGGCATTGAGTTTCTATATCATAGGAACTTATTTTTCCGTTATCGTCCAGAGTTACGCCGGGTATATCTGTAGTTCCTGCTTTTCTAGGCCCTACGCCAGATAGAAAAAGCAGATCGCCGACTTTACGGGCATGGGGATATGCTCCAACAGGGGATGGTGCTTGTTTTACATTAATAAAGTTATCATTAGACATGGTTTGTTCTTATCCTAAAAAATGAAGTCTGTATTTGTATTCTTGAGCGTGTTATCAATAATAGATTACCACACGAGGTGACTCAGTACATAAATTGAAGGTAACTTGAATTAGGAATTATACTTTTTTGAGGATAAATTTACAGCCACAATGGCTTGCAAAAATGTTAAGTGAGGATTTTAAGGAATGAGCAATAAGCATAGATCTATTCTAATTATTTAATGGAGCGCTGTAAACCTCGATTACTGTTCGTTTTATCTATGAAGTACTAAAACCAACTATCAACATCATCATCTAGTCGACTTTGACAATTTTTTAGTTGGTTATTGTATGTGACAGCTCTTCTAGCAACTTTTTTTGCTACCCCAATTAACCATGGCTTTTTGTTATAGGTTTTGCGTGAATAACCACCTCTACCTTCGTGATAAGCCAAATATTGCGCATAAGTGTCCCATTTTGATATTTGCAAGCGTTTTTGAGAGCCGTCGGTATACCATCCAATAAAATCAATCGCATCTTCAAAGTCATCACGATCAGCCCCCCAAGAGCCTGTTTGTTTCATATAATCATTCCAAGCGGGATCTTGTGCTTGTGCGTAACCATAGGCTGACGACTTTCGAGGAAGCGGAATAAAGCCTAACAACCAATCTCTATCTGGTTGCGCATCAGCGACAAAATGCGACTCTTGATGCATAATCGCCATTAATACGTATATTGGCGTACCCCAGTCATGTTGAGACTCTCGTGCAGCTTCATACCAGTCGATCTCGCCCATAAAGATATTGCAAATATCACTGGTATTACTAGGTTTATAGGTCGCACAACTAGAAAGCAAGGTAACCAGAATAGAAAATAGAATGATTTCTCTTGAACCCATATCTGCTACTATTTTTTACTAGATTTAGCGGTAGAAGTGGACGAAGGCTTAGGTTGTTCAGAACTACCTTTCTTAGTAGTTTCTTTGCTAGTTTTGTTATCTGAGTTAGCTGTTGGTGCGTCAGAACTTGAGCCCTTATTCGATAGATCGCTGGACTTATCGACTTCTGATGAAGATTTATCCTTACCTTTAAAATCTGTTTCATACCAGCCTGCTCCCTTTAATTTAAATGCTGCAGCCGAGACTAATTTCTTTAGTGCTGGTTTATTGCATTCTGGACAATCCTTTAATGGATCATCTGCCATACGCTGCAATTTTTCTAATCGGTGATCACACGCTGTGCATCTGTATTCATAAATTGGCATACTAAAATCTTATCTCGTTTCGTCTAAATTGTTACTTTTTGGTTATGAATTCGGACTATAATCTTGAAATCTACCTCATACAAGCCAATTTAAGGAATAAAGTCATTAAAAACGGCGATACATTATTATTTATTGGAGATTCTATCACCGATACCAGCCGTAGCCGACCTATAGGGCAAGCGATACAAACAAATACTGACGCTTATAACTCAACAGGTCTAGGCTCTGGATTCGTATCTATGCTTGATAGTTTTTTGATTGCAAATAATCCAAAACTCAATTTAACCCTATTAAACTTAGGTTGTAATGGTAATAGAGTGACAGATTTAGAAAAAAGGTGGCAACGGGATGTTATTGACTTAAAACCTAATTTGTTGATTATCCTAATTGGAATTAACGATGTTTGGCGACATTTTGATCGTCCTCAAGATCCTAATCAGGTGTCGGTTAATCAATTTGAAAAAGTATACCGGACAATTATTGAAGAAAGCCTTACTAACTCAAGCGATCTTGACCCAAGTAATCTTAAGCCACAAAACCTAATTCTCATGTCACCTTATTTTCTACAGTTGAACGAAAAGGATCCAATGAGAATAAAGATGAATGAATATCGAAAAGTGGTAAAGAATTTAGCGTATGAATATCAATGTAAGTATGTAGATTTACAAAAAGCGTTCGATGATTTTCTTAAGATTAGAGAAATCCAGTCCATTTCTAAAGATAAAATTCATATGAATAAAGTCGGGCATACAATCATCGTTCAGTCTTTTTTAAAAACTATTAAAGATCACCTTCCAAAATAGCTGGCGCTGAATGGTTTACATTTTTTGCAACACTATTACTAACAATTCCAACTCTCGCCCAAGTTTGCCACTTCAAATTTTCTTTTTTTGCAAAACGTATTCCACTTCGACAAAGCGCTTGGAACTCGACTAGGTCTACTGCATAAAATAATAGCCAAGCTACCGGAGCAAGCAAAACTAGATTCAAATGAAATCTAAGTTTAGGATCAAATATTATCTGCAATAAAATAATTGAAGCGGTGAAACTAATCATAAAAACTAATGGTCCAAAATCATTAGTATAAAATGTATAAGCATAGAAAAGCGTTAGAATTATTGGCTCCAATAAAAGCATTAATTCAACATAAATAGCGATCGGTAGAACTAAAAAAGTAAGATAGGCATTATAATTACTTGAAGGGTTTAAAAATAGCTTACTATGTTTCGTATAAGTTTGAATACGTCCAAACTTCCATCGCAATCTTTGAGATCCCAAGCTTTTCCAATCAGCAGGTCCTTCGGTGTAAACTACCGCATTTGATGCGTACCTAGTTTTATACCCTTCTGCTAATAAACGAGTTGAAATTTCGACATCTTCGGTAATGATTGATTCATCAAATCCGCCCACCGCGACCAGTGCACTTTTACGATACGCAGCGGCCGCGCCACCAATAATATGAACCGAATTAAAATTTGAATCTGCTCGTTTAAAACAAAACCCATGCAAATATTCTAGTTGTTGCAATAATTCAATTGGCTTTTTTCGATTCCCAATAATGACATTTCCAGCCACAGCGGCAACTTTATCATCAGAAAAACGTTTAATGATATTATGAATCATATCTCTATCCATAACGGAATCAGCATCAAGTGTAATAATAAATTCACCTGTGGCTATTTTTAAACCATGATTTATCGCGACCGCTTTTCCATTATTTGGTAGTTTTATATATTTAATCGTAGCAATTTGACTTATTTCGTTATTCAACTCATAGCTTCGAATAAAATCTAAAACTAACTGATGAGTGGAATCAGTAGAGCCATCATTTATAATAATTATTTCTAACTCTTGATAACTTGTATTGATAACAGAATTCAAGGTTTTGATGATGCCAACCTCTTCATTCCAAGCTGGGATTAAGACGCTGACTTTAACGCCTAATTTACTCGTCGCTTTTCTAGTTCTCAGCTTTTCTAGGATCGGATAAAAAGGTAGTGAAAATAATTGAAGTGCATACTTAAAAAATATTGGAGTCATAAATAACAAAATAGCCGTTTTAATTTCAATTAATTCGGCAATTGCTATAAATTCAGTCACCATTGATAAATGAATCACTGAATAAGTCATTACATACAACACAAGTAGCAAGATCGTACAACGAACGATAGGCGTAAAAATAGATTTCATACTGATAAACGGCTCTTAAAAATAATCCATATAAATTGTTCCTAGCTCTAGTCAATAGAGAAGGAAGTAAACCGGATTTTTGAGCGCGCGATTATGGCATTGCTAGTACTAGAAATACACAATGTTACTGGTATAAAGGTTATATCTGACAAATATTTGACACTTTTGATAACTAGTTCGTAATTTTATGGCTTTTATTTAATGATTAAGTGATTCAGACAAGGCGGTAAAATAAAGTTCATCCATTATTTTAGGCGTTATTCCAATAGAATTAGTCTGTTTATTCGAATTTGATGTTAATAACTTCCATATAAACCAAGGAATTTCATATAGATTTTTATCGCTCACATCTACAGCTTTTCCGTTATTAATCAATAGAGCAATATTAACTTTGTTATTTAATTGATAGTGTGCATCTTTTGACAATACCGAAGGTAAGTGATCCGAAGTGACGAAAATAATAGCATCGCGGTCAATTTCAATTAATCTTTCTAGGTATCTCGCTAATGCTTCAGTTCGATAATAAAATTGATTTGCAATTCGATTAAGTCTTTCATCAGGATGATTGGGGCTAACCACATCAGGTCGTAAATCAAGATTTCTTTCGAAGGGTAAATGCCCGTACATTCCTAATACATAGTTAAATAATGGTTTATCGTTTTCCTTTAAATATTGTTCAATAAATTTCAGGTTGAGAGAAAATAAATCTCCATCAAAAATAACGTCATCACTAGATTCTAGCGACTTGTTTTCTTGAAGAAAGTCAATTTGATCAAAACCTAAACTTTTATAGGCTCTTTTAGAATTAAAAAATTCAGAACTTGGTGCAACCATAGCTGTGGAAAAATAACTGTTAGTGGACAACGCTTCTATAAACGCATTTATCCTAGAACCTTGCATCGTATTAAATTCAATTTGATTAACTTTCCCAAGTGCTTTTATACCCGTTAATAATTCAAATTCTGCTTGTGCTGTACCGCCACCATAAATTGGAGAAACAATTCTAGAGAAATTTTTTTGTTCATTCAAATGTTTTAGTAGTTGTTTGGATATAAGTAAATCCGGCAACTTTAACTCTTCAATTAGACGTGGATCGATAAAACTTTCCATGACAATAATATGGACGTTTCGATGCTTTATAATTTTATTCGGATAAAGCGTTTTTTGTATATTGATTTTATCTTGTTTATCGTTAGAATACTCATTTAATAAACTCGAATAACTTAATTCTTGAATAGCATAAAATATATAAGCATTGAACCTTCCATTCTCTCTTACCGTATCTTCTTGCGCCCAAACAGTATAATTGAAATATTTATCTTGAAACGTTTTTGTAATTTTAGTTGTCGTTGTGAATACAAATAGAATTAATAATATTATTCGCGTTATAAGAGAGACTCTCAGTTGTGAGAAACTAAAACATGTATTTAATTTAATAGACAGATAAACCGAAAATGGAATTAATAAGTAAATTGAAATTAACCCAATTGCAAGTGATATAGAGAAGGAAAGTATATCTAATAAATTTTCAAAATCAGAGGGGGTAGCCACTCTTCCAAAAAAATTATAAAAAGCATCAAAGAGAAGGTAAAGTATTATTCCTGGAACAATGGGTAATAAATTTCTTACAATTTGATTATTTAGACTAGGAAAAAAGAAGAATGATGAAATAAAAGCAAAAAGAGGTAACTCAATGAAAAATATTTTTGAATTAAAGACAAGTACCCCATTGCCAAAACTAACCCAACGTCCCGAGAAATAGATATAAATGAAAGCCATTAAATACGCAAATAATACGAAGACTATGCTTCGTGAAATTGACTGCTGAATTTCCACGTTTCTAATTTTTAGGCTTATGACTTGAATCTTGAAATCTTGGTCTATCTTCTTGTTCAGTAGTTAAAGGCTCAACTTCCCTTAAGGTTTTTCTAAACCTTTCACCAAGATCGACATATTCTTGTGTTCCCTTTGTTTTCCACCCAAATTCTTGATCCGTAACCTGTCTAACCACTTTAGCCGGTACACCCATCACCATAGAGCGTTTACCACATTCAAAACCGGCTCGGACAAACGAACTAGCGGCCACAAAGGATTCAGCACCAATTTTTGCATCGTCCATCACTACTGCATTCATTCCAACCAAAGCATGGTCGCCAATTCTACAACCATGAAGAATCGCTCCATGACCAATGTGGCTATAGGGTTCTAAATGACAATCTTTATCAGGAAAACTGTGTAGAACACACGTGTCTTGAATATTAGAATGATGTCCGACATAAATTCTGCCAAAATCACCTCGTAAAACGGCACCTGGACCAATAAAACAATGCTCTTCGATAATGACGTCGCCGATAATTTCGGCGCTTGGATGGATATAAGCGCTGTCTTTAACAACGGGGATAAAATCTTCTAAAGCGTATATTGGCATGGCTGTTGTCGTAAAAAATTAACGAGTTCCGAAAATAACCATAGTCTTACCCTTCACGTTAATGTGATCTTGCTCTTCTAGCACTTTAAGCACTCGACCTACCATTTCACGTGAACAGCCAACAATTCGGCCAAGCTCCTGCCTAGTCACCTTGATCTGCATACCATCAGGATGAGTGATTGCATCAGGTTCCTTAGCTAGGTCAAGCAATGCTCTTGCAACACGACCAGTCACGTCCATAAAGGCTAAATCACCCACTTTACGGCTAGTTTTTCTTAGCCTGAGAGACATTTGCTCTGCAAGTTTGAACATAATCTCAGGTTTTTCTTTAACTAAAGATTGGAATCTTGAATAACTAATTTCTGCTAAATCCGCCTCAACTTTGGCTCTCACCCAAGCGCTTCTGTTATTTTCGCCATCAAAAAGACCCATTTCGCCAAAAAAATCACCCGAATTCAGATACGCGAGAACTAGCTCTTTACCATCATCATCTTCGATTAAAACAGTGACCGATCCTTTTATAATAAAATAAAGGGTTTCTGGCTTATCTCCAGCAAAAATAATGGTTGTTTTAGCGGCATAACGCCTTTTATGGCACTGAGCTACAAACCATTCTAGTGTAGGATCTTTTAAGATATTGTGCGGTAGGACTATCGGTTCTTTAATTAGCGCCATTTAAGGTACCTATGCATTCGAATTAGTTAATTTAAACACCACAAGATAAGTAACAGCTTAAAAACCTAGCAAATGTGACGATAGCTGAAGAGACAACTGTGAACTGACAATGGCTAACAAACAGTATTACAAATCGATAATAATTTTGTTAGTTAAATTTTGTTAATATTAGTCTCAAATATGGTAACCTGAGATATTGACATAGAATTAGCATGCAAAAACCTCAACCTATAAAGTTTAGTGATATCTCAAGGATTAGCAAGCTTAATCACTGTAATTTAATAACATACTATAAATGTTTTTGCTCAAACTATGCGCTAGGTTACATAAATGACCTATTTTCATCTCATATAACACACCGACATAAATAGAAAAATTCTTTAAATGTCGTTTCTCACAAAGTCAAATTATCAAAATTTATGTTGCATTTAATACTCCACTTTATAATTCCGCTGTTAATCGCTTTCGCTTTTATTGATTATTTTTTTGTCGATTTTGCTTCAATATCGAAAATAAAACTCCCAAAGTTACTTTTAATATGGGCATTAATGATGTTGACGATGGTTATTGATCTAGACCATTTATTAGCTACACCTATCTATCAAATAGGCCGGTGTAGTATTGGGTTTCATCCCCTTCATAGGTTACTACCAATATTATTCTACTTTTTTCTTTGTATCCCTAAAAAAACCCGGGTATTTGGTGTAGGCTTAATCATTCACATGATTTTAGATTCAATTGATTGTCAAATTAACACGGGTGTATGGTTTGTTTAGTTCTCGAATTATTTTTATTCTATTCCTATCTGCTTTTTTACTAAGTTGTGACTCGCACCCTACCCCTAAATCAAATTACACCAACCAAAGCTATGAAGGTTTTACCATTGTTGAAGTCGAGTGGGATGATGTCCCATTAAAACAGGTCATTCAAAGCCATTACCAGTTAGCTTTAAGTAAAAATCAAAAAGTCTTTATTCAAATAACCGCTGAATGGTGTAGCCCTTGTATACGTTTACGGAAGAAAACCGATGATCCTTTAATGCAAAAAGCTTATCAAGGAACTTATATTATTCGCCTTGATCGAGATGAGTGGGAAAAAGATTTTTCTGAAATCGGTATTAAGAAAACGCCTATCCCTATTTTTTGGGAGTTGGATAGTGATAAAAATAGCCTAAAAGTCACAAATTACGTTTTAGATGGTAATTATTGGAAAGAAATTACCGTCACAGCCCTTTCACCAGTGTTAAAAGCTTATTTTTCAGGTGATGCGCGCCCATTCATCAATAAATAATTAGCAATAGATTTTATCATCTAAAACCACTGATCTTTGACTTTTCCATACTGAAAATAACCCCATTGACCCACTCTACGAAGTGAAGGAAGAGGAAATTTGGGTAGAACTTGATTATATAAAGGTAAATTGGGTACCGCTTGACCAGCTATTTGTTGTGCTAAACGTTTGCCTGCTTGAACCGAAAAAGACACTCCATTTCCGCAATATCCCGCACTATAAAAAAGGTTACCATGCTCGTCTCCTTTAACAATATGAGGCAAATCATCAAGCGCCATACAAATCCAACCACTCCATGAATAATCAACTTTCACCTCGGATAAACTATGAAAACTACTTTTTAATACCGATAATAAACGATTGGCATAATAAGGGTTTTCGGCATCTTTGCCATTGATTGCTCCTCGGCCACCAAAAAGAAGTCTGTTGTCCGGTAATTTTCGAAAATAATATTTTAATGCCCGAGTGTCCATCACCACACTGCTGGTTATAAAATTACAATTGCTCAACTCAGCACTTGTTAATGGCCGTGTGACAATAATTTGTGATAGAACAGGCAATATTCGGTTATTAATTGAAGGGTGAAATTGATTAGGGGTGTAACCATTCGTCGCGATCACTACCTTTTTTGCTGTAACAATGCCTTCAGGTGTGACTAGTCTGTAATTATTTTTATCTGGGCTAGTTTGATTAAGCGAAATCATTCGCTCCACCGGACTAGCGGTATAAATTTCAGTACCGGCCTGAATTGCCAGATCTTGATAACCCCAAGCGAGTTTTAGAGGGTTGATACCGTACCCATCATCAAAACGAATTGCGCCAAAGGCATGCTGGCTATCAAAATAATCTGTTTTTAACTCATTTTGACTGATATATTCCACATCATACGAAAATAACTTCTTAAGCAGTTGCGCTTGTGCTTTTAGCTCTTTAACCATGCTAGGTTTATGAGCAACCTTGAGGTAACCTTTTGTTTGAGGCTCACAGTCTATCCCAGTATTGATTAGGTGGGTAACCGTTTCAACACCTTCACAGGTCTCATGATATATACTTTTAGCAATAGGCTCTCCCCATTGATTAACCATTTGTGCATAAGGCTTTCTACCTGTTGATTTTAGAATAAAACCTGCATTTCTTCCGCTACAGCCCCATGCCGTTTGATTCGCCTCTAGTATATGTGCTTTAATCTTGTGCTCCGTCGCCAAATGGTAGGCACAAGAAAGCCCAGTATAGCCAGCACCGATTATAGCTACATCAACCTCAATATCTTTTTGCAGTTTGCTAGATAGCTTCGGTACAGAGCCTGAATGGTTAAACCAATAGCTGTTAGGATAGTTTTCTCCAATTCCTGGAGAGTGATTCTTTAAAGGATCGTACATGAAGGCTTCTCCATAAAGATAAATAGTGTGTCGAATAAACGGTTAGAATTTAGGAAATAACAAGATAGATTGATGTTATCAGAACAAGGTTAATAATGAATCAAACAACACAAAACAATTTACAACCTAAAAAGTTAGATCTTAAAAATCTAGATCCATCCCACTTTGAAGATGTTATTAACTTAGGGAACACGGTTCATGGTGATGGTTATCTAGATCTTGACGCTATTCAAAATGTTTTAAATAAAAGTATCAAAGGAGATCTAAATTGCAGTTTTGTTATTTATGATCAAGACAGATTGGTTGGTTTTAGACTGACTTTTGCACCGGAAAAATGGGAGATTGATAAATGGTGCACTCCTAACCTATGGAATATACCTATAAAAGAAGTTTGTTACTTTAAATGCAATACCGTTGATGAAAACTATCGTGGTCAAAAAGTGGGACGTCAATTACTAGAAGCATCAATTGATGTAACAAAAAAAATGGGCGCTAAAGCCGGAGTTTGCCACACTTGGATGCAAAGCCCAGGCAATGTTGCATATCATTATTTTATTGGATGCGGTGGCGAGTTTGTTAAAAAGCACCCTAACCGATGGTTTGAGGATGGGCAAAATGGCTATAACTGCATTTTATGTGGTTATGATTGCCATTGTGATGCTTTAGAAATGATATTAAAATTTAAATAGAGTTGGTAATCAGTCATGAGCGAGGGTACTAGAAAAGTGGATGATGCGGACAACCATATGAGTAATGAAATAGGGAAAGTAAATTTCACCTTAGATCTGCAGACCTTCTTGCCTTACAGAATGTATAAATTGGCGGCTCAAATGTCTCAGGCGGGGAATAAACTATCTGACTTACTTTTAGAAACCGGTGTTGAAATTGGTGAGCGAGAGTGGCGAGTTATTTCTGTTTTAGGCAGTTATGGAGGACTAACAAATCGTCATGTGGCGGAAGCTTTACGAACTGATGCAGCTACCGTAACAAGAGCCGTCAAAGTACTAAAACAGCTTCAATTTGTAGCTACAAAAAACTCTAAAAGAGACAGGCGTAAAATACTGATCTATCTTACACAGGCGGGAGCCAATTTTCACGACCGCATTACGCCTAAAAGAATAGAGACTGGTGAACAAATAGAATCTTGTTTTTCAAGCAAAGAAAAAGAGCAACTACATCACCTTTTAAACAAACTTGATCGCCATATGCATCATCTAGAAAATGAACTTGAAGATGAGTGGGAGTAATACAGAATAGAGGGAAGTAAAAAACAAAAAGAAGCTAATCGCTCCTTCTTGTTTATGGCAAAATATCTGCCTTGATCAAATTAAATCCTTGCTATTTACATCTTAGCTTGAATCACAGCTACAAAAGCCTGTTTACTCGTATCTCCCGCAGCAACTAAGCTTTCTGTAAATTGAAGAGCAGTTTTTCCATCCTTCTCAACACCACGCAATCCTTTTTTACCTGCTTTTGATGCTATAAATTTTGCCGCATTCATAGCATCGTTTGCAACAGCTACACGCATTAACGAACCGCCTTTTCCGCAAATTAATCCAGGGTAAATCGCTTTTAACTTCATTCGAGCGCCCTTTAGCTTTTTGCGCATACTGGCTCTATTATCGGTTTTCGCATATTCACATAAATTCTCAGCTAATCGCTGCAAACTATCAGCTTTCGCTTGCTGTGGCGAAATAAGGGCAAAACTTAGTAAACCCGTGGCAAGAACAGACTTTATGATTAAATTATTTTTCATTGGATACCTCTCAAGTTACAACGCTTAGTGCTCAGCTAACTATATTGAAAGCAAATTTTCAATTTAAAATAGGCTGCGACTTCAAGTGTTGTGTTCTAGACTAGCGTTTTAGGTCTACAGAAACACAAACAACCACTCACATAACTCTCTTATCGAGCGAGATTAGAAATCCTTTAGCTTTTTTTTACTTATTTATAAAATAATGTCTACACTTAGAATATAAAAGACTTCTCCTCAATGTTGATGACATGGCTACTGATAATAAAACCGCATTAAAACCAATAGAAATAGCACAAAATGATCTATCAGATCATAAGAAGCAACTTAATACACTGAATAAAACATTTTTTATGATTGCCCTCTGTTTTTTGGTATTCATTATCTCTCCTTTTGTTCTGGCTGAAGATGAAGGCGAAGAAGAGAGTGAGGAAGAAGAAGTTATTCCGTTAATGTATTTTGATATTGATCCTAAAGTGCTTACTTTTTATCAAGGAACAGGAAGAAAAATTGGTTATGTTGTAGTACAAATTAATATAGCCGTGAAAGGCCAAGAGAACCTTGATTTAGTTGAGTTGCACTCGCCACTTATTCAAGATAATTTAATTGATTTTTTTAATCGACAAGACAAAAAGACTATTCAAGATTTTTCACAGAGAGAAGCTTTAAGACAAAAAGCTCAAGAAAGTGTAGCTGCAGTATTAGAGGAAGAGGTAGGCAAAAATATTATCGAGTCATTATTATTTACTGATTATGTCTATCAATAACAGTCTCAGTAATAACCGTTTGTAATTTACATAATCCTACTTTCAATTGCTCGAATAACACATATGAATATGATCTATGCCATCTTCATCATAAACAGCTGAAATTTGACTAAAGCCAAGTTCCTCATAAAATCTTTTTAGATAAAATTGAGCACCTATTTGAATTTCCTTATTGGAAAATTTTTCTCCAATATAGTCGATGGCAGTTTGCACTAACTCTTTGCCAATTCCATATTTTCTAGCTGATTGTTCTACGCAAATTCTGCCAATAGATGCTTTGCCATCATATTCTTGATAACTTTCAAAGACTCTTAATGTTGCGATGAGAGAATCTCCCTCCCAAACTAACAAGTGATGAGCTACCCCATCTTTACCATCAATATCAGCGTAAGGACAATCTTGCTCTACAATAAATACAACTTGACGTAACGCAAACATCTTCTCTAACTGAGTAACAGTCATTTGCTCTATTTTTTTCCATTGCCAGTCTCTGTTTATTGTCATAATTTCAAACTGTTTGCTATTTATTAATCAAAAAGCGCGGAAATATAATCTTCCGCATTAAATTCTCTTAAATCTTCTTTTGCTTCACCCACACCAATATAGCGAATAGGTAATTTCATTTTATCTGCAATCGCAAAAACAACACCACCTTTAGCGGTTCCATCAAGCTTTGTCACAGTGATACTCGTCAATTTAACTATCTTATTAAATTCAACCGCTTGCACTAAAGCATTTTGACCAGTCGCCGCATCAACAACCAACATGATTTCATGTGGTGCGTTACCATCAATTTTGCTAACGACACGCTTTATTTTAGCCAGCTCTTCCATCAAATTACTTTTTGTATGTAACCTGCCAGCCGTATCTGCAATAATGACATCAATATTTTTTGCTTTTGCTTTTTCTACAGCATCATATATTACCGAAGCGCTATCCGCGCCAGTGTGTTGAGCTACAACTGGAATGTTATTTCGGTCACCCCATGCTTTTAGTTGCTCTACCGCGGCAGCCCTAAATGTATCACCTGCAGCCAACATGACACTTTTTCCCTCACCGATAAATTGATGAGCCATTTTTCCGATAGTCGTAGTTTTACCAACGCCGTTAATTCCTACCATCAGTATTACAAAAGGTTGATGGCTATCTTTGGTAATTGATGTATTGAGAGGCAGTTGAACCGGCATCAAAATGTCGTGAAGTTGTGATTTTAAGTGAGCAATCAAAGCTTCCGTATCTTTTAGCTCTTTTCTTGCTGTACGCTCGGTTAAATCATTAATAATTCGGCTGGTGGTATCAACACCAACATCAGCCATTAATAGTAATGTTTCAATTTCTTCAAGACTATCGTCATCAATTTCCTTTTTACCCAAAACTAAGTTAGCCAATCCATTAGAAAATTGACCACGCGTTTTAGAAAGGCCTTTTTTAAGGCGCTTATAGAAAGATTGTTTAGGTTGTTCACTAGAAAGATCTTCTACTTGGGGATGAGGAGTATCCTCTACTTGAGGCGCTTCTGAACTTATTTCTAGTTCGCGTTCAGACAATGACTCTTGCTGAGCAAGAATCTCTTTTCCGGTGTTTTTCTCACTGACAGCAGATTCTTTATTACGACCAAACCAACCAAAGAGCTTTTTTTTCTTTGTTGTTGAGTCTTTAGATTCTTCACTCATTAAAATGACTTTGTAACGTAGGTTAGGTTGGGCGCTATGCTAACATTTTATTAGCAGAGGAACTATTCTGGGTTTGTCTCATTTTGTTCTTTTATACTATTGGATGTATGACTGACTAAAGGCCATAGCAGTTCCTGTTGCCAGCTTGATTCTTGCAGGTTCTCAATACCGTAGGATTTCGGATACCGCCGTGTAATATGACCAGTTCTAAAAATCATATCCCAGATAAATAACATATTACCATAATTACCTTTGTAGTTGGTGACACCATCCTCAATGTACATACCGTGATGAGCATGATGTGTAGATGGGGTCGAAAAGATTCTTTCTATTACCCATCCTAACGGTGATAACCAAGATTTAGAGTGCAATACTTTGTCCCAAGACAAACTTGAGTGCGCTCCAAAAATGATGGTCATTTTCGCTACCAAATAATAGGGGTAGACTTCAAAAAGACCTAGATAAATTAAGAAGCCAGTAAACCATAAATTGGGCATTATCATGTAATAAAATAAATTATTACGATATACAACTCGTATACTCATGTAGTTTGCAGAATGATGGGCTCGATGCAAACCATACAATAATGGCTTGTGACAAGCTCTATGCCACCAATACTGCACCAAGTCATCGCACACAATAAACATAATAAGCATCGCAGGCCAACTCCAATCAACCCATATGTTTGCCAACTCAGGAAAATAAGTAAGCCCTAACCAACTGGTAGCCCAAATGATGCTTGGAACCGTTAATACTAAGATCATACTGGTACTAACTAACTCAATAATCGAATCTTTTGCTTTAGATTTACCTTTGTTTAAAAACTTGCCAGTGACTAACTCTAATACAGCAAAGCCTATGAATATTGACATAATGATTAATTTTTCATTCATAATTTTAGTTACTTTTTTATTTCTGACTGCTCGTACTTATTATGAGTATTCAGGGGCTTTTAAAGGTGGTTGCCATAATTCCACCTTATTACCATCGGGATCAATAAACCAACCAAAATCACCGTACTCCCCTCTCTCAGTTTCCTCCATGATATTACATCCACTCGATTTAATTTGAGCTAACATTTCATCAAGATCATCAACGATAAAATTAAACATATAACTATTTTCGCTTGGTTTAAAATATTCAGTATCAGCCTTAAATGGAGTCCAGACGTGACTACCATGTTCTGGCACTTTATCGGTTTTAAAGCTAATACCGTATGGATAGCCTAAATCCATTCCTAACCATTTCTGATACCATTTAGCGAGCGCCTCTGGATCCGGAGATTTAAAAAATACGCCACCTAAACCTAATACATTTGCCATAAATAATCTCCTAACTTTAGAAGTTCAGCATACGCAAAGTTTAAAAGATACGCAATTCAACTCACACCATCTATTTAATAGATGGTTATATGTAAATCTTTATCCTTTTATTTGTCCAAGATTAACAGTATCCTCGCGCATTAAACAATAAACCTATCAAAATTAGGGGTAATTGAATGCCGTTTTATATTAAAAGGG
>JQIA01000872.1_pt1 | contig 15921 bp, 11 predicted proteins | sample 811431 | NCBI WGS metagenome assembly JQIA01 (sample SAMN02998118, study PRJNA258478) | marine sediment metagenome | biome: marine; feature: seafloor; material: sediment; isolation source: oil-polluted sediment collected from 3 locations (0.5 km, 0.7 km and 0.9 km)... | place: USA: Gulf of Mexico ... | reverse complement strand
GTATTTATTTATATGCTGTATTTTGTAAGTGCTATCTTTTTAAATTCTCCCTTAATAGCACAATCGGTTCCTGCTTCACCAGAAAGTATGGCAATCGCTGCATTGGCAGATCCTTTTGGAATTGCAGCCTTTTTTGAACAAACCCAATATTGGACCCCTTTTCAAAAAAATACCGAACTCCTTTCCTTTTCTGGATTATTTATGGGCAACAGAATCTTATGGGTTCTAGGGTCTGTAGGAATACTGTTGGCTACTTACGCGTTATTTTCCTTTCAGACCTTAAGTAAGAAAGTGAAAAAAGCTACAAAAATTGAAAAAGGAACTAAAGAAATCATCGCATACACACCATTAAAGGCAGTACATACGCTAAAAGCACAAGGGATAGCCTTTGTATCCTTATTAAAAATAGAGCTCAGTGGCGTTTTTAAAAGCCTACCTTTTATTGCGGTGCTAATCATGTGGACTTTTATTGTTTTTTCTGAAATTTATTCCACCGTAATTGGTGGGGGAGCATACAACGATAGCCTGTATCCTTTTACCAATATTTTAATTGAATTAATGACAAATCCACTAAGTGTTTTTAGTCATATTCTAATTGTGTTTTATAGTGGGGAACTGGTTTGGAGAGAACGCAGTTTAAATTTCAATAGCATCATAGATGCAACTCCAGTAACCAACTCGGTTTTCTTTCTTTCAAAGTTTATCACGCTATTGCTTCTTCCCATCATTTTAATCCTTTCGGGAATTGCTATCTGCATCGGATTTCAAGCCTTTTTGGGGTATACCAATTTTGAATTGGACCTATACGCTTCTTTATTTTACTTTCAAGGAATTCCCTTATTGGTATTTTGTATGATCGCGATGTTTGTACATAGCCTGGTGAAAAATAAATATATGGGCATGGGGATTTTCGGATTGATCGTTATCTTAAGTATGAAAGCTTCTTTTCTAGGTTTGGAACACCCTTTAGCCAGTCTCGGGTTTTTACCAACTCCTAGCTATAATAATATGAACGGTTTTAGCGGAATCACTAAATTATTCCATCATTTATCATGGTATTGGCTTGCCTTTGGAGGAATGTTAACACTAATCACTTTTAAACTATGGCAACGAGGAATTATCGCTAGTGTTCGTTATCAGTTAAAAACCTTAAAATACAATTGGACTAAGGGGCAGGTTTTGGCCTTTACGGTGTTGGCTATGGTATTTATGGGTGCTGCAAGTATGGTGTATTATAATAATAACATCATAACGGTTTATGAAACCACCAGTGATAATTTGGATAGTAGAGAAGAATACGAACGTAAATTCAAACAATACCAAGACTTAGAACGATTATATCCCATTGCGATAAAAACCGAAGTAGCCATTTTTCCTTCCGAAGAAATGTATACTGTAAAAGCGGATTATCTACTGAAAAATAAAAGTAAGCAACCCATATCGCAAGTCTTTTTAACCGAGCGAGTTCCCTTGCAATCTATTACCATAGAGCAAGCAGAATTAATAATGCACGATACTATTTTTGGGACTTATTTATTTCAATTTAAAAAAGCGATCGCCCCAGAGCAAACTCTAAAATATACTTTTGAAACCAAAAAAGTATTGAAGGGTTATGAAACCGATCGTACTATTATACACAACGGAAGCTATATCACGCATCGAAATTTTGATCCCTTTCACTATGGAAGTGGTATGGAAATTACAGATCCTATGGAACGTCAAAAACGAAATTTACCCAAACGCATGGTAGATATAGAAACAGATTCGCATATCGCTATAGCCGATAATCGTATGGGGAAAATAAACTTTGAAACGATTATCTCTACTCAAAAAGACCAAGTAGCTCTGAGTTCTGGAACTTTGTTAAAAGAATGGACCAAAGGAGATAGAAACTATTATCATTATAAAACGAAAACAAAAATAGTCCCTACCATGGCTTATTTTTCTGCAGACTATGCGATTAAAAAGACAAATTATAAGGGAGTAGCGATAGCACAATATTACGATCCCGCACACGAGTTTAATATTGAGCAAATAGAAACGAGCATTAAAAATACCTTGGACTATTGTATCGAGAATTTTGGTCCCTATGCCTTCGATGATATTCGCTTTGCCGAAATCCCAGGGCATTGGCCTTTTGGAGGCTTTGCACATCCTGGTTTGGTTAGTATGGTCGAAGATCGTTTGTATTTAATAGACAATAGGGACCCCGAAGCTTTTAATTTAGTTGCCAAACGAACCATCCACGAAGTTGCACACCAATGGTGGGGGCATACCCTAACCCCGAAAGTGATAGATGGAGGAGCATTATTTGTAGAGGGCTTTGCTAAATATACCGAAGCGGTAATTATGGAACAGGTATATGGAAAAGGCGCCGTTTTTCAATTGAGTGAAACTGCAAACCGACGCTATTTTAGAGGAAGATCCTTTGCTTCCACATTAGAACCCGGCCTATATTTGGAAGATGATCAAGACTATCTCGCTTATGGTAAAAGTTTAACGGTGATGCTGGCACTAAGAGACTTGATAGGGGAGAAGCAAGTCAATTCCATATTACGAAACCTAACGGAAACCTATCGAGATCATGATGAATTTAAGGTAACCGCATTAGATTTTATAGAGGACTTGTATGCTTCAAGCCCAGAGGAATACCATGGGCTAATAGACGATTGGTTAAAAAAGGTAATCACTTACGATTTAGGAATAGAAGAGAGTAGCTATAAGGCCTTAGCCGATGGTACTTTTGAAGTAACCGTTACCATTAAAGCAAAACGATTTGAAACGGTAGCCAGTGGAGAAATCCAACAAATTTCTATGGATGAACCCGTGATGATAGGAATATTTACAGAACATCCATCTCGAGTAAAAGAGAAGGATTCTATTTTGTATTACGAGATGCAGCAAATCAATAAAGAAGCGACTGAGCTAAAGTTGATTGTAAAAGAACGGCCAACTTATATTGCCATAGATCCTTATGGTACTCGCTCTGATGAGAACCGGGTAGATAATATTTTGAGATTAGAACCTTAAAATAGAAGATAAAATATCGTTGTATTTATAATCAAAAACTCCAATTTATCATGGATAAATTGGAGTTTTGATTTGTTGTCCTGTATATAAAACCCTTGCTTGATCGAGGGTTGACAGAAAACTATTCTGTGGTAGCAAGCATTTCTTTTACCTCATTGCGAATAAGTGCATAACCCACAAAATTGAAATTGTAGTCGGCTATCTCTTCAAATATAGCCATCGCTTTATCGGTATTTCCTGCCATATTATTCGCATAAGCCATCCAATATGCGTCATACACATTATCTCGATCTAATTTAGATGCATGTTTCAAGGCAATCTCATAGTTTCCTTGCTTGTAATTTATAAATGCCTGTGCTCTATGATAAGGTCTTAATTTGTTTGGATCATTGATAGACTTCAAAGTAGTTTTTATCATTTCAGTTTTGGTTATAGCATCTTCATAATTTTCAGCCGAAGCCGAGGCTATAGCATCCCAATAATGCATATCAGCTTTTTCGTAAGCAGTAGTGGCATTAGAGCCAACGTCATTGCTTATTTTATCAGAAAGCGGTCGCATCATTTCCACCATTTCTTTTAAATGTTCTGTGTCCCCATGATGCATGGCTATCATGGCGCAATCGTAAGTACAATTCAATTGTACACCGGTTTTATTACTTTCTGGAATATCCATTCCTTCAATAGCCGTAACGGCGTCTTGCAGAAAAAGAAGTGCTTTTTTATAATCTCCTTCATATAAATAGGTGTACGCCTCAAATTCGTAAGAGCCCATTCCAAATTCACTTACCGCTCTGGCGTCTTGGAAATTTTTACGTGCTGCATCATAATTGCCAAGAAAACTATTGGCATGCCCTGCTTTCGAAAATGCTACCTGATCTTTAGGATCCAATTCGGATGCTTTTACATAACTAGTCAATGCCTTTTCGAGCTTATTCTGTGCACGATAGCAATCCCCTAAATTAATATGCGCTCGTGAACTTTCGGGTACTATTTCCACTGCTTTGGCCATGTATTTCTGGCCTTTTGTAAAATCTTTTGGGGAGACAAACAGGTAGGAAGCTCCAAGATTTGAAACTGCTGGGCTAAATTCAGGATTAAGTTCCATTGCTTTTGCCCATTGTTCTCGTGCTTTTTCTGTTTCATTCAACGAGTTGTACGATGCCCCTAAATAATCATATGCGCGTGCTGAATTTGGGTATTTTTCAACGAGCTGTTTATTTAATTCTAATTCCTTATAATCATCATCTTCCATATTAGCTAGGGTAATATCTATCATTATCTTTTCAGCATCATTCGCTTTATCGCGCATGGCTATAAATTTGTCTCGGTTTTCAGACCAATCTTTAGGCGAATTACTGGTATAGGCTCTATACATTTGAGCACTCACAAAATCTGGATCTAAGCTTAGGGCTTTTTCAAAATAAGGTCTGGCTTTTTGCCCATTTCCCTGATCATAAATAGCCAAGCCTGTAACTAATTCCTTAATTGCCTCCTCGGAATTAGAACTAATTGGCAGATCATTTTCAGGATATAAGACCGCTGTTTTTTTTGGTGACTCACAGGCTATTAAAACCAGGAGAATAGCTGCCATTATTGCTGCTATTGGTGAAGTGATTTGTTTCATAATTAGATTAAATTAATTAATTAAAAAATAAAAATGTTACATAAGATAGTGATTATTAAATAGATGGGTTGAAATAGTGCTGTTTTTAAAATTATATAAAAAGCAAACAGAAGGTGTTTTAGAGGAATCCGTCAAAAGTAAAAGAGGAAGATTCTATTTTGCATTACGAGATGCAGCAAATCAATAAAGAAGCGACTGAATTAAAGTTGATTGTAAAAGAGAGACCCACTTTTATTGCCATAGATCCTTATGGCACTCAATCTGATGAGAACCGAGTAGGTAATATTTTGCGATTAGAACCTTAGGTGGGAAGATAAAATAGGATTTCATTTATAGTCCCAATCCCCAATTATCAATGATAATTGGGGATTGGGATTTGGTTTTGAAACGTTTTATGTATGGTGTTGTAGCTATCCCGCAGGGTGCTATGCACTATACATATTGTTGTGCACTGTTATTTATTCAAAGCTTGTTTTAACATCATACCAAGATCTGTTTCAGGATAAGTGATAGTTTCTTGAGTTTTATTCTGAATTGAATCAAGTTTTCCCACTTTATTTAGGAACGGTCTATGTTAGAGCAAAAGATATTTCTAAAAGAATTACGCTATTTACAGTAGATTAAAACCCGAAGATAAAAGCCCATTAACAAAAATAGTAGATCATCTTACGGGCAGAAATCAAGATATTAAAATTACAAAACCAGATGAAGAATAAATACATTCAAGACTCTTGAATAAGACAATTAATTTTGAAATACAGTTTGGACTTTTTTAATGTAAAAAATACGGATTGCAATCCATTAAAAAGCTGTAGTTTCGCGCCTCAATAAAATATTGGTTATGAAGCGCATAAGTGAGTACAAGAAATTATTTGGTATCGAAAAAGAAATCGATCTTAAAATCCTTAAAAGGAGCTACCGAAATTTGGTAAAAGAATGGCATCCAGATAAATTTCAAAATGGAGATGCTTTACAAGAAGAGGCAGAATTGATTAGCCGAAAAGTTATTGATGGGTATCATTTCTTGGTAAGCATAGCACCTGAAACCAAAGAGAAAAATTTACCAGCATACACTGAAACGATTAGTAATTCCCCTATTTCAGATTATAATCATAAAGGCTTATTGTTAGAAATTACCTTTACAGACGGTACTACCTATGAATATTTTGGGATCACTAAAAAGGTGTATCAAAAAATGATTAATGCCGGAAATCTAAATCGCTTTGCGAAACGTACTATTTATCCTAAGGCTACCTACAGAAAGTCCAAACGTATCTTAGAAGAAGTATAAATTCTATTAACTGTAGGAGGGTAGTGGAACAAGACAATATAAAAATTATCTCATCTGAAGAAATAGACAAGTGTATTTTGGTATTAGAACAATTAGTTTCAGATACCAATCAAATATTTGATCTTTCAGAAGAGAAAAGAAATGCTTTGCTAAAGGCTTCTGGAATGCTTTCTCGGCCAAGTCGAGAAGAGTTTTCTCGTCGGAAAAAAGATGCTAAAAAAGCGGCAAAGCGTAAAATGATTGCCAAAGACACCCACGCAAGAAAATCTACAGGAATACGATCTGCGCGGGAAGCTGCATTATTTGTGGCTCCTAAACTACTAGCTGCAGCCTCAATACCAGAGAACACCTTAGAATTAGAATCTCCTAGAAACTGTTATGTATGTAAAACAGTTTTCACAAAACTGCATCACTTTTATGATACGATGTGTACCTCCTGTGGAGATTTAAATTACGAAAAACGTTTCCAAACTACAGATTTAAAAAATCAGGTGGCGGTAATTACAGGTTCTAGATTAAAAATTGGATACCATATCACATTAATGTTATTGCGTTCAGGAGCTACAGTGGTTGCTACTACACGATTTCCTGCAGATTCTGCTATTCGATTTTCTAAAGAAGGGGATTATAACCAATGGAGGGATCGCTTACATATTCACGGGCTAGATTTACGGCACATCCCCAGTGTAGAAATTTTCTGCAATTATATAGAGCAAAAATATGATCGTTTAGATATTTTAATCAATAATGCAGCACAAACTGTTAGAAGGCCTTCTGGATTTTATTTTCATTTAATGGAAAATGAAAAAATGCCTATCGATCAACTTCCAATATTAGCGCAAGGTCTATTAAAAGACCATCACAACTGTTTGCAAGAATTATTAGATTTAAGTGTCGTTACTTCAAAAACGAGTAAAAATAATATACTTCCCGTTACTTGGCACGGACCGGAACCAGGTATTGGATTACGTAATTCAGCAGCACTTTCTCAAATACCTTATAGTTTTGATAATTCCTTACAAACTGCCGAGGTATTCCCTGAAGGAAAATTAGATGCCGATTTGCAGCAAGTGGATTTAAGAAAAACCAATAGTTGGCGTTTAAAATTGGGTGAAATTGAAACTACAGAAATGGTAGAAGTGCAATTAGTAAATGCAGTAGCCCCTTTTGTATTATGCAATCGTTTGTCTAATTTAATGATGAAAGAAAATACTGGTAAGAAACATATTATCAATGTTTCTGCAATGGAAGGCAAGTTTCATCGTTTTAAAAAAGCAGACAGACATCCACATACAAATATGGCTAAAGCAGCCTTAAACATGCTAACTCATACCTCTGCAGCAACTTTTGCTAAATCTGGTATATATATGAATGCAGTTGATACAGGTTGGGTAACCGATGAAGATCCTGTAGAATTATCTAAGAAGAAAGTAGAGATTCATGATTTTCAACCCCCTTTAGATATTGTAGATGGAGCTGCAAGAGTATTAGATCCATTAATAGACGGCATCAATATTGGAAAGCATTGGTCTGGAAAATTTTTAAAAGATTATTTTCCTATTGATTGGTAGGCTTGTTTGTTTTTGACTCTCATTTTTTAGAATATAATATTCAAAAAAATATCATTTATTATTTAAGTGTATTGGTACTATTTATCCTAAGGCTACCTACAGAAAATCTAAACGTATTTTAGAAGAGGCATCATAGAAATAGTGTCTTCCAAAATTAATAAAGTGCTAATAAATTGTTGGCACAATTTGTAAACGGAAAATCCCTAGGGATTTTCCGTTTGTTGTTTTCTAATTAATTCTAATTCATTTTAAGTTCGATTAATTTTGCTCTTATAAGGTCCACATGTTTTTGCTTAACCTCTTTTTTATTAAGACCATTGAGACTATCTAAATACCCAGTAAAAATATGACTAATATTAAGTGGTGTAGATATACTATCATGAGATGTACTATGGCATAAGAAGCAATTTACAAGATCGGTATCTTGTGTTGTATAAATACCATCTGATGCAAACCCTACTTGAACATAGGTTTCCATGGTTATATTATATGCTGCTACAGATCCTCTAGCTAAATCCCCTATATTAGAATTATGAAGATTTCCTCCTAAAGAGTCTAATAGTGCTGTTTGCGCTTCTATACCTTCGTAACCTTCAGTGTTAATCCATAAAGAACCATTATAGAAGTAATTCTTCCAAACGTCTTCTGAAGATATTTGACTCTTAACACTTTCATTAATCATGCTTATATTATTAAAGTTTTCTGAACCATCTTGACTGGTTTCCATATAAACTTGAACATTCTTATTGTCTTTTTCATCAAGTGTTCTAATTTCTACTGGAGTACCATATTTATAGACAGAAAATACATCTGTATAAATACCATTTCCTGAAGTTACATTTTTAACTGTTGCAGTATTGTCTTTATTAAAAAACGGATAATCTACATCGCTCGTAATTGGTGCATCTTTAGTTGGTGTAGCTTTACTCCAATCATAATATGGTGCAAGAGCATCATGTTCAAAAGTAGCCCAAACAAATTCTGGATGATTTTCGACAACACCAACCACATGCATTCCTAAAAGCGCTACAGTAGTTTGCACACCATTAATTAAAGCTTTTTTTGTTACAAAATAGGAAGAAGTATCGCTTAAAGCTTTAACATCTACCCAAGATGTTTTAAGCTCTAAAGCACCTACAGGAAAAGCAATGTTTTTTACACTTGTTGGATTCTCTTTAGCTAGAGGTGCATATTCTATCATGGTATTATAACTACTATCGTTCATATAAATAGCATAATAAACCGTATAAGATGCTGTTTCTCCAGAGGCATTATTTGGTGTTTTTAAAATATCAGTAGTGCTACTTGCTTGTGCCGTGTCTGTTAATATAACATTTTGGCTCTTTTCATATTTCATTCCAACAGTGGATACTTGATTTAGGCTATCCAAAAACATTGGACGCCTATCAACTTCGTTAGTTAGCCATAAAAATTTCTGCCAAGACCACTGGTGAAAATCACAATTTGTTACTTTTTTATTATCTGCAAAAACACTAGTAGGGCCTTCATTTGGTGCTGGTGTTTTACGTGTTCCATCTACTTGTACAAACCAATCTGATGATGCTGTACAATCTGTGTTAGTGACATCAGAATCCTCTGTATAATCTGATGTTATATTGTTTTTTACTAGTTGCTTTGTATCATTTTTACAAGAGAATAATGTAATTAAAATGATACAAAAGACAATTGACTTTAAAGATTTCATATTTATTTATTTAAGTGATTAGTTTTGATAACAAAAAAATATTAGATTTCTAAACGAACAAAACAATAAGGGTTTCATACTACTGTCTTGGAATACTTCTAATATAATAGGACTATATGGAATTTGAAATACGTATATACCCGTATTTTTTTTGTGGCTTATAAGAGGCTGAATATGAAGGTTGTTACTTATATAGGAAATTAGCTTTTAAGAAAAATAATTTTAGCTGCAACCTATTTAACTATAGTTATTTGCATTGTTTTATTAAAGGCATTACTTCAAATTATTTAAAGTCCTATTCAGGCTACGAATTGTGATTCCTAAATAATTAGCAATATCATTTTTAGAGAATATATCTTCGAAGTTTGGAAAGGACCCTTTAAGTTTTAAAATGTTTTCTTCGATAGAATACGATTGCTGAAAAGAGTGCCTTGGGGCTTTATATCCAATCTTTGTCGCCATAGATTTTATAACCAATCTATTAAAAACAGGATCGTTTTCAAGTAGATTATTATAATGTTGATGGGAAATTTTATAAACAGCAACACTAGATATTGCTTCGATAGAACAGAAACTTAAATTCCCACTAAAAACTTCCAGTTCTCCAAATTCCATGCCTTCTCCTAAAAATTCTTGAATAAAATCTTTTCCATTTTCATCCGATAAATAGCATTTTGTTATACCACTTTTAATAATGTATAAGGATAAATACCTCTTGTCTTGTTCTAAGATAACATCTTTAGAATCATAACTTTCCAACAAGAAATAACTAGGGTGTTTTTTATTTAATATTTCAATATAAGTTAAGAAATCGACGTCTGTTCTAATCATTTTTTTAGTCTTGGGACAATTGTCCTTTTATAAGATTTCAAATAGCAAGTATTTTGCAATGTAAAATTATACAATAATTTAGAATTTACATAGAATGAATACATTATTACAGCAAATAGATTTTATCAAAGAAATAGATAAACTAAAATACATACAACGCAAAACAAGGTTATTTAATAGCGATCGGCATGAAAACGATGCAGAACATAGTTGGCACCTTGCTATGATGGTTTTGGCTTTTGCAGAACATAGCAATACGGATATTGACATTTTAAAAGTTTTAAAAATGGTATTGATTCATGATATTGTAGAAATAGACTCGGGAGATGTTTTTATTTTTGACACGGCAAAAAATCATGACAATACTGCAGAAGAGTTAAAAGCAGCAAAAAGAATATTTGGTATGCTCCCAGATGCTCAAGCAAAGGAATTGATTGCATTATGGTTAGAATTTGAAAATGGGGAATCGAACGAAGCAAAATTCGCAAAAGCTATGGATCGTTTTGAACCTATTTTACAAAATGCTTCCAATAAAGGAGGAACCTGGAGAGAATACCAAGTGCCAAAAGAAAAGGTGCTAGATAAAACAAAACCTGTTGCATTAGGCTCGAAAGCTATTTGGGACTATTCTTTAAAAGAAATTGAAACATTGTTTAAAACATGGTAAGTCTATGAAAACAGAAAAACAAAGAATTTATACGACTCAATTTATTTTTATTTGTTTGAGTTCTTTATTCTTTTCTGCGAGTTTCAATATGCTAATCCCAGAGCTCCCAAATTATTTGAGTAATTTGGGAGGAGCTGAATACAAAGGTTTCATCATTGCATTATTTACATTAACAGCGGGTTTGTCAAGACCATTTAGCGGGAAATTAACCGATACTATTGGTCGAAAACCAGTGTTGATTATTGGAGCTCTGGTCTGTGTGATCTCGGGTTTGTTTTATCCAATATTGACAAGTGTTTCCGGGTTCTTGTTCTTGCGTTTATTGCATGGGTTTTCTACAGGTTTTAGTCCAACGGCAATTGCTGTCTATGTTTCAGATATTATTCCGAAGAATAGATTGGGAGAAGCTATGGGAATTCAAGGATTGTGTTTTAGCACAGGATTAGCTTTAGGACCAGCATTGGGAAGTTATATAAAATTATATACCGATTATGATATGCTGTTCTACAGTTCCTCTTTTATGGCTTTATTATCTATCCTTTTAGTTATAAGAGTAAAAGAAACCTTGGTAGATAAGCAGCAGTTTCAATTAAAGGCCCTTAAAATATCCAAGTCGGATGTTTTAGCAAAAGAAGCTTTACCATCTGCATTTATCACTTTTGTCAGCTATTTAGGCTTTGGAGTTATATTAACCTTAATTCCAGATTGGAGCGACCATTTGGGAATAATCAATAAAGGAACATTTTTTATAGCATTTACCTTAGCATCCCTTTTTGTACGATTGATTGCCGGTAAAATATCTGATATTTATGGCCGTAAAATTGTAATTATTATTGGCTTGGTTATTTTAATTCTTGCCTTAATATTACTTGGAAAACTAGAAAGTATTAATGGGATGTTGGTAGCAGCAACCTTATATGGATTGGCAATGGGAATCATATCACCCACAGTAAATGCTTGGACCATAGACTTAAGTAATCCAGCAGCAAAAGGAAAGTCTATAGCAACCATGTATATCGCCTTAGAAGCAGGAATAGGTTTAGGGGCATTGTTCTCTGGATGGTATTATCAAAATAGAATAGAAAATATAGCAATGACGTTTTTTGTTTGTGCGCTTTTTGCTTTCTTAGGATTGATCTATATGCTTTTCTATAAAAAGAAATAAAACAAATAATGCCTCAATTATTTAAGTGTATAGCGTTGCTCTGCAGTGGAAGAAGCGTTTAATAATTGATTAAATGTTTTTATAATATTAAAATTGCGGGTAATTTCTTCGGATACTGCTATTCCAGAAATCCCCGTTTTTAATATGGCTGTAACATCTTCTGTGGTAATACCTCCAAGACCAATGATTGGTGTTTCGGTTTTTAAGGCTTCTATAATTGCGGTATAACCTTTTAAACCTAAAACCGTCCCTAAATTGTCTTTGCTTGTAGTTAATCTAAAGGGAGCCAAACAAATATAATCGACTTCTTTAGCAATTAGGGTTTCACATTCTTGTAAAGTATTGACAGTTCCGCCAATAAGTTGCCAAGTATATAAATATTCTCTTACGATAGTAGGGCAGGGGTCTGTTTTAGATAAATGTACCCCATCCGCTTTAACTTCTTTCGCAATTTTATAATGATCGCTAATTAGTAACCTGGTTTGAAACTGAGATGTAATTTCTCTAGCTTCTTTGGCTATTTTTAAAATTTCTTTTTCGGTAGCATTTTTTAAATCCAATTGCACTAATTCTGCACCTGCTGTACAAGCATTTTGAATATTATCCAGATGCTCTTTTGGAGAATTCCCTTGAGATATATAATGTAATTTAGGTATCATTTAGTCTTCGTATTTGGTGATAAATCATCGGTACTCCTAAACAGATACTGTTTTAGAGTATTCCATAAAATGGGATTTAAAGCGTGTTAGGATGGGGTGCATTTTTTCTGAATATAGCACATATTGGCATTTTTTTACACTTTGAGTAATCGACATCAATGCTGTATAGGATGATTTTTGAATTAGAAACTCAGCATCATCAATACTAAATATCTTTAATTGAGAGGTAGGTACCCCATTAAATAGGAACAATTGGTTCAGGGTCTTGGGCGTGGAAATAAGAATGTCTATACCTTCAAAGATTTCTGATTTTTGCAAATCAATATGAAGCAGTTCATGACTTAGATAAACACGTAATGAATTATATTTTGTATATCTTAAAAAAGCATCATATAAAGCTAAGGCTCTTTCCTTATTTTCTACAAGAACTACTGCCCTTGGGGCATTTCCATCTGCCTCACATTTTAACTTTTGTAAGGTAGTAAGTATCAATGTAGTTGTTTTTCCACTATCTTTTGAAGCAGTGCAAAATACATTGGCACCACTTTTAATAATAGGGATACTTTTAGTCTGAAAAGGAGTAGGAGTTGTTATCTCTAGTTTCTCTAGGGTCTCTTTTATATCGGGATTTAATTTTTTAAAAGGCATAGGTTTTAAAGAGATAATTTTGTTCTAGTATTTATAATAATTTGTGCAAATATACTACTATAAATGGGCGTAATTATTTTTTTATATCGAGCAATATTTATTTACTATGAATTTTAAAAAACAATCTTAAACTGAAAGTAAAAAATAAAACTAAAAAACAATTCGCTTATATTTGCCCCAAGCATAAACTATGAGTTTTACTCTTCTATCTTCGCCTTTACAAGGTTTTACCGATTTTCGTTTTAGGAATGCACAAAACAAATATTTTGGGGGTATCGATACTTTTTACGCACCCTATATTCGCTTAAATGGTAAACTGAAAATAAAGCCCTCATACGAGCGTGATTTATTACCAGAACACAATACTACTTTAGAAGTGATCCCACAAGTAATGACAAATGATGCCGATGAGTTTTTATTTGTTACTAAATACGTCCAGCAATTGGGTTATAAAGAACTCAATTGGAATTTAGGCTGTCCATACCCAATGGTTACCAATCGTGGAATGGGTTCCGGTTTAATTTGTGATCCAAATAAAATAGATGCCATTTTAAATCGGGTCCATAATGAAACTGATATTTTGGTCTCTATGAAGATGAGAATGGGCTATGAAAACAGTCAAGAAATATTACATACTTTTCCTATTTTAGATAAATACCCACTAAAAAACGTTGCGATACATGCACGTATAGGAAAACAATTGTATAAAGGAGGCGTAGATTTGGATGCCTTTCAAAAATGTATAGATGTAGCAAAACACAAACTATATTATAACGGCGATATTACTAGCGTAGATCAGTTTAAAAAAATGCAAGAGCGTTTCCCAAGTATAGATCATTTTATGATTGGTCGTGGTTTAATTGCAGATCCGTTTTTACCTAGTATGATAAAGAACAATACTACGGAATATCCTAAAAATCGATGGGAATTATTTGAAGCTTTTCATAACGAAGTATACCAACAATACGACGCTGCTTTATCTGGTCCAACACCTATAAAAATGAAAATGTTAGGGTTTTGGGAATACTTTTCGCAATCTTTTTCTAATCCACAAAAAACCTATAAAAAGATAAAAAAAGCAAGCAATCCAATAAAATACGAGCGGGCTGTAAAAGAAATATTATATAACGAATAAACACTCTTTATGCTAGCCTGTATAGAGCGTAGTCGAGATGACGAAGGAGCGTAGCCTAATTCCTGTCTACTGATGGAGGCTGTGTGAAGTGGAAATGTAATAAATAACACTTAAACCTCATATCTTACGTTCCTGTACTTTTCCTTTCACTATTTAAAAGTATTTTGTTGCTTTGTTCCAGATATGAGCACAGAAGCAAACACACAAAATAAAAATAACAATATTTCTCTATACTGGAAATGTCAACTTACTGGTTGGGGAGTTGTTTCGTTATTATGGCTATATATAGCTTTAATTAGAGATCAGTTTTCTGTTTTTCATGCTCTTGCCAATTATGTTCTTGATGTTGCTATTTGCATTGGACTTACACATACTTACCGAACTATTGCTTTGAAAGCAAAATGGAATTATCTAAACATTAAAAAATTAATTAAAAAAGTTACCCCATCTATACTTATACTGTCCATTTTGTTTATGTTATTAATGAATCTAAAAATGTCTGGGCATATCTATTTGGTAGAAAATAAAAATAACTTTTTAGAGAATTTGTTTGAATGGAATCCCGTTCTAATAACAGGGTTAAGACATATGTCTATTTGGGTACTTGCTTATCACTTATATCATTTTTATAATAGAGAAGTTAACACTGCAAGGGCAAATGCTCAATTATCGATTATTGCGAAGCAGGCGCAGCTTGATAACTTATCGTCACAGTTGAATCCTCATTTTTTGTTCAACTCTCTAAATTCTATAAAATCATTGATCATTGAAAACCCAAAAATTGCCAGAAGGGCAGTTGATTTGTTATCTGATTTATTACGATCATCGCTTTATGAAAAAGAAGACTCTTTAATCGCAATTAGGGATGAACTATCTTTGGTTGAAGATTATGTAGAGTTGGAAAAATTAAGGTTTGAAGAACGATTAACAATTGACATTATAATTGATAAAACTTTAGAGAATTTTAAAATTCCAACATTAAGCATACAATTGTTAGTAGAAAATGCTCTTAAACACGGAATTGATTCAATTGTAGAAGGAGGCATTATATATCTTAGTATAGAAAAGAAAAATAATATTGTTGAGATTACAGTTCAGAATCCGGGAACTATAAATATCAATAAAGAATCATCAGGCTTAGGGCTGAAGAATTTACAAGAACGATTAGCAATTCAGTATAAAGGAAACGCGACTTTCAATTTAAAAGAAATAGAAAACAATTATGTTTTAGCAATAATAACACTTCCAATTATAGCCGATGAAAACATATAAAACAGTAATTATTGATGATGAGCGTTTGGCTAGAGAAGAGGTGAAGCGAGCATTGAAGAATTACCCTGAATTTGAAATAATAGGAGAAGCAAGTCATGTAGATGAAGCGAAAAGCCTAATTGAGGAATCAAAACCAGACATTATTTTCTTGGACATCCATATGCCTGGTAAATCGGGATTTGACTTATTGGAAGAGTTAACAACCGTACCAGAAGTAGTGTTTACAACGGCATACGATCAATACGCGGTGAAAGCATTTGAATTAAATGCATTGGATTATTTAGTAAAACCATTACGAGAAGAACGCTTTGCAAAAACGATCG
>JQIA01000871.1_pt1 | contig 15948 bp, 11 predicted proteins | sample 811431 | NCBI WGS metagenome assembly JQIA01 (sample SAMN02998118, study PRJNA258478) | marine sediment metagenome | biome: marine; feature: seafloor; material: sediment; isolation source: oil-polluted sediment collected from 3 locations (0.5 km, 0.7 km and 0.9 km)... | place: USA: Gulf of Mexico ... | reverse complement strand
TGCGTTCGCTTCGCTCCGCATCATTTTGATTTAAGGCAATTAGTATCGTTCCCACGCTCTGCGTGGGAATGTGTAAACCATACGTCGGTGTTTAAGAATATGAAATGCGGTGCTGGCAAGCTAATATATGTGAAAAAATTAGGAGATGGTGATGACGTTACCTGTGATTAAGGTGGATGAGAACATAGCTGATGAAGGGCTTGATAAAGGGGCTGAAAAGCTTACTGATGAAAGAATTCAGGCTGTTCTGGAGCAGGTTTTTTCCGGTGAAACCGGGGCCAGATTGATGACGTATCTTGAAACCTGTGTTCATTGCGGACTTTGTTCTGAGGCCTGTCATGTATATCTGTCACGGGATCGTGACCCGAGGTTCAGCCCTGCGGGTAAGGTTAAAAGAAGTGTTGGCGAACTGCTGAAACGGAGAAAGAAAGTTACGCCGGATCTTATAAAAGCTGTCTCTGTTATTGCTTCAACTGAGTGTAACTGCTGTAAGCGATGCGTTATGTATTGTCCGTTTGGGATTGATACCGGATATATTATGACGGTTGTCCGAAGACTCAGCCATCTTTGTGGTGTAACACCGCTTTATATTCAGGATACGGTTAACAGCCATTCAGTTACTCAGAATCAGATGTGGGTAAAAGAGGATGAGTGGATTGATACGCTTCAATGGCAGGAGGAAGATGCCCGGGAAGAATTCCCCGGTCTTCGGATTCCACTCGACAAAGAAGGCTCGGACTTCATGTATTCGGTCATTGCACCGGAGCCAAAGTTTCAGGCTGAGTTGATTTATAAGGCCGCCTTTATTTTTAATGTTACCGGGTATGACTGGACAATGCCATCAACACCAGGTTGGGATAATAGTGACATGGCTATGTTTACCGGTGATACGGACATCATGGCAAGAAACAAGCGATATCATTTTGAAACCGCTCAACGTTTACGGGTGAAGCGTATTGTAATGGGTGAATGCGGACATGCATTCAGGTCAGTTTACGACGTCGGTAACAGGGTTCTCGGCTGGTCAAAACCACCTGTTACGGTTGTCCATGCGGTTGAATTTTATTATGAGCTAATGACTTCAGGAAAGATCAAGGTTAAAGAAAAATATAAGAAAAAGGTAACCATCCATGACCCGTGTAATATTTCACGGGGCAGGGGACTTCACGATAAAGTCCGTTATATCATGGGTGAACTCTGTGAAGATATTGTTGAAATGACGCCGAATTGCGAACATAACTATTGCTGTAATGCCGGTGGCGGCGCTATCAATTGCGGCCCTCCGTATAAAAATAAGCGTGTTGCCGGGAACAGAATAAAAGCAAAGCAACTGGCTGCAACAGGTGCGGAAATTGTTATTACCCCATGTCATAACTGTCACAGTGGGCTGGATGATATTATTCTTGGCTACGGTTTGGGTATGCATACAAAATTCATTATTGATATTATGTATGAGGTGATGGAAAAACCAGAGGTGTAACAAGAGATGATCTGTTATCTGTAATTGAGGTCATCAATAAATCATTAATTAAATTTTAATCAAAAAACAAAGGTTGGAAAAATAAACCCGGAAACAAGTACGCCTAAAAACATATGATTATTCCTCCAATGGATATTATTTTATCACTATTTGTTCAAAAGACAGACAAAATTTATTTAGCCGAATAGCCAAAATATCGACACTCCTGTAGTGACAGGGCTTGCCCCTGTCAACAACGAAAACATCAATATAAAATTATCCCAAATTGGGAAAATCATTAACGATCAATGGCATAAAATTCCAGATCAATTTGAAAATGTAGGTATTGATGAATTTGTCATAATGCCAAATCACATTCATGGAATATTAATTCTTAATAAAAAGTCAGGTTCAATCTATAACACAACGATATCAGGCATAGTTGGATCATTTAAATCAAAATCATCTATAGAGTATTTAAAATATATAAAAGAGAATAATAGAAATATTTCCGGTAAGATCTGGCAACGTTCTTTTTATGACCACATCATAAGAGATGACGAGTCTTTAAAAAATATACGGGAGTATATCCGTTACAATCCTTACACATGGGACAAAGACGAAAATAATATATTCAGAGATAAATCAGACTTTCCTTCCACCAAGCAAACATTTTAATAATACGAAATCCCGTAGGGGCCGCGGCTTGCCCCGGCCCACAACGAAACCGTTTAAAATTTCAATGTCCGGGCTGTATAGTATACGCTGCAAAATCAAATAAATATCAATCATAACCGCAATTGACAGGGGCAAGCCCTGTCACTACAAATATCATTTTCTCAACCGTTGTCTCAGGTTATATTTTTTACAGATAAAGAGTGATTTCCTCTACGAGTTATAATTGAATATCAATTAAAAGTAGCTTGGATCTGATCTCTTATTATCTCGGAAATGAACCGTTATTTATATCAATACATGTACCGTTGATATACTCAGGGCTATCGGTTGCAAGCCAGAATATGGTCTCAGCAACTTCTTCCGCATATGCAAAACGTCCTGTATAAACAGCTTTTTTTATGTCCTTCTTCCGCTGCTCAGGGATGACATCCAGCATATCCGTTTCAGCAGGGCCAGGGGCAACAGCATTAATTACAATGCCGTTGGGGCCGAGTATTTTAGCAAAACTCTTGGTCATATTGATCATTCCGGCTTTTGTTATGCCGTACCAGATATCCGGGTGACCGATTTGACCGGCGATGGAGGCGTTATTAACAATTCGTCCGAAACCATTGGCAATCATCGATGATGACACTTCCCGAATCAAAGCAACCGGAGCTTCAATATTCAGCTTGAGAATGTCATCTGTTTTTTCCTGAGGATAATCATTATATGGGAGGGCATGCATTGTGCCGGCATTATTAATGAGTATGTCAACTGCAGGCAGCGTTGATATCAGAGACGGTATTTTAGAAACGGCAGTAAGGTCAAAGGGAATCATTTTTACATTTTTGTGATCCTTATATTTAAAGTTTTTAAAATCTCTGGCAATAATTATTACAGAATAACCGGTTTCAATAAATTTTTTTGTTAATGCAAGCCCAATGCCTTTATTTCCGCCAGTAATCATAACAGTTTTTGTGATACTCATATTACCTCTGGTAATTTATGGTGATTAATAATTATCCGATACTATTCTTTTGTACGCAGATACTATTATTAATCATAAATTTAAAAAAAGGACACCAGTATTTACCTTACCGTCGCTAAAACCTCACATGAGGTGACAATACAGGTGTAGCCATATAACCATTTTAATATTTGTTATATAGCCAGACTGGCAGTGATACTTACCGGAAAACAACTTAAGCCTAACCCATATAAATAACTGGTACTAAAAGGGAAACAACTTATTATTACATCGTGGCATGCTATCTGCTAATTATAAAATAAGATTTTGGACTTTTGTTATTTTAAAGAAGGCAGATAAAAGAAATGGAAAATATTAATTTTAACCAAAACAGTGAATCACAATTAATTTCTGACAAATATCAAAATTCAATTCTTCAGGTTCATGTTTTTCATAATGGCAGTTACATTGGCTGGGATTGTTTTAAAAGTGAACGAATAACCGTTGGTAGCAGCATAGAGACAGATATTGTCTTAAAATCATCTGATATTTCTTTAATGCAGGCTATTTTTAGTGTTAAAAATAACGACATACTGATATCGGTTGCAAGTAAAACAGGCAGTGTCAGAGTCAATGACAAAGATGTTAAAAAAACAATCTTAAATCCATTTGATATTGTGAGTATTGGGAACTATGCACTTAAACTGAAATTAAAAAAGCTGATCCCCCACCCATCTTTCGAAGCCGGAACACATAAGGCGCTCAAAAACAATCAGTTACCTAAAAACAGTCCTGAAAAAATTAAGATATCAGTAGATAAACAAAATGATGCGTTAACGACAAAGATTGGAATTGACAATTGCAAGAGTTCTCACGGCAGTCAATACAATATGGATCTTCATGTTCAGGATAACTATGTCGACAGTTTAATAAATGACGTTTTTGATACATTTGATGAAGATGAGCCTGACGGATACAACGGAAACGATGCTAAGAACTATGAGTTTGATCCGGAAGAAATCAATTATAGTGAAAAAACGCCAGACGATCAGTCAGCGTTTAATTTTTCACAATTAGGTACAAAAGCACCACCTGTATTTGATGATTTTGAATTATTAAAAGATGGTGATTATAAGACGTGGAATGATGCCGACGATGAAATTGAACTTTCATTGTTCGAACCTTACGAATCAGCTGGATCAGGTGCATGCACACTACAAAATGAAAACGATTCTGAAATTGAACAAAATATTTCTGTCTTCTTTGAAGATTCTGAATCGAAATCGAATGTCTACATCGGAAATAATAAAGAAACCCATAAAAAAAATACTCATAATGAGGATTCTTCACTTCCAGGTGAGTTGGGAGAAATTATGGCTTATTTATCAGAATTTCAAACGACTGATGACGTAAAATGTAATGGTCAGCCGATACCCCCAATAGCTGATTTAGGTTATTGCAGTACAGATATAGATGCTTCAGCAGTCTCAATAATGAATAAACTTATAGAGACTGGTAGAAAATATAAGGAAAAATTTATTCAGAAGCGTTCAGGAATGTTTGAATAAACAAAGGAATTGGAGTCAAAATGCAATCAATAAATATTGAAACAGAAAACATTTCCAGAAAACGATATTATGAACTTGGATATATGGATTATTATGAGCTTGCTGATACTGTTACAGAAAATGATTTCAATGAGACAGATACCAGAAAGACCAAAAACAAGGACTCTTTACAAGAACCAACGCCGGCTTTTAATCATTTCTGGTTCGGGTTATTCAACATGCTGACCTATAGTGAGGCAAATATGCTGTATGCAACACTAAAAACAAGAGTATTAAATAAAGAACGTCATTTCCCTGTAAAATTAAAATCAGGTTTATATTTTATAAATGAAGGGCAGCTTTCTCTTATAAAAAAACATAACCGGAGCAGTACTGATACTATGGTTTATCATTCGGGCTCGCTTCTGGGTGGTGAACCATTTTTAAATGACGAAATATCAGTTGTAATTATGGAAGATTCAGTCGTTGATTATCTTGAGACAGATGATTTGAAACACCTTGAATCGAGTGCCCCCGACCTTTTTCTAAAGTTGAAAAAATTTACTGCCATACAGTCCGGTTTAAGGCAGGATTTAGATAATTGCGACAAGGAGAGCAAAGAGGCATCAGCTAAAAAAGAGTTTAAAGAACGTCGGAAATATACCAGGGTAAGTGCTTTTGGCATTGTTACAGGACATCTGGATGGCTTCAACAGCTTACGTGGTAAATTCCCGATTCAGGGAACACTTATTGATATTTCAAAGGGCGGGTTTTCATTTGATATCCTGCCGATTGACAGTATTTCTCTTGTTGGCAAACGGATTGATGCGGTTCTGAATATTAATTCAAAAACCGGAACGCATGATATAGCCTGGAGAGGGCGTATTGTCGCCGTCAGACAATGGGACCACAGAACATCTGTTCACATTGAAGGTGACAGGCCGGGAAGTTAGCTAAATAGTGATAACAGGGCCGGATAGTCCTTGTTACAGATCGATCTGGGAGATCAAAGAAAACGTGACAACTGAAAGACTTTCTGATAATATTTACAGATATTATCCAACGAATTTAAAAAGGTTCTGCCACTTAACCTTGATGCTCTCGTAAAAAGTGTTTAGATGGGACTTTTTACGACGCCATCAACCTTCAGAGCATAAAAAGTACTTAACGGAATTCATTGTATATGACCCACGATAGCAAGCCGTCCTTATATAATTTATCTGAAAAGAATCATCAGAAAGATGATATCATCAATATTAGAAGCAGGTTGCTTAATACAAGCATTATCGTGACCCTTTTGTTTTCTATTCCCGGATATTTATCATCGGTTTTTCGTTTTGAAATAACCGGGATAAAACCATTAATTGTATTTCATTCCTTTAGTATTATTGTTCTGGGTGTCTTTGCCGTTTTCAGAGACAGAATTTCATTTCGCCTGCGTGTTATAAGCGTTCTTATTCTATGGTTATTTATTGGGTGGGCCGGCATATTTACCTGGGGCCTTATAGGCATGGGGCTTCCATGGCTCATTGTTTTGTGCCTATGGGCATCTGCTATTTCAGGTATACGATATGGTATCCTGATGGCGATTCTCAGTTGCTTTATGATTGGTGGGGTCGGAGTGGGGGGTTTTACTGATACTATTCGCTTTGACTTTAATGTAAGCGAATACTCTACTGCTGCTTCAGCCTGGCTTCATGCTTTTTTTACGTTTGCGTTTCAGTGCACCATTGTTATCATTTGTTTAAAATATTTAAATTCATTGCTGGCATATTTAACTGGTCAGTCTAAAGATCAGATTGCTGCTCTTGTGAAGGCCGAAAGAATTATTGATGAAAAAAAGAATACCGAGACTAAACTCGAAGCGGGCCTAAGAGAAAAAACAACCATCCTGAATGTGATGTCTGAGGTTTCAATTGCATGTATAGACACTGAAATGAAAATTATCTGGTCAAACGATTTTTTTAAATCACAATACGGCAAAGAGACTTTCGGGATGAAATGTCACAGTATTCATTATGGATTAAGCGAGCCCTGCCATAACTGTATAGCTACCAATGCTCTCAACATGATCGAACCATATTCAGGAGAGATTAATGATGGTGACAGAACGCATTTACTCCAATGCCTACCTGTTAAAAACGGTGATAATGAGATAATCGGTTGTGTTATTGCGTCAACTGATATCAGTTCGCAAAGGCATATTGAATATGAACTTACACAGGTTCGCCTTGAACTTGAACGTCTTGTAGAAGAACGCACAATAGAGTTTGCAGAGGCAAATGAAGCACTTGAAAATGCAGTGATTAACGCCAACAAAATGGCAACTGAATCTGCAGTCCGAAACCAGTTGTTGGCGAAAGAGATGAAAAAACGGGAACAGGTTGAGAGTGCTCTGAAAAACAGTGAACAGCGATACAGGGCAATGATTGAGAGTATTGAAGAAGGGTACTTTGAAATGGATCTTAATGGCCGTTTTATTTTTTACAACAAGGCCTTTTGTCATATTGGCGGCTATACAGCAAAGGATCTTGAATCAAAAACAGGCAAAGACCTTCTGGCTCCGGGAAACATGACCGATGTTATAAACAGCTATTCAGAAGTCGTAAGGACCGGAGATAACAGAACTGATTATTGTTACGATGTCGTACGCAAAGACGGCAGCACTATAACTGTGGAAGTATCTATTTCAGGAATGTTAGACATCAATGGCAGAACAACCGGATTCAGAGGCCTTCTTCGTGATGTTGACGCCCGAAAAAGATACGAGGAAAATCTGGTTTACCTTGCCTACCATGATGCATTAACAAGTCTTGAAAACAGGAAAGCTTTTTATGAAAGAGTTGCCGAAATCATTCATCAGGCACAACGAAATAATAATGAAATGGCACTTGCATTTATTGATATTGATAAATTTAAGGAAGTAAACGATACGCTTGGACATGAAGCCGGTGACGACCTGCTTAAAGCAATTTCTGAAAGACTTACAAAGGAATTAAGAAAAACCGATTATGTCTTCAGGCTGGGGGGAGATGAATTTACCATTATATTCTCACAGTCAGAAAATATTCAGCTTGATATTATTCTTCAGAAAATTGTTAATTGTCTGGCAAGCCCATATTGTCTTGATACAGCAGAGATTAACTATGTTACAGCCAGTATTGGTATCAGTATTTTTCCTCATGACGGAAGTGATTCAGAGAGTTTGATACGAAATGCCGATCTTGCCATGTATAAAGCAAAAGAGGTGGGTAACCTGTATGTCCGTTTTAGTAAAATGAATACCGGTTGACATAATGACAGATCGTCCTTTTATGAACTTTTTCAATAATCTGAAGGGAAGATGTTTTTATTGATATTCAACATCGTTCGCACTATAATATAATGATCAACCCTTTGTATCTTAAATATCTTACTAAAAAAACATCAACAACAATCGACAGGTAAAAAATGGATACCCGGAAAGTGTTCGATAGCGTTTCAGAAGAACTTGACGAAACATTAATTATGCAGACGGCAACGGTAAAAAATCAGGTAATAAATTTTATCCTTTTTACCTATTCGACAATCGGACTGTTTGCCATTGGTTATCATATATACCTGTTTGTTCATGTCGCAAAGCTCGGATGGGATTTCAGGCTGAGCATTTTCGTGAGTATTTACATTGCCATTTTTGCTGCAACGCTCTTTCACAGCTGGTTATCATATACAGCTAAAGTCTGTATCGTTCTGGCATTCTTTTTTTCACTTGGTTTATATAGCCTGCTTGTATTCAGGGTCTTTGGTGGAGGGAAATTATGGCTGATTCTTTTCTGTCTCTATGTGGTTATTTTTTTTGATGCAAAGAAAGGCCTGGCCTCAGTTTTTATTGTAATTGGACTTATAACCACTTCAGGTGTGCTTGTCTCTTTAAAAATCATCAATTATAATCCTGACATGTTAATCTTTATTACAAAGTCACCGTCATACTGGGCAACCTCAACGCTCATCATTGCGATGAATCTTATATGCCTTATTTATTCTCAGGGGAAGTTTCACCAGCTATTGAATAGTTCAATTTCAAGTTTAGTCGATAAGACAAAAAAACTGAAAGAGGAAGCTTTAAAACGGCAGGAAACAGAAACAGCATTAAAAGAGAGTGAAGTAAAATATAGAGTTCTGTTTGAAAGTGCCGGAGATGGCATCATTCTAATGAAGGATGATGTTATTGTTGACTGTAATCAAAAAACATCTGATCTTCTTGGAAGAAAAAGAGAAGCGATTCTGTTAAAAACACCCTTTGATTTTTCACCTGAAATCCAGCCTGATGGTTTAGAGTCCAAAACAAAAGGGAAGGCAATCCTTGATTCTCTTACAGGCGGTGAAACTCAGGTGTTTGAATGGGAATTTACCGGCAATAACGGGCAGCCGGTTTATGTTGAACCAGGTCTTTCATCACTGGAATTTCATGATGAGCGTTTTAACCTTGCTATATTGAGAGACATAACAGAAAAAAAACTATCTGACGACATACTGCTTCAGGAAAAACAGTTCTCCGAAACAGTAATTAACAGCCTTCCGGGTATTTTTTTTATGTACGATGAGAACCATAATCTGGTTCGCTGGAACAGGAATCATGAAATATTAACCGGATACTCCACTTCTGAATTACGGAAAATGAAAGCCATAGACTGGGTAGACGAAAATGAAAAAGACTACGTAGAACATAAGTTTCAGGAAGGATTTGTTGAAGGTGTCCTTCGTCTTGAACAGAATATAAAGACCAGCAACGGCGGCCAACTGCCATTTTATTTGAGTGGCAGAACTATTGAAATAAATGCCAGGACCTACCTCATTGGTATCGGCTTTGATCTGACAGAACGTAAAGAGGCAGAAAAGGCTCTGGCTGCTAGTGAAAAACGATTCAGAGAACTTGTAGAGAGCATTGCCGTTGGTATCTGTATTATTAAGGATAATGGCGTCGTCTACATGAATCCTAAACAGGTCATGATCTTTGGAAAGTATCCTGAGTCTTTCAAAGTCAGAGATCTTCCGTTTCACCCGGATGATACTGAAACCATTGTAAAAAGCTATAATGATGTGGTTGAAGGGCGAAAAGGTACTTTTGAGAATGAAGTAAGACTCTTCCAGTACAGAAAAAAAGCAGGGAAGATAAGCACAAGACTCGTTTATTGTAATGGCAGCAGGATAACTTATATGGATGAAGTTGCAGTTATGATGACGATGGTTGACATAACAAAGACACGCGAACTTGAAAAACTCGTGCAGTTAAGGGAAAAAATGGTTTCATTAGGGCATGTTGCAGCCGGAATTGCTCATGAAATAAGAAATCCGTTATCAGGAATTAATATTCTGGTTGACGGAATACGTGAGGACTTTGAAAATCCTGAAAATGCAGATAATATTAAAAATGACATTGCTGAAATCAATAAGGCATCCAATAAAATATCTGCTGTAATAAAACGTGTACTCGATTTTTCCAAACCGGGAAGGCCAACACTCTCACCGGCAGATATTAACAATTCTGTTCTTGATGCTGTTGAGCTTTCCAAGGCGACGCTGAAGAAATCCGGCATCTCAGTACGGGATAGGCTGGCAGTTAATTTACAGGAAATAAATGTCGATTCTCAGGCAATGGAGCAGGTTGTACTTAATCTTATAAACAATGCAGCCGGTGCGATAAAAGAGATTAACGGGGAAAAGATAATTGAAGTAACTACCTGGCGCGAAGAAGGTGAGACTTTTATCAGTGTAAACGATTCCGGAAAAGGTATTTCAGATGAATTAAAAGAGAAGATCTTTGATCCTTTTTTTACAACAAGATCGGATGGTTCCGGGATAGGATTAAGTCTTTGCCAGCGGATTGTGACCGATCATGGCGGAACAATTGAAGTTTTTGACTCAGAACTTGGCGGGGCAGAGTTTATCATCAAACTGCCTTCACCGAAAAGGTAAAAAAGATGGATTATTCAGTCTATATTGTAGATGATGAAGAGAGTGTCAGGTATGCAGTACACCAGCGGCTCAGAAAACTTTATGAAGTGGCAGCTTTTCCGAATGCAGAAGAAGCAATTGATGCTGTGCGGAAAAAAAGTCCGGACCTGATTCTGCTTGATATAGGATTACCGGGTTTGAATGGTATTGATGCCCTAAGAATAATCAAAGAGATTGATAAGAATATAATTGTTATAATGGTTACGGCATTTGAAGATGTTGATACTGTGATCAGTGCCATGAAACTTGGTGCACATGATTATGTCGTAAAACCGATCCAGATCGACCCCCTGAAGAAAACAATTGAGAATGCACTGGAAACGATTAAACTTCGAAAAGAGATTCAACGACTACAGGATAGATATTTAAGTGAGAACCTCCCGTGTTTTATCGGTGAAAGCAATTCTATTCAGGATGTAATTCAATTTGTTACCAAAGTAGCGAAAAGCCCTGATACCCCGGTTCTCGTAACAGGCGAATCCGGTACAGGCAAAGAGCTTATTGCAAGTGCAATACACTATAAAAGCCCAAACTTTAAAGGCCCTTTTGTAACCATTAATTGTGCAGCAATACCAAAAGATCTGCTTGAAAGCGAATTGTTTGGTTATGAAAAAGGGGCATTCAGTGGGGCCGCAAGTAGCGGTAAGAAAGGGTTGATTGAAGAGGCGGATTGCGGCACTCTGTTTTTGGATGAAGTCGGGGATTTAAGCGCTGAAGGGCAGGCTAAAATGCTCAGGTTCCTTGAAGAAGGCGAATTCTACAGGGTTGGCGGAACGAAAAAACAAAAAGTTCAAGCACGAATTGTCTCTGCAACAAATCGAAATCTAAAAAAAATGATAGATGACGGTCATTTTCGTCTCGATCTGTTTTACCGGCTGGCGGTGGTAAAAGTTGAAATTCCTTCTTTAAATGAACGGGTTGACGATATTATTCCTATTGCAAAACACTTTCTCATTCAATGCGGGACAAAATTAGGGAAGTCATTTACCGGTATGTCTTCACAGGCAGAAGAATTTTTAAAGGGGCATAAATGGGAAGGGAATATTCGTGAATTAAAAAATATGATTGAAAGAGGGGCGCTCCTTAGTGATGGCCCGGAGTTAAAAGTCCAGGATTTCGGAGCCGGTAATGTTGTCCTGATTAATACTGGCAACAATCAGGGTGAAACCGATTTAAATGGATTTCCGCTACTTACCGATGCAGGTGTAGATCTGGATGCACTTGAATCGTATTACATAAAAGAGGCCTGTCGTCTGGCAAAGGGTAATGATCGTAAAGCAGCGGAATACCTTAAAATGAGCTATTATACTTTCAGGTACAGAAAAAAGAAACTTGATGAGACCGAATAGAAATAATGTATTCAATAGTTACAAATACCGATGAACCTATTAATTATTATCAGACAAATATAAAAACGGAAAATGTATGAACAGGAATGACCAGAATTATATCGTGATTGTTGAAAAAATTTACAATGATGCAAATCTGGCGGAAATTGCAGCTTTTCTGCATAGAAATAACGGATTAACGAAACACCAGCTTAAATCACTGATTAATCAGACCACACGCGTTATTCCAATTACCGGGAGTCTTGAAGATGCAGAGAGAGTTAAATCAGAGCTTGAACGACTCGGTTGGCATACGGGTATCGAAAAACTTGTTGGAGATTTAACGCTGCCTGTTCCTGAAAAACATTACTTAAGTATCAAAAAAGAACTGAGTAAAATCTTAAGAAGCAGAATCAGCATGACCTTGTATTATGTTGATATTAAACCCAAAAGTCAGGATATAGTTATTCCATCAATGATAGGACTGGCATTGGAGCTTGAAAATTGTTTTCGTGAAAGTGATACAGTTTATTCATTAAATGACACCAGCTTTTTCCTTCTAGGTTTCTCTACTGATGAAGAGGGTGCGGATTGTTTAAAAACGAAGGTGATCCAGTCACTCTATAAAACAGTTACAAATAATATTAAAATAAGTATCGGTTATGCTGTATTTCCGGATCAGATCAGAACCATTACAGAGTTGATTTCAGTGGCATCGGAATCAATGGAGATAGTCGACAGAAAAGCATTTACAAATGATATGGCAAGCCCACCGGTAAAGTCAAAAAAAGACAGGAATAATGCCGGTGAACTGAAGAAAGATAATACTATTCAGCTCTATTTCAGTAAAGCCCGTGGCCGGTTACTAAAACGTTTTTTTTCTCTTGATGCCAACGAATTATGGGCAGGGCTCAGCAGGCTTCCCAAAGCAAATCAGGAGGCATTTTTATATCGGCTGCCCTATGATTTTGAACTGGCTCCTGCACTGGAAAAGATTATTCAGTCTCAATCCGGGCCTGTAGAAATGGATGCTTCGACTGAGTCGAGACTGCATGAAATCATTTATTCCATGGACCTTGAAAACAGCCTTGTGGAACGGTACCGGTTGATGGAAGAGATTTCTGCTAAATTGAATCAGGCAGATGCGCTGCCAATCATGTCGCATGTTGCAAAAAGGATTATGGGTATTATTTCAGATCCGGATTCATCGGTTGAAAATCTTACAGGTGTTATTGAAACAGATTCATCCTTAACCCTGAGAATTCTAAAAATTGTCAATTCAGCTTTTTATAACTATCCTCAAAAAACATCGAGTGTCAAAGAAGCAATTGTTATTCTCGGCAGTGACGAAATTCTTAATCTTGCCCTTGGGCTGGCAGTATCAAAAACATTGTCAAATGCGCATCTTGAAGGGTGTTGTAACCAGGAATCACTCTGGCACCACACGATAGGGACAGCTGTTATTGCACAACATCTTTCGGGTAAATTCCCCCACTTAAAAGGAATCTCTTTTTTTACTGCAGGGCTTCTTCATGATATCGGAAAAATTTTTATGATGGATAATTTCCCTGAATTGTATCGACGGATTCATCTGGATGCCCTGAAATACAATCTGCCCCTTTATGAGGTGGAAGAAGAAAAATGTAATATAAATCATGCAAAAATCGGAGAAATTATTGCCGCCAGGTGGAAACTGCCACAGGAGCTCGTCCTGGCTATTGCCAAACACCATCAGTTTTTAAAGAAAGATAAGTATTCAGCCTTATCGGCAATAATTGGTCTGGCTGATTATTTATATTATAACACTCAGGCAAGTCCTGTCACCACTGATGTCGCGTCCTCACTATCGCGTCAGCTCTCCTACGGCCATTATTCAATTTTGCAGGAGCTCTTTAAAGGGTTTGATTTAGATAAAATAGCGCTTTTAACTGAAGAATCGAAAGAGATACTTCACGAAAACAGTGATCTTCTTGCATTACCATAAACATCTTTTTTAGTACTTGTTATTAAACCATCGATATCGCCTATCCGGACAGCGGCGGTGGTTATTTCATTATGGCTGTTATGCAGATACCGGCGATATGATTTCTCCGGTTATTGATATGTCCAGAACATAAAACAACATCCTGACATTTTATGTAAGAAACCCGCAAAGAACTGTCAACTAATGGTTTTTCAAGCATACTTATTTTAATCATCTCTATTTCCATAGTATATAGCTAAAAATATGTATTGTAGTGTTCACATTTTTTTAAGTTTTCGTGAGCTTAGACAAAAATTCCCATTTTAATATTTATATGAAATATAAAATCAATCCGTTTTAAATTCTGCTCCCCCGTTCCACATGAATGATGTCTTTTTCATCCTCAAAACTCCCTATGGTAACCATCACCACAAACGGATGAATAACATGATTCAAAAAAGCAGTGTAAAGTAGGCATTTTTATGTATTGGGGGATGCTTTTGGTTTTACAGTATACAAAAGGTAACCGCCTTTATCCTCAAATGAAAGAAAGAAAAGCGGCACTGTTACCAACATATCAGCTCGGTTGCCGGGATACTAAAAAAACATGCTTAATTTTCAATTTTATGTTATTTATTTGAGGGTAAAATAAAAAAATATTTATATGAAAAATAATATCAAAGCTTATGAGTGACGTTATCGTTTATGAGCTTTGATATGAGCCGCGAACATGTAGGTTATTTAAAAAAACAGTTAGGAACGATTATATGCCTGAGGACAGAACTCATAAGGTAAGTTGCAGCAAATATACTTTTGAAGTTGAGGTTGCGTTTGAAATTTTATCAGGAAAGTGGATACCACTTATAGTCTGGACTCTTTCAACAGAAGGTACAAAAAGATTTGGTGAACTTAGAAAAATAATACCGTCTGTAACCCAGAAAATGCTTACTCAACAACTTAGGACGCTTGAAAAACACGGTATCGTAAATAGAAAAGTTTACCCAGAAGTACCACCCGTTGTTGAATATTCCCTGACGGAAATTGGACAGAAGTTGTTCCCTATTTTAAAGGACCTCAACGGCTGGGGAATCGAATATTTGTCAAGCCGAAAAGAAAGCAAACCGTCTACTTCGAAGCAATCGAAATAACCATAAAATATTCATATAAAAGCCAGCTCGTGGAAATATAGTTCTCGATACTACTGACCTGAACCGCTTTACCCTTTCTGCCAAGAATACAATAGCCTTCGCAGAAGGTCTCATGGGGGCAGATCATCGAGCATATTATCGAAAGCGGATTATTATCAAAAAGCAGTGTTCCTGCTTCCTGTATCTGCCCTTCGAGAAGCAGGAGTACCAATGGGGCAGCCCTTGCTGCATTGCGGCCTTTTACATTGCAGGCAACGTTTTGCTTTTTCGATAATTTTTTTGTTCATAGTAGCGTCCATACTATACGTTAGCACTACCTGGAAATTCGGAGCATCAGCTAAAATTAAAACAAAGGCCGGACTATAAGAGGCCCGGCCTTTTTATATAAAAAAAAGTATCAATGCTTATCCGCGGCTTTAACGTTTTTTTACTTTGTTGTGAGCCTCGATCATGCAAATGATTTAGAAATTAATCACTGTTCCGTCGTAACAAGCCTGGAATATTGCTTTAATCTCTTCAAACTCAGGTTTTCTCGGGTTAAAAAGGGTACAGGGATCCTTCATTGCATTCTCAGTAAGAGTATCCAACTTTGCTTCCCACTCTTTCTCATCAATACCATACTCTTTTAGAGAACCTGCAACGCCTGTAGATGCGCGAAGATTTGAAACGTCCTGAGCAAACTCTTCAGCAGATGATTTACCGGACAAAGCAGCCAGGTCCTCATACTTGTTAGTCACCTTGGAATTGAAGCGAATGACGTTTGGCATAAGAATAGCATTGCCACACCCATGTGGTACGCCGAAAGTGCCTCCGATCTGATGCGACATGGCGTGAACAATTCCCAACCATACATTGGTAAATGCCATACCTGCCATACAGGAA
>JQIA01000870.1_pt1 | contig 15957 bp, 8 predicted proteins | sample 811431 | NCBI WGS metagenome assembly JQIA01 (sample SAMN02998118, study PRJNA258478) | marine sediment metagenome | biome: marine; feature: seafloor; material: sediment; isolation source: oil-polluted sediment collected from 3 locations (0.5 km, 0.7 km and 0.9 km)... | place: USA: Gulf of Mexico ... | reverse complement strand
GTATTATCGTTTTTATTTGGATTCTCAATAGTAATTTCCAATTGAGGATTATTCGTCATACAAATAATATCTTCCGTAATTAAATCGAAAGTTGGTTTTTCTCTTACAATAAAATCAATCGAAGCTTCTTCAAAACAGACATCATAAACTGGGTTTTCTAAACGGACTCTAATTGTTTGTGAAGCTGTGTAAAAAGGATTTGGTAAAGGGCTTTTGAGTTTAATATTATTTTCATCAAAATAAGTAACAATTAAACCAGTCTGACTTCCCAAAACGGTACTTTCTATGGTTGATGTATCAAAACCTATAATACCATCTGTATCATCATCACATGCTGATTGAGGAATAATTACATTTGCAATTGGTACAGAGTTTACTTCAAAACTTATAGTTGTTTCATCAGAACATTGTCCGTCTAAATCTTGAGATAAAGTGTTCGTGATTTTTGCAGTGATTTTTTGAGTTGAAGTGATAAAAGGGTTTGGCAATGGGCTAGAAAGTTGAATTCCACTTTCATCAAAATAACTGACGGTAACATTGGTTTGAGAACTTATAATTATAGATTGAATCGCTGAGGTGTTAAATGAATATAAACCATCTCTGTCATTGTCACATTCTGGGTTTATTATAATGGGGTTTGCAACAGGAACTTTTTCTACATTTAAAGAAATATGAGCGCCTAAACCCAAACAATCATTATCAAATTTACTATCAACTCTTATATAAATATTTTGTTGATGTGGATATCCTATATTTTGATAGTTGGCAATATCACCAATCTCATTTTCTTCTGACAAAGCATCCTCTTCATTTCTATAATAGTTGATAATTAATTGTTGACCTACAGGAAAAATATTTATAATATCAGAGGTAACTGAACTAAAATTAAAGGTTGCAATGTCGTCTGTTGTATTTATTCCATCATCACATTGATAAAAAGTTTTTAAAAAATTAGCAGGTATTTCTGTGGTAGAAACTATTAAATTTACTTTACTAACTCTAAAACATCCATCGCTATTTTCTACTCTTGCCCAAACAGTATCTATACTTACCGTTTGGTTGGTATAACTTGTTGGGTTTGTTATGGGGCTTGTATTACTTTCTGCTAAATTCTTTTCTTCAAAAAAAGTAATGGTATAATCATCCGGATTTGTAATTATTTTTCCTTTGGCTTCATTTAAATTGATACTACTGTAACCGTTAATATCAGCATTATCACATTGTTTTAAGGTAACTGAATTATTTATAATTGGTAATTCATTTGCTTGAATAAGAAATGAGGTTTTTGCATAACAATTACTATTCTGTTTATTTTCTACTTTGGCATAAATTCTTTGAGAAGGAGTAAGATTTGAGTAATTAATTTCGCCTACTATTTGCTGCGTTAAATTTTCATCTACAAAATAAGTAACTAAAAAATCAGCATCAGTCTGACCATTTAAAATTTCTGCTTCTCTTTCTGTTAAATTAAATATTATTTTTCCATCCGTATCATTTCCAACTGAAGTATTGTCACAAAAAGAAAGATTGGAAATCTCTGTAGGTAACTTTGGGGTTGGTGATTCAAACACATTGATTTTAAAATCTGTTATTGCTTCACAATCTGAATTCTGTTTATTTCTAACTCGTGCAATAATTGTTTGTTTTTGGTAAGCAGATGCATTTTGATAATTCGTATAATCTGGTATTTTAGTATCGTTGGTATAATCTAACATACTTGTAAAATAATCTACATCAAAATCAGAAGGAGTTTGTCCATTTAAGATAGTATTTGTTCGAGTTATTAAATTAAAATTATAGAAACCATTGTTGTCATTATCACAAATAGTCATGTCAAAAGGTTTTGTTGCTGTTGGTTGACTATAAATAGTAATAATTTCTTCTTCTATAGTGGTTTCTGTTCCTAAGGTTGCTGTTACAGTTATTGTATAGGTGCCAGAACTTGTATAGACATGCGTAGGCGCTAATAAAGTAGAAGTATTGTTTACTCCAGATGTTGGGTCTCCGAAATCCCAAATTACTGTGTTTGGAACTGTTGCTAAAGCAAAATTGGTAGTATCGCCAAAACAAGTATTCTCAAACAATACTCCTGCAGTAAAAAAAAAAGATGAAATAAATGTTGGAAGCCCTAAACCACTTCTTCTTCCATCAAGATATATTTCATTATATTTATAATTACAGCCAATGCCTAAAGTATTAGGGTTTTCTATAATATCTATATAAAGCCTACCAGTTTTAGCAATATAAATTTTACCATCAGGGCCTAGTTGTAAAGAAGAATATGCACCTCTTGCGTATTCAAGTTGAACACGTGAATTAATAATATCTTCTTTACGACCACTTCTAAGATTATATTGAGAGACCTCATAAGTGCCAGAAACATACAGTAAGTTGTTATTAGGAGAAAACTCAATGCCATATGGAGCACCTCCTTCATATGTGAAAAAGATCAAATTTGTTATTTTACCTGTTTTAATGTCAAAATCAAAAACCTCTAATCCTTCACCTGTCCAAGCAACAGCCAATTTTGTGCCATTAGGAGATATTTTAATCTGTCCTGTTGTTCTAAAACTTTGCACAGACCCAACTGTACTAACTATTGGAGTTTCATTTATCCCTAAAGCTGTTAAGTCATAGGTAATAAAATCATAACTATTATATTTATGAGCCACTATCCAATATTCTTCTGAATTTGTTTTTTTTATTGCGGTTACCTTTTCATTTAATGATGTGAATAACAAATTATTTTTAGATGTTACAGCCCCAATACCTCCGTTTAAAGATATATCAACCTCTGAAAATTGCAAACCATTGACACCAGCTCCACTAAGGCTTAATGCATCAAGAGTGAAAATATAATAAATACTTGTTGTTTCTGGTTTTGGAACAATAATAGCAGAATGGGTACTAGACGGGTCACCTTTCAAATCTATACCATTTTCCATAATGGTATGATTTTTATTATAAACTGTAATTCCATCAGTATAAAACAACAGGTTTCCATTACTATCTGAAATGGATGCACAACCTTCATTAGTTGATAATTTCCCATCTAATAAAACCTCAGGAGCACCATTATTAAAACCTAAGCCTGCATTATAACCAAAATACCAAATATTGGCTTCTTTTTGAGCAAAAAATGTACATGAGATTAATAGGACTAAAAGAAGAAAAAAACGTTTCATTTTGTATAGCAACTTATGAAGAACAAATATAGTGTATGTTTATTTTTTTGAAAGAATTATTATACTGTAAATCGAGTATCATCATCTTGGTGATTTCTTGCACTTAAGTATTTCTAATTTAACCCAACCAACCATCTCTATCCAAACTTCTATATTGTATTGCTTCTGCAATATGATCTGGAGAAATATCTTGCGCACCTGCTAAATCACAAATCGTCCTCGATACTTTTAAAATCCTGTCGTAAGCTCTTGCGGAAAGGTTCAATTTTTCCATCGCAGTTTTTAAAAGTGTTTTACTTTCTTCTGATAATTTACAGAATTCACGAATCTGTTTCACGCTCATTTGAGCATTATAATGTACGTTTTCTGAGTCCTTAAAACGTTCTGATTGTATTTCTCTAGAAGCAGTAACTCGCTTTCTAATTTCTACGGATGATTCTCCTTTTCGCTCTTCTGATAGTTTTGCAAAAGGAACAGGAGTAACTTCTATATGAATATCGATACGGTCTAATAATGGGCCAGAAACTTTACTTAAATAGCGTTGCATTTCTTGTGGAGAAGAGGTCATAGGTGAACTTGGATCATTAAAATATCCTGAAGGACTAGGGTTCATGCTCGCTACTAACATAAAGCTACTGGGGTAGTTTACTGTAAATTTTGCCCTAGAAATAGTAACTTCTCTATCTTCTAAAGGTTGACGCATTACTTCTAAAACACCTCGTTTAAATTCGGGTAATTCATCTAAAAATAAGACTCCATTATGAGAAAGAGAAATTTCCCCAGGTTGAGGATGGCTATTTCCACCCCCGATTAATGCAATATCAGAAATTGTGTGATGTGGACTTCTAAAAGGTCTTTGATACATTAAACCTCCACTTTTTGTTTTACCAACAACAGAATGAATTTTTGTGGTTTCCAAGGCTTCATGCAAAGTCATCGGAGGTAAAATAGAAGGCAACCTTTTTGCTAACATTGTTTTTCCAGATCCTGGAGGACCAATTAATATAATGTTATGTCCGCCAGCTGCGGCAATTTCCATGCATCTTTTTATAGATTCTTGACCTTTTACATCAGAAAAATCAAATTCAGGGAAATCGATATTTTTATAAAACTCTGCTCTTGTATCAACAATTGTAGGTTCAATCTTTTTATCACCATTAAAATGATTGATAACTTCTAAGATATTCTCTACGCCTAAAACTGCTACATTATCTACAATGGCAGCTTCTTTAGCATTTTCTTTCGGAAGAATTAAATATTTAAAGCCTTCTTCCCTCGCTTTTATAGCGATGGGTAAAGCGCCTTTTATAGGTTGTAGACTTCCGTCTAAAGAAAGTTCTCCCATAATAATATACTCCTCAATATTTGTATATTTTATCTGATTTGAAGCAGCTAGAATCCCTATGGCAAGTGTTAAATCATAAGAGGCGCCTTCTTTCCTAATATCCGCAGGAGCCATGTTTATGATAATTTTTTTACCAGGAAGTTTAAAGTTATTATTACTAAGTGCGGCGGAAATTCGATAAGAACTTTCTCTAACGGCATTATCTGGCAAACCTACCAAATGATAACCAATTCCTTTGTCAATATTTACTTCTACAACAATTGTGGTGGCTTCAATACCGAAAACGGCAGAACCATAGACTTTAACAAGCATTTTTTTTCTTTTTGTTAAAGTTATGAAATTTTATTATTGCAGAAGGTTAAATTATTAATTTTCAATAAATTTTAAAGCCTTATCAATCGTTTTTACAGGTAATTTACAAGTATTATTTCTACAAACGTAAATATAAGTTTCATCTATGATAAATCTATTTTCTAATAAAGGTAAATTAGAATCATGCTCGCTATAGGAAGTTAAGATATTTGGTAAGTATATTTTGTTTAATTCAGTCAACTTGTGCTTTGCCTCTTTACCAACAATTACAACTTCATAATATGGATTTGTATAATTTAACATTAGATCTAACCAATTTGAATAGAAATTTGCGTTGTCAATAATCTTTGGTTTTACATTATTAAGCATTGCTGTTGCTATTTCTAGATACTCAGGTTTGCTTAAATAATGTGAAAGAGCAAAGAGGTTTTTTGCCATAATAGAATTACTTGAAGCAATTACATTGTCTTGATATTCTATCGTTTTAGCAACTAAAGAAACATCCTTTTTAGAGGTGAAATAAAACATTTTAGAATCTTTATGGTAGAAGTTTTCTATGGCGTAAATACATAGTTCTTTGGCTTTTTCGAGCCAGATTTCCTCGGATGTTATTTGATGTAATTTAATAAAAGCTTCAGTTGTATTTGCATAATCTTCTAAATAACCATTTATTGTACTTTCTCCATCTTTGTAGTTATGATACAATTTACCATCATTTAATAATTGATGATTGAGTATAAATTTTGCGTTCTTAACCGCAATATCTAAATATTCTTTCTTATTAAAAACGGCATAAGCATCTAAATATCCATTTATCATTAAACCATTCCAAGAAGTTAAGCTTTTATCATCTAATCTCGGTTTTTTACGTTTATTTTGAATTTCTTTTAAAGATTTTTTCCAACTAATTTTTAGCTCATTTAATGTAGATGTTGAAATGTTATTCTCTTTAGAAAAAGTAATATCATCTACAGATTTTATGAGTACATATTTGTCGTTTTCCCAATAACCATAATCATTTATATTATAATATTTAGAGAACAAATCGAAATCACCTTTTAAAATAGTTGTTAATTCTTCCTTAGACCAAGAATAATAAGCACCTTCTTCTAAAATGTTTTTATGATTATAACTGTCTGCATCTAATGAAGAATAAAACATTCCTTCTGGTGAAGTGAGTTCTTCTTTTATAAATTCAAGCGTTTCAAAAACGACTTCTTTATAGGTTTCATCTTTAGTGATTTGATATGCATTAGCATATAAACTAATTAATTGCGCATTGTCATAAAGCATTTTTTCAAAATGAGGAACGTGCCATTTTTTATCTGTAGAATATCTAGAAAACCCACCATTTATTTGATCGAAAATTCCACCAAAGGCCATTTTATTGATAGTGTTTTCTACATGTTTCATCAACTTTTTATTATTATTCTGATACGCATAACGTAATAAAAATTGGTAATTATTTGGCATCATAAATTTTGGAGAATTATCAGTGCCACCAAAATTTTCATCAAAAGTAGCGCTCCATTTTTCAACTTCATCTTTCATAAAGTCTTTTGTAAATACAGCTTTATCTGTATTTAATTTTACTAAATCAAAGCCTTTAATACCTTCCTCTAATTTGTCTGCATACGCGTAAAATTCATCTGGTTTATTTTTAAATCCATCTGACATTTGCTCTAAAACTTTTAACCATTGTTTTTTAGTGAAGTAAGTTCCACCAAAAATAGGTCTACCATCTGGTAATGCAATCACATTTAGAGGCCAACCACCGCGCCCAGTCATTAATTGCACAGCTTTCATGTATACTTTATCTACATCTGGTCTTTCTTCTCTATCAACTTTAATATTGATAAAGTTTTTATTCATGTTTTGTGCTACAATCGAGTCTTCAAAACTCTCTTGTTCCATTATATGGCACCAATGACAAGCGGCATAACCAATACTTATAACAATTAATTTATTGTCTTTTTTTGCCTCTTTTAATGATTTCTCATTCCATCCTTTCCAGTTTACTGGGTTATGTGCATGTTGCAATAAATACGGACTTGTTTCATCAATTAAATCGTTTGTGAATTGATGTTTTTCAGTATTCTTTTTATCACAAGAACTGACAAAGATTAGAATAGAAATCAGTAAGAAAAAATGGTTATATTTTAACATTATTAGCTTTTAAAACGGTTAATTTACTGTTTTTATTTAATATGATAAAATGTAAAGTATCGTTAATAATAATCTTATTTATTGCTTTAGCTTCTTTGTTAGAATAATAACTTTTATCTTTTACATATTTAAATGCCCGCTCTTTAGAGCCTAAAAGTAAATAGCCTTTGGAAGCATCATACCTTATGGTTTCTACTTCTGAGTCATATACGTTACCAACCCCAAAAATATCTAAAAAACCATCATTATTTACATCAGCAACCTCTATACTTAAGGTTGGGGAAAATTGTGCTTCATTTGGTAATTCTTGAACTTCAAATTGTCCATTTCCTTTATTTTTTAAAATGATAGAAGCAAAACTATGAACTCTATAATGTGTTGCTTTCTCTAATTTTTGTGCCCCATAAATTTGAGGCATTGTTGCAACTGCAAATTCTTTAAAAGTTTTTACCTTTTCACTTAAAAAAGGAGTCTGTTGTGTAGAACATTCCTTGCCACGAATGGGTAATAAATCTCCCGTTTTTGATACTTTACTCAATGCAATATCAAAGGTGTTATTCTCATCAAAATAATCGGCATAAATATGCAATGGTTTTTCTGTTGTAGGATGAAATTTGTTGTTCTTTCCCCAATTACCAATGATGTAATCTACATTTCCGTCTTTGTCTAAATCAGATGCTGTTATTGTTTGAAACCATCCATTTATGTTAGAAATACCATCCATTTCTTTTTGATGAAATGTGTTGTCTCTATTTTCATAAAATGTAATGGGCATCCATTCTCCAACAACAATTAGATCTTGATCTCCATCCTTATCAAAATCAGAAAAAATAACATCATTTATCATTTTTAAATTGGATATTTCATCAAACTTTTCATCAATAATATTGGTATACTTTCCATTTATATTTTCTAAAAAGTAAGGTTTGTCGGATAGTGGGTATTGGCCGTATTTGACTCTACTTCCTACAAAAATATCTTGATCTCCATCGTTATCATAATCAGCAAAAGCAATTCCTTTAGAATTTGTTAAAGGACTTCTTAAGTAGGATCTTTTAAAGCTTCCTTTTCCATTGTTTATGTACAATCTATCTTTTAGTAATTTGCTGTTGGTTTCAATTTCATATCCTCCAGAAGAAACGTATAAATCTAAATCGTTATCATTATCTATATCGATGAATTTAGCATTAGTATCTTCAAACTCTTTATCTAAATTGAATAATTTCTGATTCGTTTCAGTAAATCTTCCATCTTTATTTTGAATATATAAAACTGCTTTTTCTCCTCTGGCATTTCCGACAAAAAAATCGTCTAAACCATCATTATTAACATCACCAATGGCAAGTGGAGAACTTATTTCTGATTGTTTCTGAGGTAATAATATTTGTTTTTCAAAATCATCAAATACATTTTCTTTTTGCTGATAATTAATTCCAATTTCTGATGGATTAATGGTCGTAAATAAATTGTTCTTAGAATTTGAATTTGTGCTATTTTTTACAGCATTTTTGTAATCAATCTCTATGGATGAATTTATGTTGAGGTCTGTGATTTTTTGTGATTTTCCATTTTTCCAATCAACCAAAATACTATCAATTTTTGTGTTATCTCCTAATCCAAAATGGAGTTTATTACTTACAGAAGATTGGAAACCTCTGCTTACAAAATGTTGTTTAGATTGCTGTAATCCATCAGAAAATACAGTGATAACTGCTCCAATTCCTAATTTATTTTTTGATGATCCTTTTAAAGTAAAGTTGATGAAATTTTTATCTGAATTGTTTCTATAAATAGAAGCTTCTTCTGCTTGGTTATTTACAATTAAATCTAGATCTCCATCATTGTCTAAATCGGCATAAACCGCTCCGTTAGAATTTATTTTAGCATCTAAACCCCATTTTTTAGAACTATTTTCAAAGGTTAAATCTTGCTTGTTTTTAAAAATATAATTACTTAATTTATGAGAAGGCATCATATTTATTGCCTGTTCTAGAGAAACTTTTTTACGGTTTCTAATATTGTTTCTCATCTGATTTCTAAAATCTTGATTCGATAAATCATGCTCAATTCCGTTTGTAATAAACACATCATTAAAACCATCATTATCAAAATCTGCAATTAGAGGAGCCCAACTCCAATCTGTTTTTGCAATTCCGGCTAATTGACCAATTTCAGAAAACGTTCCATTTCCATTATTTAGCTGCAACATATTAGACATATATTGATGATGATACCCCATACTAACCAATTGTTGAAAATTAGAAATACTCATGGTTGCCATATTTTCTTTACCACGAATATGATCTTCTGCCATCATATCTAACACAATTAAATCGGGTTTTAAATCGTTATTAATATCCGCAAAATCAGAACCCATACTATTGGAAGAAATATGGTTAAAATGAGTTAAAGCCTCATCTTTAAAAGTTCCATTTCCCTGATTAATGTATAGAAAATCAGGCTCTAAAAAGTCGTTTGCAACAAAAATATCAATTAAATTATCGTTGTTAAAATCACCAATAGAAGCACTTAACCCCCAAGCTTTATTTAAGATTCCTGCTTCTTTGGTAATGTTTGTAAACGAAGTTCCATCATTTCTAAATAATTGATCTGAGTTATAATCCTCCTTTGTTTCTTGAATTCTCTGATCTAGACTTATATTATTTCTAAAATCTTGACGATGATTCACCAAATACATATCTAAATCTTCGTCATTATCAAAATCAAAAAAATAGGCTTGTGTAGAAAAACCAAAATGATCTAAGCCATATTTTGCAGCACTTTCTTTAAAGGTGTTGTTTTTCTGATTGATAAAAAGTTTATTCTTTCTATTTTGATGGCTCTTTAAAGACCCCGATTTACAAACATAAATATCTAACCAACCATCATTGTTAATATCAATCATTGTAACACCGGTTGTCCAGCCTATTTCATCAGAAACTTGAGCTTTTACCGTGATGTCTTTAAACTCTAAATCACCTTGATTTAAATATAATTTATTAGATTCTTGGTTAGACGTAAAGTACACATCTTCTAAACCGTCATTATTAATGTCACCTACAGCAACACCTCCACCATTATAAATATATGCGTAGTTTAAAAAATTAAAATAGAGGTTTTCTTTTACCGTATTTTTAAAATGGATATTGGTTTTATTGCCGTCAATCAAATTAAAAAGTGTGGTGCTTTTTTCTTCCTCTTTAGAGGAACATTGAGAACACAAAACAAGAACTAATACTATTAGGGGAAAAAAAGTTTGCTTTAGCTCTATTTTCATTTTATATGTTACTTTTTAATTTTTTTTGTTAGCCAATTAAATGTTCTTTTTTTATGCTTTCAATTAAATTATCTATAGGTCTTTGTACAAAACTAGCACCTTTTAAACCTCTTGTGTGTAATTGATTTGAAATATATTCTTTTGCATAAAAAGCTATGGATCCTACAAAATGAAGTGGAACCGTTTCCAATTCTTTCGAGTATTGTAAGATATGATTTTCTATAAATCTATCCATTCCTTCATTCACTATTTTTTTCATAAAAGAATGCTCAATATTTTCAAACAGAAAGATAGCAAAATCCGCCAAATATTTATTCGGAGTTTTAGATTGATAGAGTTTTTTGATTACTTTTTTCTCTTTTAAATCAAATTGATTTTCAAAAGAAATTCTTAATTTTTCTGGCATTTGCCTATAGTAATAAGCTTTTAAAAGCTCCTTGCCAAAGTAGTTTCCACTTCCTTCATCCATCACTAAAAACCCTAAAGATGGTGCTTTTGAGTGAATTGAAGTTCCGTTAAAATAACAACAATTAGAACCCGTTCCTAAAATACAAACAACCGCGGGTACTTTAGTGGTTGCATACACAGCAGCCATGGTGTCTTCTTCTACAATTGAAGTTGCGTTTTTAAAGCAAGAACTTAAAACGAGCTGTACATTATTTTTACTTTTAGGCGTATTACAACCAGCTCCAAAAAAATAAATTGAGGTAATTTGATCTCTAAAATCTGTTAATTCTTTCTGATCAGTTATAATTTTTTTGAGCTCTTTTTTCTTTAAAATAGCAGGGTTTAAACCTTTAGTTCTAATTCTTTTTGGTTCTTTTGATGCTGATTCTAAAAGAACCCAATCACATTTTGTAGAACCACTTTCTGCTATTAAAATCATAAATTAGTTTTTTGATAAAAGATTATAAACTGACATAATTTTGTTGAAAATGATTTGTCCGTTTTCAAGAATTTTACTTTCTAAATTTATTTCTGCGATAATGTTTCCGTTGTCTACATTGTTTTTAATATGGAATTTTCCTTCAGGAAAATAAACGTGTAAACCATTAACCTCATCTTGTAAATACAAATCAAACTCACCACTAACCCAATTTACAAACGTATAATATCTGTTGGTTGAATTAAAAGAAACCTTATTATTTAGCTGATGAAAAGGAAGTTCAAAAGATGTTGTAGTAGTAGAATTCATTGTTTGTGATATTTAATTATAAATTGAATCTAATAGTTCTTTTTACAGAAAGTAAATAATTCATTTAACGAAGTTAGAATTGCTAATTCGACATCCTGGCAAGGCTCTTTTAAAAGGGTTAAAAGATTATTTCCTTTGATTTCAGCTTCGTTTGTGAATTTTTTATTTTCAAATGATGAATGAAATAATTCAGATATTAATGATAGGTTTTTAGATAAGGGCTCTAGAGATTTCGTGATCGGGCTCTTATTTATTTTTTGAAATTTTGTATGATTTGTAGACCAAGTTTTTAAATATTTTTTGATGATATTTAAGCTAGCTTCATCTTTATTCTTCAAGTATAAAGCAACTTGTTTATTAAAAATAATTGCATCTTCTGCGTCTGTTGTACAAGCATCAGCAAATAAAGTAAAAGGAGAAAAAGTTTTATATTCTATGCCGCCTTTATTTCTAGAATAAATCTTTATAGGTTCACAAATGTTATATAATACTTTTAAAGCATCAATATTTTGATGATTACTGATGTTTCTTAAAATTACAGCTCTATTTTTGATGTGTGTAATCCCTAATTCTTCCAACTGAAAGTTGATAACCTTCAATCTTTTTTGCATATTATCTACATCAGTCACTTCTTTATCAGACCAAAAACGCTCTGCTATTGCAGCAGTTCTAGGCCAGATTCTAGAGTCAATTGTTTGTGGTGTAACAAGTTCACTCCACATGGTTGCTTCTGCTCCTAAAATTCTTTTACGCTCATCCTTGGTTAAAACAGCATCTCCTATTGGATCTACGTTATAATGATTTTCTACAGACAACATTCTATCAATATAATAACCAGCAGAAAGTACTGTTTGATATCCTTTTTTTGCAGCTTCTATTAAAGTACTTTGTTTTAAACCTTCGTGTTTTCCTCTCCAAGAATGGATTACCGCAGTAGTTGGTGTAGAGGGAGTTAATATTTCATCCCATCCCATTAATTTTTTACCTAACTTTTTTAATATTTTTTCTAATTTGATATTAAAATAAGTTTGTAAATCGTGATTTGTTTTTAAGTTGTGTTTCTTTTTAAACTCCAAAATTTCTTTATTCTCATCCCAATGCTTTCCTTCGTTTTCATCACCTCCAATATGAAAATATTCATCAGGAAATAATGGTGCAATTTCTTTAAATAAAGTCTCTAAGAAAAGATAAGTAACTTCTTTAGTCGGATTTAATGTTGGGTCAAAAACCCCCGAAAATCTTTCTACATTATAATCATAACCATCTTTACTGCCTAATTCTGGATAAGCGGCTAAAATTGCTGAGGCATGCCCTGGAACATCAAATTCAGGCACAACTCTTATTCCTAAATTAGAAGCATATTTAACAATGTCTTTTATTTGTTCTTGTGTGTAATATAGGCCGTCAGCTGCAACTTCTTGCAATTTTGGGTATACTTTAGACTCTACTCTAAAACCCTGATCATCGGTTAAATGCCAATGAAAAACATTTAATTTTACAGAAGCCATTGCGTCTAAATTACGTTTTATAACATCAATTGGCTGAAAATGACGAGCAACATCAATCATTAATCCTCGCCAAACAAATCTTGGAGAATCTTTGATAGAAACACCTTCAAAATAATAGTGAGTTGTATTAAAATTAACCAATTGTAAAAGTGTTTCTAAAGCTCTTAAAGCACCAACATCCGTTTTTGCAGTAACACTAATTTTGTTTTTATTTACATCTAAAGAATAAGATTCATCACTTTCTGTACTTAAATTAGAAATAGTATCAAAATTAATTTTGATGGATGCAGTTTCATCATCAACAGGGAAACCCGCATCAATAAAAACTCCTGTTCTGTTAGCAAGTCTTCTTAAAAACTGAACAGCAGCTTTATGAACTCTTTTTTCAGAATCTTGTCCTGAGATAAATAGGGTTAGTTTTTTATCAATCTTAAAAGAAGAGTTATTTTCACTTATTACTTCTGGCCAAGGCATTAAATTGTATTTCTCAGATAAACTATTTTGAGAAAATAAATATTGATTAAAAAGACCAAGGATTATAATTATAATAACTCTCTTCATAACTTAATTAAGTTTAATATATTTTTCAACAATTGCTCTATTGATTCCTGCAGCTTCTACTTTTTCAATACCAGACTGAATTAAAGTATCACCTTTAATTTCTAACTGAAATGTAAATTCATGATTTCTAATCTCTTTAACAGTTGTAAATTCGAGTGTTTCTGTATATTTATTTCCTTTTAAAAGATACGTTCCTGCACCTGAATAAAAATTTTCTGTTCCGGTTTTATGCTGATTAAAGAACGAAAAATGACTTTTATTGATGATTTTAATAAAAGTAGTATTTGACAAATCTTTTAATTTTAAAGAATCATTTTCTATAGTTTCTGCGGATATCATTTTCCAAGTACCTTCAATATCTAAATATGATTTTGGAGTACTTTTTTGATGACAACTCGCAAAAATAAAAAGAGCAATAAAAAGATGTATACTTTTTTTCATCCTTAGAAATGATATCTTTTAAAAGCTTCTATAGCAGCATAATCAGCCAAACCAAAATCGTTATATTTTTTAGCGGTTAGTCTATTTCTATCTTCAACTCTTACCCAAAATTCTCTAGAATCTCCACCTTGAAACATCACCCCATCTTTTTGAGATTGATGATAAAAAATAGCATGTCTTTTTCTTAACACTTGATCTGGACTCATAGGAACTGCCATTTCGATTTGATCTGGTTCCCATTCATGCCAAGCTCCTCTATACAACCAAACCCAGCAATCATTCATGTATGGATTCGTTTTTAATTCATCTATCGCCATAAATAGTGTGTCTAAACAAACTTTATGTGTTCCATGAGGATCTGCTAAATCACCTGCTGCATAAATTTGATGTGGTTTAATGTCATCAATAATACTGCACATTATATCTATATCATCTTTAGTTAAGGTTCCTTTTTTAATAGTTCCTGTTTCGTAAAAAGGGAGGTTTAAGAAATGTACGTTTTCATCTGGTAAACCTAAATACCTAGTTGCTGCCAGAGATTCACTTTTTCTGATTGCTCCTTTTAGTTGTCTTACTTCTAAAGAATCTATAATATCATTTCCTTTTTTAGTTTTGATAAAATTGATAATGTTATTTATATGCTCTGATTCATCATTATAACCTTTAGATATTTCAGCAAATTTTAAAGCTTCTTCATCAGATACAGCTATATTTCCAGAAGTTTGATATACGATATGAACTTCATGTCCTTGCGCTACCAATCTGTCAAAAGTACCACCCATAGAAATTACATCATCATCTGGATGTGGACTAAAAATTATGACTCTTTTTTTTGTTGGTGTGGCTCTTTCTGGTCTATTAGCATCATCTGCATCTGGTTTTCCTCCAGGCCAACCTGTAATTGTTTGTTGTAATTGATTAAACATTTTTATGTTTAAATGATACGCTGTTCCTTCTATCGTTAAAAGGCCTGCCATACCATTGTCATTATAATCTTTATCAGTTAATTTTAAAATAGATTTATTTAATAAATTACTTAACCAAACAACCGCTTTTAGTTTTAATTTATCATCCCAAACACAAGAGGTTACTAACCAAGGTGTTTTTAAACGGGTAAGGTTAGATGATGCTTCTTCATCAATAACAAAAGTGGTGTTATTATGTTCTTGTAAGTAAGTTGCAGGAACTTGAGCACTAATTTCTCCTTCAATTGTTTCTTGAATTATTTTACTTTTATTAGAACCCCAAGCCAGTAAAACAATTCTTTTAGCACTTTTTACGGTGCCAATACCCATTGTAATTGCTTTTCTTGGCACATTTTCTATTTCTAAAAAAGAGGGTGCAGCATCAACTCTTGTAATATGATTTAGGGTTATAATTCTAGTTCCAGAATTTACATGAGAACCTGGTTCATTAAAACCAATATGTCCTGTTCTACCAATTCCTAAAAGCTGAAAATCTAATCCACCTACTTTTTTAATCCTCATTTCATAATCAATACAATATTGATATAAATCATCTAAGGCTACAGTTCCGTCAGGAATATTAATGTTTTCTGATAAAATGTCTACATGATTAAAAAGATGTTCATGCATAAAATAAAAATAACTTTGAATGTTACTTTTATCCATTGGGAAATATTCATCTAAATTAAAAGTAATTACATTTTCGAAGCTTAAACCTTCTTCATTATGCATTCTAACTAATTCTTCATATACTTTTATAGGTGATGAACCTGTTGCTAAGCCAAGCACACAGTTTTTATTTTCACTTTGTTTTTTTCTGATTAAAGCGGCAATTTCTTGAGCAACAGATTGTGATGCTTCATTAGAAGATTTATAAGTAACATTATGAATTTTTTCGAATCTGGTATCTTCAAATTGTCCTACTTGTTGATATGTTGTTTCTGTTTGATGAAGCATAAAAGGTTTTTTTTAAATTTTTCCTATCTAGTTATAAAAGTAGAT
>JQIA01000862.1_pt1 | contig 15957 bp, 9 predicted proteins | sample 811431 | NCBI WGS metagenome assembly JQIA01 (sample SAMN02998118, study PRJNA258478) | marine sediment metagenome | biome: marine; feature: seafloor; material: sediment; isolation source: oil-polluted sediment collected from 3 locations (0.5 km, 0.7 km and 0.9 km)... | place: USA: Gulf of Mexico ... | reverse complement strand
GTGGTGCTGCTGGAACTGGAGGCGGTTCATTGAATGGTGTAAACGGTGGTGGTGGATCAGATGTAAGAGCATTACCTTACGCTTTAAATGATAGATCTATCGTTGCTGCTGGAGGTGGTGGGGCCGGAAGAGGATCCTGCGTAAGCCAACACGGTGGTGGAGGTGGTTATCCTGGAGGATTAGGAGGTCAAGCTTCTGGATTACCTGGAAATGCTGGAGAAGACGGAACCGCAACTACTGGTGGTAATGGAGGAGTACATTCTGGCGGTGGAAATTGTAATAGTTCTCCTGGCGGTGGCGGCGGCGGCGGCGGTGACGGCGGCGGTGGCGGCGGCGGCTATGGCCCTTTATACGGAGGAATAGTAGCTCCCGGTGGAACTGGTGGCACTTGTGGTGTAGATGGTGATGATGTTGCTTCTGGATCTGGTTCTGGTGGCGACGGTGGTTGCTTCGGACTAGGAGGAAATGGAGGAAATTCTGGTAACGGCGGCGGCGGCGGCGGCGGCGGCGGCTGGTACGGCGGCGGAGCTGGAGGAGCAAACTGGGCATCTGGTGGTGGTGGTGGATCATCTTATGTTGATCTAGGAGTTACTAACTTAGCTTTTACAAATAACACAAGAGGTGGAAACGGACAAGTTGTAATTACGACGCTTGTTGATGGACTACCAACTGCAATCTGTACAAGCTATACAGCACAATTAGATGCTTCAGGTAATGTTACCATTACAGGTGCTAATGTAAATGATGGTTCTAGTGATGCAGAAGGGTCGGTAACGCTTTCGGTAAGCCCAGATACTTTTTCTTGTGCAGATATAGGAACTCCAGTTACAGTTACTCTGACAGTAACCGATAACATAGGACAAACAGCATCCTGTACAGCTACAGTTACAGTTGAAGACAATATTGATCCTGTAATTACTTGCCCTGGAAATATTTCAGTAAGTAATGACCTAAGTCAATGTGGTGCTGTTGTAGATTTCGTCGTTTCAGTTTCTGACAATTGTGGTGGAGCTTCAGGTCAAAATCTAGAGGTGCTTTATGTTGATAATTATTCAGAAAATGCTACGGAGGTACCGAATGAATTAACTTTAGACGGACATAATGTGACTATTGTATTAAATGAAGATAGCAACGGATATTCAACACTAAGCGGAGATTTATCTGCATATGATTTAATAGTATGGGATGCAACATGGGGTTATGCTGCTCCCGTTTCAACATTAAATAACATTGAAGCTTGGGTTCAAGCAGGAGGTAATATATTAGTTACAGGATATGATGTAATTTTTTCACCCCAAATTTATAGCTTTCTGGGAGGAAGCTCCGGTTCAGATTTTGGGGGAAATAATAATTTAACAGTACTAGGTCCAGTAAATAGTTTGACTACAGGTGTTTACGATATTGTTGGAACATCCATTTATGGAGTCTCAGATTGGGATACTTTGGATGGCCCATATACAGCCGAAACGGTTAATATTGTAGGAGATGGAAGATGGACCCTCAGAACAATAGTAGGTGGAGGTCACATAGCATGGTTAACAGGTTATTATGATCAAGATGGTAAATGGAATACCCCTGGTTCTGGATATTATGAAGCATTGAAGAATTTTGCTTTTAATACCTCTTCTTCATCAACTACTATAACTCAAACTGATGCTACAGGATTAACTTCAGGTGATGTTTTTCCAGTAGGAACAACGACATTAGAATATACAGCAACGGATGGATCTGGAAATACAGATGTTTGTACGTTTACTGTAACCGTAAATGACACGGAAGATCCGGTAGCGACCTGCCCTGCAGATATTGTAGTTGGAAATGATGTGGGGAGTTGTGATGCAATGGTAAACTTTACGCCAACAGCGACAGACAATTGTGCTGGAGTAACGATTTCGAGTGTGCCAGCTTCAGGAAGTATATTCTCCCTTGGAACTACAGAAGTTACAGTAACTGCAACAGATGCTGCAGGTAATACGGATGTATGTACATTTGATGTAACGGTAAATGATACAGAAGATCCTGAAATTACTTGCCCAGCAGATATTGTAGTTGGAAATGATGTGGGAAGTTGTGACGCAATAGTAGACTTTACACCAACAGCGACAGATAACTGTACTGGCGTAACAATAAGTAGTGTACCTGCTTCAGGAAGTATATTCCCAATTGGAATCACAGAAGTTACCGTTACAGCAACAGATGCTACTGGTAATACAGATGTCTGTACTTTCGATGTTACGGTAAATGACACGGAAGATCCGGTAGCAATATGTCCTGCAGATATAACCGTAAGTAATGATCCCGGTCAATGTGATGCAATAGTAGATTTCACACCAACAGCTACAGATAACTGTGCTGGCGTAACAATAAGTAGCGTACCTGCTTCAGGAAGTATATTCCCAATTGGAATCACAGAAGTTACTGTTACAGCAACTGATGCTGCTGGTAATACGGATGTCTGTACTTTCGATGTTACGGTAAATGATAATGAAAATCCTATTATCGCATGTCCGACAGATATTATTATAAGCAATAATACTGGAGTTTGTGGTGCGGTTATTAATTATGCCGTTGGATTTGGAGATAACTGTCCGGGAACAACGCTTGCTCAAACAGCGGGTCAAGCTAGTGGAACGGTTTTCCCTATTGGAACCACAACCAACACCTTTGTTGTTACAGATGCCAGTGGAAACACAGCAACATGTAGCTTCGACGTAACGGTTAATGACACAGAAAATCCTGTAGTAGTATGTTCTGCAGATATCGTAGTAGATAATGATGCAGGAAGTTGTAATGCAGTAGTGGACTTTACACCGACAGCTACAGATAATTGTCCTGGTGTAACTGTAGTAAGTGTACCTGCTTCAGGCAGTGTATTCCCAATTGGAACTACAGAAGTTACTGTTACAGCAACAGATGCTACTGGTAATACAGATGTCTGTACTTTCGATGTAACTGTAAATGACACAGAAGGTCCTGTGGTAACTTGTCCAGCAGATATCATAGTAGATAATGATGCTGGCAGTTGTGATGCAGTAGTGGACTTTACACCAATAGCTACAGATAATTGTTCTGGGGTTGTTATTTCTAGTGTACCTGCTTCAGGCAGTGTATTCCCAATTGGAACCACAACGGTAACAGTTACCGCAACAGATGCAGCTGGTAATACCGATGTATGTGCTTTCGATGTTACGGTTAATGACACAGAAGATCCTGTTATTACTTGTCCAGCAGATATCATAGTAGATAATGATGCTGGCAGTTGTGATGCAGTAGTGGACTTTACACCAACTGCTACAGATAATTGTTCTGGGCTTGTTATTTCTAGTGTACCTGCCTCTGGTAGTGTATTCACACTTGGAACCACAACGGTAACAGTTACCGCAACAGATGCAGCTGGTAATATCGATGTATGTACCTTCGATGTAACAGTTAATGATACGGAAGAACCTGTTTTAACTTGTCCAGCGGATATAGTAGTAGAGAATGATCCTGGTCAATGTTATTATGTTATTGTAGGAGATGAATTTGATCCAATTGTAACAGATAATTGTACTACTTTAACGGTAATCAATGATATCAATGGAACTTCTAGCCTTGATGGTGAGAAGTTCTTACATGGCGATACCATAGTAACTTGGACAGTCGATGATGGCAATGGAAATGTATTAACTTGTACAGCAAACATTACTGTAGAGGATACTGAAGCTCCTGAACTAGTTTGTCCAGAGGATCAGACACAATTCTTGGAAGATGGTGCGACATTCTGGGAAGTTCCAGATTTCTTTGCAAATGGAGAAGCGAATGCTACTGATAATTGTACAGATTCTGATATGCTTTTTATCACACAGGTTCCAGAAGCAGGAACATTACTTCCAGAAGGTGTTTATACAATAACCATTGATGCAAAAGATGAGACGGGTAATTTTAGTACTTGTACTTTCGAGCTTACTATTGAAACTATTCTTGGAATCGGAGATAATGAATTAACTATTGAGAGTATTCTTATCTATCCAAATCCAACAAAAGATTATGTTATAATAAGTAATCCGCAAACGTTATCATTAAGTAAGGCAGCAATCTATGATCTAAATGGAAGGTTGATACAAACCATCGATCTTAGAAATATGGGAACTGAAATAACCGTTGATGTTTCTAGATTAGCAACAGCTGCATATAATATATTAATATACAGTGATCACGGATCCATAGTTAAACGATTGATAAAAGAGTAATTTATAAATTTATCAAAATCAATTTTAAAACCCCCTTTGCATGTGCAGAGGGGGTTTTGATTTATAAAAGAATATTACGTAATTTGTTTTATAAACATAAAAGCTCATGTTGCTTCGTATTATTATTTTTTTATTTGTCCTTCAGAATGCAATAGCACAAGAGCTAGTTATCCCTCTTTTAGATAGTTTATCTGTTGTTACCACTGAAAGTGAAAAATCTAGAATTAGTCTAAAAATAGCTTCAGAATTATCTAATTCAGATTGGGAGCGGTCTCTTTATTATATAGAGGTTGCTGAATCTGCTGCTTTAGCTTCTGATGACCTTCAGGTATATGCAGATTATTTCATTAAAACAGGAGAAATATACTATCACAAGGATGCTTTAGATGTTGCTTTAGATTATTATTTAAAGGCCTATGATTTTTATAAGGATAAAGGATTTTCAGAAAAATATACTTTAGAAAATAAACTAGCAATTGTTTATGCAAGGGTAGATAATAGTGAGGTTGCTTTAGATTATTTTAGAAGAATTTATCAATATCAAATAGAACAAGAAGATACCTTGTCCTATGCAAAGACATTAAATAATATTGGTAATTTATATTTAGAGACTCAAATAGATTCTTCCATTATTTATTATCAAAAGTCATTAAAAATCGCAGAAAAACTAAACAACAATATCCTTTATTTTTATTTATATACTAATTTAGGGAGGGGATATAGTATAGACAATCAACATGAAAAATCTAGATTGTACTTTAATAAAGCAGTTTCAACTTTAAATGAGAATACTAACCTCAGAAATAAAGCTTGGCTTTATAATGAGTTTTCTGACTTTTATTTAAAGCAAAATATGCCAGATTCCAGTGTTTACTATGCGGAGAAATCTTATCAAATATCCGATAGTCTTGCTCCCTATAGCCTAGAAAGTTTAAAATCTGTCGAATTGCTATACAACTCTTATAGATTGAATAAAGACTTTGAAAAGGCAACAAATTATTTTGATTCTTATAATAGAATAAGTGACACTATAAATATTGAAGAGAAAAAAGTTAATGTAGAAAAAATACTTATTGAAGAAGCTTATAAATCAAAAGAAAAAATACAAATTTTAAAAGAAGGGGAAAGACGTTTAAAATATTACATTTTTGGATTGAGTCTATTTGTTTTACTGCTAATATTAACGATATTACTTGTAAAATACAGAACTAAACTGAATAAAATTCAGTTAGAAAAGGAACTGATGTTAGCAAAGCGAAAAGAGTTAGATGCGAGTTTAGAAATAAAGAATAATGAATTAATAGGAAAAGCAATGACTGAAATTCATCGAACAGAAATCATTGATGAAATATTGTTAGATTTAAAAAATGTAAAGAGGAAAGCAGTAAAAAAGGAAACGCAACAAGCAATTGATTATATTGTTAGACGTTTAGAAAAAGATACAAATAGCGATATTTGGAAAGAGTTTGAAGTACGTTTTGAGCAAGTTCATGAGTCTTTTTACAAAAACCTTATCCTAAAACACCCCGACTTAACTTCAAAAGATAAGCGATTGTGTGCTCTTTTAAAATTGGATCTATCCTCAAAAGAAATAGCTCAAATTACCGGACAATCTTTTAAATCTATTGAAAATGCTCGTACTCGTCTTAGAAAAAAACTTAAAATAACTAATTTAAAAACAGATTTATCTGCTTATCTCACAAGTTTTAACTAATATTTTTCATACAATCTTCATTTTATTAGTTATTTTCAAGTTATTAAATAGCACAAAATCAGACTTATATGTAATAATGAGTGGTAGAATAGTGTGTTAGAATTTAAATTGAGTGATTTTGAAAGGGGTGAAAATTAAATTTAAGAGCATTCTACTTCTATTTTTGTACAGTAGCGATTCGAATTTTTAATTATACTTAAAAATGAAAACAAATAAAGAACAAGAAAAAGATCTACTGAATAAAATTCAGAATGATAATAATGTGAAAAAGAAAGCACTAAAAAAGATCATCAAAGCACTTGATAAAAAGAACAATAATAACTTAAACTAAAAATTATGAAAACGATTAAAATTACATTCTTAATGATATTTGCATTATTAGTATCGATTAATGTAAATGCACAATGGACAACCGATACCGATGAAAATACCTTGGTGGTTGACTCAGAAGGAGGAGACATGCAAGCTTTAAGTGCTGCAGATGGAAAAACCTATATTGTATTTTGGGAATCTGTAGAAGCTCCAACCAATTATGAATTAAGACTGCAAATATTAGATGTGGATGGCACCCAATTGTTAGGAGATAATGGGATGTTGGTTAGTGATGCTATTCCGATGAGCACTTATACCGTGATTTGGAATATTACAACGGATAATGAAGGGAACCTTTATATTGGGGTTACCGGTACAGGTGGAGGAGAACAAGCCTATGTATTTAAGTTGGATAGTGATGGGAATCATTTATGGGGAGCTAATGGTGTTAATATAGGCTCTGGATATGCAGTAACCGTTTTACCATTATCAACTGGGGAAGCTATCGTTTCTTGGTGGCCAGCAGATGAAAGTATAATACAGAAATATGATGCTTCTGGGAATGCTATATGGGGTGCTCCACAACCTATTGTAGGAGATGGAAACTCTACAGTTCCGGCAAATATGTTCGAATTATCTGATGGAGAATTTATAATGGTTTTTCATAGTATTACTTTTACTATTTACGCCGATTTATATGCGCAACGATACAACGTTGATGGAGATGCTCAATGGACAAACGCTACAAAGCTATCAGATCATTCCTTGCAATGGAATATACCTTACAGTGGAGTAAGTGATGGCGATGTTGTTTATTATGGATATAAAGCTAATCATGACAACCGATTTGATTCTTTTGTACAACGTATAAATGCAGATGGTACATTGCCTTGGGGTATTAATGGATCTGATTTCGATACCAATCAAACCGATTTTGAAATGGATACAAAAATAGCATATGAGTCTGGATCACAATATATTTGGGCAGTATGCACCTATACCAATACTGGGCAGTCTGAAAGAGGGGAATATGTGCAAAAATTTGATAAAGACACAGGAGATAGACAATTAACAGATAATGCTAAAGTAATTTACCCAATTGGAGATGAAAAAGTACACACTGGATCTTTACAATTAAAAAATGATAGTCCCTTAATTTTATTGAAAAGTGGAATGGATAATGGGGCAAGTCCAACAACATTAAGTGCCTTGTATTTGGATGAAAATGGAGATTTTGCATGGCCTGAAGAATCAAGGCCTTTGGCAACATTCTCTGCAAATAAAAGTAGAATTCAATATACAACCCCAGTTAACAATCAAAGTGTAGCAGTTTTTATTGAAGACAAAGGAACTGGATCAAAAATTTATGCTCAAAATTTTATAGATGAAGATTTATCGATAGGTGATTTTGAAAATGAGAATACTATCTTTTTTATAAATCCTGTTTCTGATAATTGGAATGTAAAAAGTGAAAACACTATTTCATCCATCACCATTTATAATGTATTAGGGCAATCGATTTTTGAATTGTCAAATGATTCTTCTAATGAAGTTTCTATAAATACAGAAAATTGGAATTCAGGAATGTATGTACTGAAAGTTACTACGGAAGTAGGAGTAATTTCAAAACAGATTATTAAAAATTAACTCCCTAGTTAATTTTAAAAAAGAGACTGTCCTTCTTAATTTAAGAAGACAGTCTTTTTGATTTTTATATAATGATTAGAAATAATAATTCAGACCTAAATTGAATGCACTAGTATCAATGACAAATGGGTAATAAGTGAGTTCTTCCCCAAAAAGAAAACTCAAATCATTTTCATATTCTGAGATATAACTTAGGGTTAACCCTAAATGTTTTCCGTTATTTAGTTGGTATAACAGACCAATTTTAGGTAAGAAAAAGTTATTTTGACCATCATCTTTAAACGAGATAGTACTTATAGTTCCTTTATAGTGATCTGAAGTAAACCCAAAACCAATACCCAAAAACGGTTGAACAACCCCTTCTTTATTAAATAAGTATTCTAGACCTATAGATAATCGATACGAATTAACCTCATAGTTTAATGGAGTTGCTCCATTATTAAAAACGTTATCTCCAGTAAATATCATAGAAAAGTCGAAATCGAAATAAAGGTTACCCTGTAAATTTCCAGTAAACCCAGGAGAAGCAGCAATACCTAGGCCGAGTCCATAACCATTTGTGCTATTTGAGTCAAAGTCATTTATCGTTGTATTGTTAAACCCAGTTTGAAACCCACCATAAAACCTAAAAGTATCTGTATTGTAGGTGTTCGCATTTTTTATTTCATTTTCTGTAGGGCTAAAATCACTATAGTCACAACTATTATAATCTATTACGATTCCTCTTAATATACGTTCATTTATTTCGTCAGACTTATATATAACATCTCTAATGCTATTACAATCTTTAAAAAGAACCCCTAAAATACCAGGTATTTGAGTCTTATTTTCTTCAAGATTGATGATTTTTTCCGACCCATTTTCCATTAATAATAAATAGTCCCCATTATTTAAATCGAATACCGATGCTTTGCCACTTTCTAAGGCATGTGCTAAATATGCCCTGTTCTCAAATGTTATAACCGAATACATTCGGCCACTTATGGTTAGTTTAGAAATTGTATTGAAATTGTAGGTCTGTGTACTACCGTCTTTTTTTAAGTAGACTTTATTTTCTGAATTATCAATAGATAAACGACCTTCAAAGGTTTGATTGTTATTGTCAGTAATAGTTCCAGATTTATAAAACTGCGCATTTACAGAAGTGCAAACCAATACTAGGAAAAGAAAATAAAAATGCTTCATAAATGATTATGTAAAGAGGGTTAGTTTAATATTAGATTTGGATTTATTTTGTTTCAGAACCTGGAGGATACTGGGCAAGAATTTTTGTTACAATTTCTTTAATACGAGCTTCTTTTTTCTCTACAGAACTCATTACAAGATCTCCAACTCCAATTCCCTGCCAAACAAGCTCATTTTTATTTCGATCAATTAAATCTATAAATAAAGTTCCTTCAGGAGTAGAGGAAGCATATGTTCCTCCTCCGTACCAGCCACCATATCTGTAACCATATCCATAGCCATAACTGTTATATATATCAATTCGTTCTCTTTCTTTAGTAAATATGCTAATTAACATATCTGGAGTTTCTGAAACGGTCATACCTTTTAAGGTTAAGTTTGCTTCAATTTCCCGCATTATCCTCTTTTTATCCAGATCAGATATTTTTGCTTTATCTATACCAGGCTTGTAAAAAGCAAAAGTTTTGTATTTAGAAAAATTGGTTTTAGAATCATAATCAGATACTACTTTTACTGTAGAACAGGAAGTGATTACAAATAATAATAAAAGTGGAATAAATTTTAATGTCTTCATAGGATTACAATTTATTTATTAATTCATCGTCAACAAAATTTGGAAGAGTAACCTGCAACATTGGATTCTTTTTCATTGCTCTTTTTATGGCAAATACTGCTTCGTTATTTCTTGCCCAACTACGTCTTGCAATGCCGTTATTTACATCCCAATAAAGCATAGACTCTAAACGTCGTTGCGCGTCCTTACTGCCATCAAGAACCATACCAAATCCACCGTTCACTACTTCTCCCCAGCCAACGCCACCACCATTATGGATGCTTACCCAGGTTGCTCCTCTAAAGCTATCTCCTATTACATTTTGGATTGCCATGTCTGCGGTAAATTGACTTCCATCATAGATATTCGAAGTTTCTCTATATGGGGAATCGGTACCGGAAACATCATGATGATCTCTACCTAAAACTATCAATCCTATTTCTTTTTCTGAAATTGCTTTGTTAAAAGCAGCTGCAATTTTCATTCTTCCTTCGGCATCTGCATAAAGAATTCTTGCTTGAGACCCTACTACCAATTTGTTTTCTTGAGCACCTTTAATCCATTGAATATTGTCTTGCATTTGCTGTTGTAATTCAGAAGGGGATGTTTTTATCATTTCTTCTAAAACCTCACAGGCTATTCGATCTGTCTTTTTTAGATCTTCAGAATCTCCAGATGCACAAACCCAACGAAAGGGGCCAAAACCATAATCGAAACACATAGGTCCCATAATGTCTTGTACATAACTTGGATATCTAAAATCTCTTAAAGGGTTTTCAGTATCTAATACATCTGCTCCAGCACGAGAGGCTTCCAATAGAAAAGCATTTCCATAATCAAAAAAATATGTTCCTTTAGCAGTGTGTTTGTTAATAGCTTCAGCATGACGACGAAGACTTTTTTGGACTTCAGCTTTAAAAGCTTCCGGATTGTTTGCCATCATTTCGTTGGATTCTTCTAAAGTAAGTCCAACCGGATAATATCCACCTGCCCATGGATTGTGAAGGGAGGTTTGGTCACTTCCTAAATCGATATAAATATTTTCTTCATCAAATTTTTCCCATACATCAACCACATTCCCATCATATGCAATAGATACTGTTTCTTTATTTAAAACAGCTTCTCTAACCCGAGATGACAATTCATTTAAACCTGAAAACACTTCGTCTACCCAACCTTGTGAGTGTCTAGTTTCGGTAGCTTTTTTATTTACTTCAGCACAAACGGTTACACATCCCGCTATATTTCCAGCTTTAGGTTGTGCGCCACTCATACCTCCTAATCCTGAAGTTAAAAACAAACCTCCTTGGGTTGCTTTATTAATTTTTCTGAAACCATTTAATAAAGTAATGGTAGTGCCATGAACAATTCCTTGCGGACCAATATACATGTAACTTCCAGCGGTCATTTGCCCGTATTGAGTGACCCCTAAGGCATTGAATTTTTCCCAATCATCTTGTTTGGAATAATTTGGAATCATCATCCCATTGGTGACTACAACTCGTGGAGCATCTTTATGTGAAGGGAATAGACCTTGTGGATGACCAGAATACATTACTAAGGTTTGTTCCTCTGTCATTTGAGATAAATACTGCATCGTTAGAAGATACTGAGCCCAATTTTGAAAAACAGCTCCATTACCTCCATAAGTAATAAGTTCATGAGGATGTTGCGCTACTGCATAATCCAAATTGTTCTGAATCATTAACATAATTGCTTTAGCTTGTTCACATTTACCAGGGTATTCTGAAATTGGACGAGCATACATTTTATATTCTGGACGAAGACGATACATATAAATCCGTCCATAAGTTTCTAATTCTTTTTGAAACTCGGGTAGGAGTGTAGCATGATGTTTCGGTTCGAAATAACGAAGGGCATTGCGAAGTGCTAATTTTTTTTCTTCAGAAGTTAAAATATCTTTACGCTTAGGCGCGTGATTTATAGAGGAGTCAAAACTCTTTACTAAAGGAAGGCTAGTTGGGATTCCTTGTTTTATTTCTTCTTTAAAAGTCATTTATTTTTGGGTATTAGTTTTTGCATCAAATCCATAGGGACAATGTCTACAATTACTCTCACAGCAATAACCTCTTTTTAAATGATATTGTTGTGTAAAACACTTATAGCCTTCGGGAGTAAGGTAAAAATCACCTTCTTCCAAAGGAATGTGTTTTTTGAAATGGGTCATCTTACAAAAGTAACATTTTATTAAATTGTTTGTAGAATTGTTTTAGTGAATAGAGGATTCTTTTGTAAAAAGTTTAATGTCATCACTTTGAGGTCATTTATTTTGGTAAGAAAAAAATCTTATAAAAACGAAAAAGACCTCGATTATTTAAAAATGTGGTCTTTTTGGAGGTTTTTGAAGTTTATATAAATTTGGATGAAACCAAATGTATTATCTTTTATTATTCTTTTTAGTAGTTTTGCTATGTGTTTTAAATTCTGGTTTAATTATATCTTGTTTAGTAGTTTGAGGGTTTAACTCTTCATTATAAGACTTGATAATAGTCATCTCACTCTCAACCAATCTTGGTTGTGGTAGCTCTTCTTTTTTTAATATTGCAATAACTTTTGTTGTGCCATTTACTAATGCCGATTTCTCACTCTGACTTATGATAGAAACTCCTTGAGTAGCTAATTTTGGTGTGGGTATAATAGCAGTATTTTTTTGCGCATAAGAATAATAATTGAATAGAATTATTAATGTAAATATTATAGTTTTCATATTATTGTAATACACTTAAAGTTAGATGATCTGAATCAGGATTAGTAACTGGATATATTGCTGCTCCGTCGGTTCCATATATGTTACCCGTTTTACCTTGTACTTTTATTGTATAAGTATTGCCAACAGTTAATCCTGTTAAAAGGTTAGCAAAAGTTGCACTCCATGTAGTAGTTGAATATTCAGAAAGAATAACTAAGTTAGCTAAATTTCTTCCATATGAAATAATAGTAACATTTTGCACCTTTGTATTAGTGCCTCCAATAGTTGTTCCAGATGTATTGTTTTTAATAAGTAAAAAAACATTACTTAAAGATCCTGTATAACCTAGTCCCGAAGCACTTAATGAAACTAAAACACTTGATTTTCTAGCAATAAAAGTTAATGACATCCCAGAAATATCAGTAAAAGTAGTTCCAGAAATAAGGACATCAGTTGCAAGAGTAACACTATCAATTGGCTTTTCCTCAGCACCAACTCGTATCCATTTAGATCCATCATTATAATATTGACCAGGAGTTACAGCACTATAACCTGAACCACTAGACACAGTGTTGTATACTATCATACCCTCAACATGAGCTGTTAATGGAGAAAAACTGGCAGTGCTTGATAATTCGACTCTTGGCAATATAATACCTCCAGTATCTGTGCCATCTCCAACTTCCAACAATGCATCAGTATTAGGGTTGGTGGTGCCTATACCTACTTGAGCGTAAAGACTTGAGCAAAGAAAAAATAATAACATGCTAATGCTAACAAAAGGACGTACTATCTTAATCATATTATTAAGTTTTTATATCATAAATTTACGTCTACTACTATTCTCATAGGTTATATTTCGACAGATCACAGATAAGTGTAGCTGAAAGGAATATTTTGAAGATTAAGGGTTAGTGAATTGAAAGACAGACGTCATAAACAACTGATTATCAATAAAATTAGACGAAATGAGGTTTTTTGTTGTTTATGTGAAATAAATAAAAGGTATTCCAGAAGTTTTAAAAAAGAAAAGCTCATCTTTTTTTTACTTTGAAGACGAGCTTTTGTGTTAACTATTAAAATTAATTTTTGACTAGTCTTTTAGTTATAGAACCGCTTTCTGTATTTATTTTAACAAAATATAATGCAGGATTTAAGTTAGTTAAATCAACTTGATGACTTCCTTGATTGTTAATGTTAATTGTATTTATTTTTCTTCCTCTAGCATCAAACACCTCAACATCTGTTATCACAGTCTGTGGAGAAATTATGTTTACTATATTTTGTGTAGGGTTAGGGTAGATATAAATATTTTGTAACACCTCTGTTGTACCCAAAACAACTTCTGTAAAGACCAATTCAAATCTATCGGTTTGATGACCTTCATTGGAGGTAAAACTATAACCTGTCTCCGAGAGGTTGGTTACTATGTTTAGAAGATTGTCTTTTAGATATACGGTTGCATTACTAATTATCTCTCCTTCTATAGAACTAATCAAGATGGTATATTCTTGATTCTCTTCAACGTGGGTGGTAAATCCTAATGGGATGATATGTCCCTCATTAAATACAGATCTTCCTTGAATCCCAAACTCTCTTTCATTTATTAGAGAATACAATGAAATAGGAGTTGCCAATCGTTTGCTATCGTAATTTTGATCGTAACCATCGGTTGCTAGTTCGGTAAACCCTATTAATGTTTGTCCTCTTAATCCATATGTATCATTGCTCACTTTTAAGTACAATCTTTCGATAGCTGTTTCATTACTTCTATACCCAGTATTAGGACCTGTAGATCGCATGGTATTGTTAAAAGTAATAGTGCCTGTTGCATTTGCTTTTATCCCAAAACCTTGACCAGATGGCAAAAGATTGGTTGGCGTACTCCCTCCATTTACCGCGGGTAATCCTCCTGTTCCGTTTCGAGAGGAAATATCTCCCATATTATAGTTGGCAGTTTGATAACCGGGATAATTCACATCATCACCCTGAGGAGTAAGATGTTCCCAAAAATATACCGTTCCTCCTGCAATGGAATTGGTAGTTAAAAAATCATCTATTCGTATGGCTGAAGCATAAGGGTTGCTCAATACATTTGGACTGTCGTTTTGATCGTCCCCAATTATTGCAGTAAAAGTTATTTCACCATTATTAAGGGTTCCAGTATTGTAGTTTGTTGTTAATGTGCCTCCTGCAGCAATTGGGCGTACCATATACCCTTCTCCAGGGGTTAATAGTCCTGTATGTGTAATCCAGTTATCACCATTGTCATCTGCAAAATTCTCTGCAAAAGGATCATAAGCGGCAACCTCAATATTTGGATTAAATAAACTAGTATCGTGGTATCTCACCAAGGTACTAATTGCGTACTCAACCTCTCTTGTGGCTCCTGTCATGGGACTACCTAAAATTGTAAAATCAAGAGGATCTAGTGCTGTTGTTATTTTCTCTACCGAAATACTACCGTTATTAGTTACTAAAGCTGTATCGTCTACTTGTACCAAACTCCCTTCGTTTTCAATAATTAAAGATCCATCCACTAAAATATCTCCTGTAATATTCATATATCCGCCAGGATTTATTGTTACTGCTTTTCCTGTTTCTATTTCACAACTACAAGCAATTATATTTCCAAAAGTATCCGAATCATAATTATCGCTAATTAGGGCTTTAGACCCCAAATTAGGAATAACATCCCATGACCCTGAGGCAAATGTAGAAGTTGATGATTGCACAGTAACTACTGCAATGCAACTTGAAGTATTTCCATAGTCATCTTCCACCGTAAGTGTTACATTAAAATTATTTCCCACATCATCACATGTGAAAGTCGTTTGACCTTCAATAGTGCTACTAACAATACCAAAATTATCTGTTGATCCATCGTCTAAATCTGAGGCGTTAATGGTAACAGTTCCTGTTACCACATCCAATGTAGCTGTGTATGCTTGACATATTGCAATTGGATCTTCATTATCGTAAAGAGGGTCTTTTAAAATAAATAGACCTCCGTCTCCAATTATATTTTCATTACCAAAACCTGTAGCAATTAGGTTTCCACTTTCAAAAAAAGGATATACATTCCATGTTCCATTAAAACTAGCAGTATTACTTGTTGGATAAGTATCAAAGTAATTTACTTCAGTCATACTTGGGGTAGCATCATAAAGCCCATCCACTTTTAATATTCTCATGCCAGCTGCATAATTTGCTAGATAAAAACGATTTCCTCTCACATAGCCATTATGGTCAATAGCTAAAGTAGGTCCATAGTAGGTATAATGTAATACAGGGTTATCTAAATCTTGCATGTCAAAGACTAAGGTTCTAGTATTAAAACCAAAATCTTCTTCGTCTACCTCGTCTCCTACAATAAAGAAACGTTTGTCTTCGGTAAACCATCCTTGATGTGTATAACTTTTGTTGCTATATGTTATTGATGAAATCTCAGAAATGCTATTTTTGTTTGAAACATCTAGGATTTTAATGAAATCTGAACTACTAAAACTACCTATCAATAATTCTTTTCCTTGATGGTCAGGGTCTGGACCATCATAAATAACAACTTGAGCGTCATGGCAATATCCATAAGTAGAACTTATAT
>JQIA01000869.1_pt1 | contig 15958 bp, 16 predicted proteins | sample 811431 | NCBI WGS metagenome assembly JQIA01 (sample SAMN02998118, study PRJNA258478) | marine sediment metagenome | biome: marine; feature: seafloor; material: sediment; isolation source: oil-polluted sediment collected from 3 locations (0.5 km, 0.7 km and 0.9 km)... | place: USA: Gulf of Mexico ... | reverse complement strand
GCACTTAACAAAGGCAGTAAATAAACAAACGCAGGTACCATGATTAAACCACCACCAATACCCAGTAAGCCAGCTAAAAAGCCAACAATTGCACCAAGAAAAATACAACTAATAAATATAATTAACATGTAGTTAAAGCCCTGCGCGGATAAATCCACCTAAACCCAATTGCTCTAGTTGTTCATTTAAGTAACTATGCACGTCTTTGGTGGTGGTCAATTTTAAGGTATGAGCTAAAATGATTTTTGCTCGATGAAAGTTAACATGGCGAATAACCCATTTAATTCGTGCTATATTATGCCCATTCATACTCAATTTATCAAAGCCCATTGCTAATAATAAGACGGCACCTGCTGGCTCTCCCGCCAATTCACCACATAAGCTTAGTGGCACTGAGTATTTTGTTGATTGCTCTGCTATTTGATTAAGTGCGCGTAACACAGCGGGATGATAAGCATCGTGTAAATTTGCGACTTGTGCGTTGTTGCGATCAACAGCAAGTAAGTATTGGGTTAAATCATTACTGCCAACAGAGAAAAAATCAACGCGTTGGGCAAGCTCTTCAAGTTGAAAAATAACCGAAGGTACTTCGAGCATAATCCCTATTTTAGGTAGAGTAAGCTGCTGTGGTTGAGTTAATTTATGCGCTAAAGGTGTTATTTTTTGTTCGGCTATTATTTCGTTATTTATTTCACTTTTTACTTCATTATAGGCTTGATTAATTAAGCGAATCGCTTCATCTACTTCATTAACATTGGAAATCATTGGTAACATAATTTCTAAATTATGATGGTGTTGATTAGCCCGTAACATCGCCCGAATTTGTACCAAAAATATTTCAGGGTGATCTAGTGTAATTCGAATACCGCGCCAACCTAAAAAAGGATTGTCTTCAGTAATCGGAAAATAAGGCAACGATTTATCGCCCCCCACATCTAAAGTACGCATAGTGACAGCGCTTTTAGGAAAGGCTGATAATACTTTTTCGTATAACTGGATTTGCTCTTGTTCAGACGGAAAACAATGACGATCCATAAAAGGAATTTCTGTTCGGTATAAACCAATACCTAAAGCCCCTAATTTTTCAGGACATTCAAATTCTGCTGTTAACCCTGCATTTAACTGTAACTCAATGGTTTTACCGTCTTGAGTAATGGTTGGTAGATGCACTTCTTTGAGAATTTTTTCAGTTAATGCATGTTCTTGAGAAATAAAATGTTGATACTCTCGCTTTAATGACTCATCAGGATTGATAAATAACTCACCGCTATATCCATCCACTATTGCTTGTTGTTGATCAAGTTGTGCAATAGGAACACCCGCAACCCCCATAATAGCGGGTAATTCAAGTGCATGAGCTAAAATAGCCGCATGAGAGTTGGCTGTACCCGAAAGCGAAACTATCGCTTTCAAACCTTTATGTTGATATTCAGCCAACATTGAAGCGGTAACATCTTGCGCCAGTAAAATAAACGTATCAGGCAAGGCAAGTTTTTGTGGTTGTTGTTGCTGTAAATTAAAGAGTAGTCGATTACCTAAGTCGCGAATATCACCTGCTCGCTCACTCATGTAACTGTCGTTAATTGCTTCAAATTGCATCACGTAGTGATCAATAACCAATTTTAAAGCGCTATCGCATTGCCAACCTGCGGCTATTTTTGCTAGTACTTCTTTGCCAATATCCGCTTGCTCAAGCAGTTGTTTATAAACATCAAAAATAGCTAAGCTATCATCACTAATAATATCACTGAGTTTATCGCTAAGTTGCTCAAAGTCAGTTTTAGTTTTACTGACCGCTTGATTAAAACGTTCTATTTCATTCTGCTGTAAGGCTATTGATGTTTTTTTCAAAGCAAGGGTTGATAAATCAGCTTTGGGCTGACAAACAACAATTTGACTTAAAGCAATACCAGGAGCACCGGCAATACCTAACAGTTGTTTAACGGTTTGATGAGTTCCTTGTTCCTGATTAAGCAGCTGCTTAACCTCAGCGTTAGCCAAAGCACTGGCAAGTTGTGCTGCTAAAGTAACTAAAAAAGCTTCTTCATTTTCATTAAAATGTCTCGCGTGCTTTTGCTGAATAGAAAGAATGCCCAACACTTTACGTTGATGGATAATAGGTGTACCTAAAAAGGCATTAAAATTATCTTCTTTTACTTCAGGCGTATGAATATAATGTTGGTGACTACGGGCATTAGCAATATTTAACGGCTCTTCTCTTTGGCCAACAAGTCCAATTAAACCTTGGGAAAACCCTACGGTGGTTTGTCCAAGCGAGTCACTTGCTAAACCGTCTGATGCCATCAATAAAAAATGCTGCTTTGAATGGTCGGCTAAAAAGACTGAACAGCAATCAGTATTTAACGATTTTTTGATTTGACTAACCATACGCCCCAGTGCACTTTGCAACTGAGTATCTTGACTAAATTCGAGTACAATACGGCGTAAGGTGGTTAACATAATGTCCTTTTTGAGTAGAAATAAAATTATTTAAATGGGTCTAAATAAAATGACCCACAATAAAGTAGGTCATTTAAATAAATCATAGTAATAACTAAACACTAATTAAGTGCGGCGTTTTCGCCAATTTGCGCGTTTATCGTGACGTTTTTCATATGTAAAAGCCAATGCTGGTGCAGCAAATTCTTTCATCACATTTCGATAAACATCGCGTTTAAACGATACAACTTGCCGTACTGGATACCAGTAACTTACCCAGCGCCAATCATCAAATTCAGGATGTGAGCTATGGAGTAAATCTACCGACGATTCAGCTGCCGTTAATTGTAATAAAAACCACTTCTGTTTTTGTCCAATACAAACGGGTTTACTTTCGTGCCTAATATAACGTTTTGGTAATTTATATTTTAGCCAATGCTTAGTGGAAGCAACAATTTTCACATGTTCTGGTTTTAAACCTACTTCTTCATGTAATTCTCGGTACATGGTTTGTTCAGCAGTTTCACCTTCATCAACCCCACCTTGTGGATATTGCCATGAATGTTGTCCAAATCGTCTTGCCCAAAATACTTGTCCCCTGTCATTAATTATTACTATGCCGACGTTGGCTCGGTAGCCTTCGGCATCGATCACGGGAACTCCTGACAAACAAAAAATATTTAGGGTAATTCAACCATACTATAGGCAAACGGGCAATCGAAATTTCACTTGCTTGCAATTAAATTGCAGTTGATAATGATAAAAATTTATTTACTTTATTACTTTCACTATCACTTTATCACCTCAAATAAATATTCCAACGTGTGAAACTGAGCTTATGACGAGAGTTCAAGCTTTAGCTGGCTTAACCTTAGGTGAAATAGCGCTTAATGAAGGCGTTAAAATACCGAAGGATTTAAAACGGAATAAGGGCTGGATTGGCTTGTTGCTTGAGCAAGTTCTAGGCGCAAGTGCTAGTTCACGACCTGAGCCTGATTTTCCTCAGCTTGGTATTGAATTAAAAACCTTACCTATTTCTAGCTTAGGAAAACCGTTAGAAACTACCTTTGTGAGTGTTGCACCCTTAGTAGGTTTGGTTGGTATTAATTGGCAGAATTGTTGGGTTAGAAAAAAATTATCTCGTGTACTTTGGGTACCCGTGATTTGTGATTTTATTGATGAAAATAATAACGCTCAAAAATACGCTTTAGCCGATCGCATTATTGGCACGGCTTTTATTTGGTCGCCTTCTCAAGAAGAAGAGCAATTAATCTCGCGCGATTGGCAAGAACTTACCGACATGATTGTTTTAGGCGAAGTAGAAAAAATTCATGGTAAGTATGGCCAAGTATTACAACTTAGACCGAAAGCGGCAAACAGCAAAGCTAAAACACAGGCGTTTGATTGCAATGGCCAACCCTTTATGACACTACCCCGTGGTTTTTATTTAAAAATTCCGTTTACTATGAGCATATTACATAAGCACTTATTTATTAATTAGTTATTCATACGTTGTTTCTTCGTTATTCATTCGTTATTTTAACTACTACACTGAATAAACTTACGGTACACGCACAGAGCTAACCGAAATATGTTGCGACATGGCGACGCTCTGCCCTGCTTCAATTAGCTGTTCATTGGTATTGGCCGCTTCTAAACAAATGAACTCTTGCTCACCTTCAGGATGAATGTCTGCCATATTGCTAGCAATATCAATACCTGGGTTCCAAAACACCCATTGCTTGGTGTTTTTAGTCGTTATTTCAATAGCTCGCTGCCACTTAGCATCAATTATTTTCATCGTATCATTGCTGTGATAAATTCTATCTACACAGTCAGTTCCATTGGCCAACTCAGTGTTATTAAATTGTGCTGAACATAACTGTCCGGTTAACTGATCATCAAAGGATGATTCACCTAGTTTATCAATTGCTATGTTTTTAGGGTTACTGACTTTAAAATAACTGTGCAGCGCACCTGTATAATAAACACGCTGGTTACTGTTATTTCTGATTATAAGTGATTGCTTGAAGGTGTTACCAAAGAAGAGTACTTGTGTTAATTGCGCAGCAAAAGGCCAAAGCGAGTGTGTGCTTTCGCTCTGCCATGTTAGTGTTAATTCAACCCCTTGCTCATTAATTTCAATCTCTCTAAGCTGCCATATTTTCTGGCGAGCAACGCCATGATTACCTGCACTTTTGGTATGATCTTGTGGGTGTACGCCAAACCAAGGCCAACAAATCGGAATGCCACCACGAATGGCTTTACCTTGTTCATAGTCAGCTTTTTTAGATACCCAAAAAATCTCTTTTTCACCTTTAGGCTGCCAACTAAGTACTTGACCACCATAGAAGCTAACTTTAGCCATACAGGTTTTATGAACTATTTCTATTGCCTGTAATGTTGGCGACAATGTTATTTGTTGAAGCGAGCCAAATTCATTTTGTTTGATAAAAGTCATAAGCGGTATTATATCAATCACACTAAATATGTGATCATTTATACGTGTTAAAATTACCCACTACCGCGTTATTTATTTAATAATTAGAACAATTAGTTAATGAAATAAACACCTTGTATTTGACAATTTTTCCAGTGTATAAAATAGCTTCCCTAGTAAATGTAACTGGTATTAGACAGTGTACGTTGTTTTAAAAGTACCCTTGTAAAAAAATACAAAGGTGTTGAACAGTATGATTTTCTTCAAGGTCGATCCCTTTAAGCTATTTTAGTTGTTTATTTTCGTGGGGATTCGTTAGTACCCTAAATAAACGTCGATGAGATCAAACGCTTTAATTTATGATAACGAAACAGTAATAAAATAAATAATAGAACAAAATATATAAGCGGTGATATTAACTCAGCCTTAACTGACCAATAAAAATGAATAATCACTAACAAAACAATAAGATAATTAAAATTATGCAGTGTTTGCCACGACTTACCCATTTTTCGTTTTAGCCTATTGACTGACGTTAGCGCTAAAGCCGTTAATAACATGAAAGCGATCATACCAATGGTTATATATGGGCGCTTAACTACTTCACTGATAAATAAAGAAAAATCGAATTGCATTTCAAAAGCTAAAAAATTAAAAAAATGAAAAGAGGCATAGGTATAAGCATAAAGCCCTAGTAGCCGTCTAGATTGCAACAAGTACCCTTGCTTTAATAACTTAGCCAAGGGAGTAACACACAAGGTTATTAGTAATAAATTTAAAGCGCCAATACCCGTAAAGTGAATAACCGCCTCTACAGGATCTGCACCTAAATAATCACCAAAGGCTAAAAAATATAAATTAGCTAAAGGCAAAAAAGCACCAATATGAATAATTATTTTTAACATAAAATTTTTGCGACGACTTAACAATAAAGTAAAATTCATTTCATTCACTACAACAATCAATAAAACTTAGACAAGTCCATACCACTATACAAGTCAGCTACTTCCTCGCCATAGCCATTAAAAGGTAATGTAGCAATGCGATTGCGAGAAAACAAACCGCCACGGGTAATACGGCGTTCACTTGCTTGACTCCAGCGAGGGTGGTCATGGTTAGGGTTTACATTCGCATAAAAACCATATTCTCTTGGTGATAATTTTCCCCATGTGGTTTGCGGTTGATGCTCTACCAATTTAATACCGACTATTGATTTAATGCTTTTAAAACCATATTTCCACGGAACGACTAAACGAATAGGTGCACCATTTTGTGGTGGCAGTGTTTTACCATATAAACCAACACTCATTAAAGTGAGTGGATTCATTGCCTCGTCAATGCGTAAACCTTCTACGTAAGGATACGTTATACCGCCACCTAAACGTCTATTTTCTTGCCCTGGCATTTGCTTTGGATCATATAATGTTTCAAAAATAACATAGTTAGCTTTGGAGTTTGGTGCCGCTTTTTTTAGTAAACTTGCTAAGGGAAAGCCAATCCAAGGAATAACCATTGACCATGCTTCAACACAGCGCAAACGATATATACGCTCTTCAAGGGGAAATTTTGTTGTTAAATCATCATAATCAAGAGTGATAGGATTGTCACATTCACCTGAAATTTTCAATTGCCAAGGATCAACAATAAATCCTTGTGACAATTCAACTGGCTGATTCTTTTTCGCGCCAAATTCATAAAAATTATTATGAGAAATAATTTTTTGTTCAGGGGTTTTCTTCTGAATAAGGTTAGTGGTGTCAGCGGTAAAAGTTAATGGTTTAGTGGCAAAAGACTCAATATCACCACTAAAGAAATTAGCCTTGGCTTTATTCAATACAACACCACTTAAAAGTGCACCAACACCTAAAAATCCTAATTGCTTTAATACATTACGGCGCTGTTGATACACAGTTTCATCTGTTATATCAGATTCTTTAAGGTGAGATTGTGCAGGCGTTTTTATTAACATAAGGTGTCTAATAATTTAATATGATTACTTAAGTTATTAGACACTGAAACATGAAAAAAAATTTCAATGAGAAAAGTTATTTCAGGTGTGATTAAGCTGCTTTTACTAATTGTTGTAAATGGACAATCACCTCGTTTGAATCATAAAGCCATTGCACTTCACCATTTTCGTTTTCAATACGTAAACAAGGTACGACCCTTTTGCCACCTTGATTAATTAATTCTTCTTTATAATTATTTTTTTGATTAATATTACGTAATTCAATAATCAAACCTTCGCGTTTTATTGTACGGCGTACTTTTACACAAAATGGACATGCGGGTAATTGATATAAGCTTAAGCGGTTAGTTTTAGCATCAACTTTCGCTTGTTCCTCTACCGTTCTTTTGGGTGATTTTGGTGAAAAGATAAAGTTAATTAGTAAGATAAACCGACCTATAGGCCAGCGAATTAAAGACATAATCATCAAATTTACTGCTTATTTTAAACGTATTTTTAACTATATTAGAGCAAAAGCTCGATTAATTGAGAATAATAGCACATTCTTATTATATCAACATGCTCATTTAAAATTATTTGAGTGATTTTCATCCAATACATGATGCAGTAACGCTTACCAATTAAACGCGCTTATTTTTAGGTACGAAGTTTAAAATAGACACGGGTACTGTTTTCTTAACAGGAAAACCTTCAATTTCTTTGCGTTCAATAATATGCCCTAACCGGCTTTCAATGGCACAAAGGTTTCTAAAGTTGTCTTTAGCAACGAACGATATTGCCTCGCCCGACATTCCCGCACGACCCGTTCGGCCAATACGATGAATGTAGTCATCAACTTTATCAGGTAAATCATAATTAACTACACGGCTAAGTGCTCCAATATCTAAACCACGAGCAGCAATACCCGTGGCAACTAAAAATTTAATTTCACCTGATTTAAATTGAGTTAAAATTTGCTCGCGCACCACTTGAGTTCTACCGCTGTGAATAGATTCAGCCTGAATACCCCGTTTTTCTAATTGACTAACAAGTTTCGCTGCGCCATGCTTAGTTTCAATAAAAATAAGTGCTTGTTGCCACGCTTGTTCTTTAATTAAATGACTTAATAAAGCGGATTTATTTCCTTTATCAACGGTTATTAACCATTGGTTAATTTTTGGATCAGACGCACTGTTTTTCCCAATTGATATTTCTACTGGTTTATAAATTGATCGTTTGGCTAATGCGCGAACATCATCAGAAATAGTGGCAGAAAACAATAAGTTTTGTCGTTTTTCAGGTAAGCGCTCAATAATTTTATTAATGTCATCAATAAACCCCATATCAAGCATTCTATCGGCTTCATCCAATACCAACATTTCAAGTTCATCAAAATGCAATACTCGCTGATGCGCCATATCAAGTAACCGACCTGGGGTTGCAACGACAATATCTATACCCCAAATTAGTCGTTGTTTTTGCGGTTGTATTTCTGTACCACCATACATTGCCATAGAGCTAAAATTCAAATATTTACCGTATTGCTTTATGCTGGCTTCAACCTGCACAGCTAATTCACGCGTTGGCGTTAAAATTAACGCTCTAATACGTTTACCACGCAATTGATGGCCACTATGGTTACGGTGAAGCTGTTCTAATATTGGCAGTACAAAACTAGCCGTTTTACCCGTACCCGTTTGCGCAGCGGCAATTAAATCTTTACCTGATAAAACAACAGGAATTGCTTTTGTTTGTATAGCCGTTGGTTTGGTATAACCTACATCAGTTATCGCATCAATAATAGGTTTAGAGAGCTTGAGAGTTAAAAATGACATTCAGTATTTCGCTTAAAGTGTTTTACCTAAAGTAATATTGTACTTAAGATGATTGTTGCAATTGAATTTTTAAACCTTTCAAAAAGGCTGATAAAACGTCATCGCTACAATTACGGTAATGTTTGTTGTTCACATTTCTAAAAAAGGCACTCAGCTCGTATTTACCTAAACTCAATTCAGCCAATTCAAGAATGGTAATCACATCATCTGCTTTTAACGCCATCGCTATTTTTACTTTATTAAAAATAAGATTGTTGGTTAATACTGATTCTGCTTGACGTTGTACTCCCTCTTTAACACCGCGTTTATACGTGATCAAACCATTTAAAAAACTCGCTAATTCAACATCTGATAGCTCTTTATACTCACTGACATCTTTTTCTTTTAAAAAGCTCGCAAGTTGTTCCGTGGTTATATCACATAAACCTAATGCAAATATTGCACGCGTTTGTTCATTATCAACGTTAAAAGCAGTACAAATTCTTCGAAATATATCATTGTTTATCATGGTGTTGCCTGAGTATTTAGTGTAATAGGAAAAATTTAAAGTTATTTATCAATTCGTTATGAAAAATCTTCAAAAGATAATAATATTATAACAGTTTAAGTATTCGTTTAGCCATGGTACTGAAATATTAATGGTCTACCTTATTATCAATTTGATATAATGTTATTAAACCCCATTAAAATTAAATTAAGTTGTTTTTCAGATGAGCACGGTTCCACAAAATATTAATAACCAACAAGCTTCACTTGACGATGTTTCTCAGGGTAATGTTTATGTGATGACCCATTCTTTTTTTTCTGATGTGATTAAAATAGGCTGCACCCCTGAAGACCCGCAACAGTATGCAAAACAACTTTCCGCAAAAACTATTGGAGAATACTCTCTGGTTTTTTCTCTACAATGTCATAACCCGTGTAAAGTAAAAAAACAAATAAGAGAGTACTTAAACGCACAAGAATATGTGAATGAGTTTTACCAAGTGTCTGCTGAGGTTGCTGAAAAGTTACTTAAAAGAGAAACATTAAGAATTCCAGCCTTAATGAAACAATCGACTCTTTAATATTTTAGACCGCATTTTAGGTTATACTGCCGCGCTCAAGTAGCACATTTAATTAGTGGAGTTTAAAATTATGCACGATCTGTATTACAAAGGGCGTATTCACACCAGAGAAAATCACGTAAAAACAGGTTATAACAACAAACGTAACGTTAAACTTGGTACAGAAAAACACCCTCTAACACTCGTCGTTGCCAGCGAAGAAAAAAAGCAAGAAGTTGAACGTTTAGTTGCCAAAAATGAACTCTTTGCCAACATTACTGTAGATAACACTACCGATGAGAATATCAACGAACTTGATGCCATTTTAAATAAGCCAACCACCACTCGATTTGATAAAACGCCAAATCGTAATGATCCTTGCTCGTGCGGCAGTGGTAAAAAATATAAAAAGTGTTGCGGTTAACTACACGTTATTTTCCGCACATACCTTTCTTCTGAGAATACCATAACTATCCCCCGTGATACTTAAAAATAAAAATTTCAGAGTGCCTGTTCGACTCATAATCAAGGCGCGTATTTTACTCATGGTTGTTCTCTTAATGGCATATGCAATGAAGAGCACTATTTGCTCAAACATGTCCATAGGGCTGATTTAAAAACGTTTTATCCCGCGTATAAAATAGCCTCCTAATTAGAGTTATTGGTATAATTCAAACGACAACAAATAGGTTCAAGGTAAACAATATTTACAACTTGGACAGTTTAGCCATATTTTGTTATTCACTTGCTCAATATACTGATAACCATTCAGAATAAACAAGTGGATTACACAACATGTTAAAGACAATTAGAACGGCTATATTATCTCTTGCTCTTTTAGGCGCTAGCTCTATAACAAACGCAACGTTAATCACTAATGGTAGCTTCGAGCAAACAAGGTTTATTGATAATTCAGTATCATTTGGTGCTGTTTTTAACACTAACTTACAATCTTATGAAAACAAACGTAGATCATGGGATGTTTTTTATACTTTACCAGGTTGGATGACCGTCTTTGGTAACGGTATCGAATTACAAAAAAATGTAGTTACTCGCTCACAACATGGTAAACATCATGTTGAACTAGACTCTCATAAATATGGTTCATCAAATTCAGTTATGACTCAAACGATTAACTCATTAACCGTTGGGGAAGATTACTTATTAGAGTTTTACTATAAACCACGTACCAATAGAAAAAATGACAATGGTATTAACGTTTTTTGGCAAGACTCTTCTCTTAATTTCGACATTAATATGCAAACAAGCTTTGTAGCTGAGAGTACTCGCCGTTCAACACCCCATTGGATAAAAAAATCAACCGTGTTAACAGCAAATTCTGACTCGATGAATTTAAGTTTTGGTTCTTTTGGTAGACAAAACACATTAGGTGGTTTAGTTGATAATGTGTCGTTAACACGCGTTTCAAGTGTGCCTGAGCCAGCAACGATTGTTTTATTGCTGCTTGGTTTTACGTTATTAATTACGCGTAAACGTAAACATTTACTTTAAATAATTAGTTACTCAGTTCACTTTCTAGATCATAACAGCCCCCTTGGATATTTATATTCAGATATGTTCTAGAAAACCTTTACTAAAATAATAATGTTTGAATATCAGAAAAGTCACTTATATTTAGCAGTGCAGCAGCTTCTTCTAACTCCGTATAATCTGAGTTTCTTCTTGCTGAAGAATACAGACAAGACAACATGAACAAAACCACTTCATCTTGTGGCGTTCCTTTTACTTTTTTTTGGCTAAACTTATCTAAATGAGTTAATTGCTTGATGACTTTGGCATCGACATGCCACAACGACAGCATTAAGGCTGAAGCTGAAAATATACTTATCTGCATAATGTCGTTAATATGAGTATTAAGTAAAGGTAAGTTATCAATACCCTGTATAGAGTGTAATATTAATTTATGTTGATGAGCCTCTCTATGATTCAATAAAAAAATACCTAATAATGAAAAAATTAACAACTGCTCAGTTACTGAAATATCAAATTTTACCACCCCCTTTAGTGACTGCCGAACCAATTTAAAAAGTTTAGGCGCCATTAGAAAAGCTTGAGTATATTGCTCAATAACAGCTTGGTTTACTTGTCCTTGCAGTGCATCTGATATTGCATACATAACCGCTAAATTAAGTACAGTATTCATCCCTAAATTTCGGCTAATGGCTTCTTGAACATTTGAAGGTGTTTTACCGTAAATAGCTCTACTAGCTAAACCCATAATACGACCGACAAAAATAGGATCTTTTTCAATAATTAAAACAATGCGTGAAATATCTAGATTGTTTTGATCTTTTTCTCTCAGTAATTGCTGGCAACTATCAGGCATGGGTGGCATGTTCTGCGCAATTTTTATGATATTTTGTCGATTACCTTTGTTATTGCCTATCATTGAAAGTTCACGAAACTGCGAGGGTGTAATACCAAACTTCTGCTTAAATGCTCGTTCAAAAGTAGCTCGCTCTGAATAACCTAACTTAAAAGATAATTCTTCAATTTTAATTAATTGTGTTAATAACGCATGCACACATAGTTCATTTAAAAATTTACTTTGAATGAGTTTATAGGAAGCTTCTTCTTGTGCTAATTTACGCCGAAAAGAAGTCATACTCATCGACAATAAAGACGCGCAATGCTCTATTGTTAATGACGCAGGCAAATCACACTTGTTTAATAAGTTATTGGTCATTTCAGTTAATGTTAAAGACCGTTGAAGATGATTCATTTGGAAACCTCCTGCTTATCCCAATCAGACATCTATCTATTAGATAGATAAAGAAAAATAATTATAAGTAAAAGAGCTATATCTTGCAATTTACCTTGCCTGAATTCATATATAAAGTGAATGAAACTGATATAATTTAATTTCACCTTCAGCTACACAGAGTCAACTATGTATCCTATTACCTATATTGAACCCGTCTTTCGCCCACCAAGTGAATGGCAAAGTCTTATATTACAAGTTACCAATGGTTGTTCGTGGAATAAGTGCACTTTTTGCGATATGTATACTGATGAAAGTAAAAAATTCAGGCCTAAAAAAATAGATCAAATTGAGCAGGAAATTATTGAGGTTGCTAAATCAGGCTTAGTAACAAGGCGAGTATTTCTGGCTGATGGTGATGCGATGATGTTGCCATTTAAGCGCTTAAAAGAAATTTTAACACTAATAAAATTGCACTTGCCACAAGTAAGTAGAGTATCTAGTTATTGCTTACCTCGAAATTTAGGTAATAAAACAGTAGAGCAGTTAGCAGAGTTAAACGCCTTAGGCCTTAAATTAATGTATATTGGCTGTGAAAGTGGTGATGATGAGGTACTTGCTTTAATTGAAAAAGGTGAAACCTATCAAAGTTCATTACTTGCCTTAAATAAAATAAAACAAGCGGGCATGAAAAGTTCGGTGATGATTTTAAATGGTCTTGGTGGCCCAGAGTTATCTCATCAACATGCTATAAATTCGGCTAAATTAATGAATGAAGCTCAGCCTAATTACTTATCAATACTTGTTGTTAGTTTTCCTTTAGGCGAAAAACGCTTTGCAAGTAAATTTACGCAAGCCGCATTGCAACCATTTCGTCAATTAACGCAACAAGAATTATTTAGCGAAATGGAACTGATTTTGTCGGAATTAAACTTAAAGAAAACAATTTTTCGCTCTGATCATGCGTCAAACTATTTAGTGCTAAAAGGTGTTTTAGGTGCTGACAAAAAAGCGCTACTAACGCAAGTTAGGCAAGCATTACAACAACCAAGTAACGCAAACTTAAGACAAGAATGGCAACGAGGCTTATAAAGTAAACTTACTTAAGCTTAACGAAATTAATGCCTTCTTTAGTCTATTTCGTTTGCTTGAGCTATACGCTCTAAACGATCTTGCTCTTCTTCAAATGCGGCTTTGATTTCTTCTATAACATTATTTACATCAGCAGAAACATTACTTTCTTTAAATAAGCCCGTAAGCTTTGTTTCACACGTTAATTCTCCACGTTCATACAAAGCCCACATTTCTTGTGCATACTTGCTTAACAGTAGTTCTGGGGCAAATTGCCCATAATATTGCGTAATATTATCAACATCGCGAATTAACATCGCTTTAGCGTTATTGTTTGCAGAGGCGTCTACTGCTTGAGGTAAATCAATAATAACAGGGCCATATTCATCAACGAGTACGTTAAATTCAGATAAATCACCGTGAACGATACCCGCACATAGCATGCGTAAAATATAAATCATCAGTACTTGGTGATCTTCAATGGCTTGCTCTTTTGACATAAGCACATCGTTTAAGCGCGGTGCAACATCACCCGCTTCATCAGTGATTAATTCCATCAACAATACACCGTCAAAGCAGCCAAAAGGATGAGGAACTCGAACACCCGCTTCTGCCAAGGTATAAAGTGCATCTACTTCAGCATTTTGCCATGCTTGCTCTTGTTGGTTACGACCATATTTTGAGCCTTTTTCCATGGCTCTAGCACGTCGACTGTTTCTACTTTTTCTGCCTTCTTGGTATTGAGCGGCTTTTTTAAAGCTACGTTTAATCGCTTCTTTGTAAACTTTAGCACAGCGAATTTCTTCGCCACAGCGAACCATAAAAACAGTGGCTTCTTTACCGCTCATTAATTGGCTGATCACTTCGTCAACTAAACCATCATCGACCAGTGGTTGAATACGTTTTGGAATTTTCATAGCGTCGTTATACAGTAATTTAGTAAAGGATGAAACACTTCTCTTATCTCCAATCGATTAAGTTAACCTGATAATATGTCGATTACTTTTCAGTAAAATGACAGGGTGAGATCATAATTATCGACTAACAGTATTGAAAATATTTTAATACAATTATGAACCATTAATTAATGTAACATCCAAGTTACTTCAAGGTACTAGCTGAATTCTGCATCTTGAGGTAGCTTGGAGGTAGTTATGTATTACCTTTAACTTTTAATTTATTTTCCGCGGCAAAATTTAGCATTCTATGTAAAGGAATTAAAGCTTTTTCAGCTAACGCTTCATCAACACGAATTTCTTTCCCTAATGGGCTTTCTAACGCATCAGCAATAGATTTTAAACCATTCATTCCCATCCAAGGACAATTGGCACAACTACGACAAGTTGCGCCATTCCCACCGGTTGGTGCAGCAACAAAGATTTTATCTGGATTAGCCTGCTCCATCTTGTAGAATATGCCTTTATCGGTAGCAACAATAAAATGTTGATTTGGCATTTCTTGGCTAGCTTTAATTAATTGGCTTGTTGAACCAACTGCATCAGCCATTTCCACAACATTTGCTGGTGATTCTGGATGAACAAGAACAGCCGCTTCTGGGTATTGAACTTTTAAATCGTGTAACGCCTTAGCTTTAAATTCATCATGTACGATACAGGCACCTTGCCACATCAACATTTTTGCGCCAGTTTCTTTTTCAATATAAGAGCCAAGATGGCGATCAGGCCCCCATAAGATGGGTTTACCCTCACTTTCAAGCATTTCAACAATTTCTAGCGCAATACTTGAAGTGACTACCCAATCTGCACGCGCTTTAACCGCAGCAGAGGTGTTAGCATAAACAACCACTGTATGATCGGCGTGTTGATCACAAAAGGCCGAAAACTCTTCAATAGGACAGCCTAAATCTAATGAACATGTGGCTTCAAGCTCTGGCATTAAAACTGTTTTTTCAGGTGTTAATATTTTGGCTGTTTCGCCCATAAATTTAACACCTGCAACAATTAACGTTTGTGCCGAGTGTTGATTACCAAAACGAGCCATTTCTAATGAGTCGGCAACACAACCGCCTGTTTCTTCAGCAAGTGCTTGAATTTCTGGATCAGTATAGTAATGAGCAACCAAAACTGCATCTTTTTCAATCAGCAAAGTTTTTATTTTGTTAATGTATTGTGACTTCTCATCATTATTTAGTGCTTTTGGTTTTACTGGGAATTGAAAATCAAAATCAATTGCCGCATTTGTTTGGCCCATGGTAAATCTCTATAGTTTTTTCAGTGGCGATATGCCGTTAAACGCGGTGATTATAAGGGAAATAAGAAAGAATGTGAAGAGTGGTCGTCCGTGAAGGATTTGAACCTTCGTCTTACTTACGATGGGTGGTTAAAAGCCTTGGCTTGATTTACAGGAAATGTTTAATTGATAAAAATGTGAAGTGGTCGGCCGTGAAGGATTTGAACCTTCGACAAATTGGTTAAAAGCCAACTGCTCTACCAACTG
>JQIA01000868.1_pt1 | contig 15964 bp, 9 predicted proteins | sample 811431 | NCBI WGS metagenome assembly JQIA01 (sample SAMN02998118, study PRJNA258478) | marine sediment metagenome | biome: marine; feature: seafloor; material: sediment; isolation source: oil-polluted sediment collected from 3 locations (0.5 km, 0.7 km and 0.9 km)... | place: USA: Gulf of Mexico ... | reverse complement strand
TTCGAATTAATAGAGTGATTTTAATCGATTAGCTTTTGAATTTCATGTTTATAATCAGTGATTAGATTATTTATACAATATGGTTCGGTTTTAGTCTGGCATTTTTGTATTAACTCGTTTCTATTGTGGATAAATGTATCACTATTTATTAGATTTATTAATTTGTCTGCTAAAACATCTGCCTCCTGTTCAGTTACTGACTGTTTAGTTTCATTAATATTAAATTGACCAACTTCATAAAGTAATGTTGCATCAATATATTCAGGATAAGCCACACGATTTGGTGCAATAGGAATACATCCATTTAGAATAGCCTCCAACATACTCAACCCCTGAAAATCATGAAGTGCGCTAGAAATAACGATATCAGACTGCTTCATTATTTCGTCATATTTTTCTCTTGGTTGATAACCAAAAACTTTAAGCTCCTTTTTGAACTCCTTCGGAGTGTTTTTAAAACAACCAGGCTTGTTACGAAAGGACTGACCTAAAATATAAAACTCAAAATTAATCCCTTTGTTTTTAATCAACCGCATAGCTTGAATAAAAACTTCCGGCTGTTTATCAAACTCCCAACGATGATTCCAAAGTATTTTAATTGGTTCGTTATTGTTTTTTTGATTTCGACTATAAACTTCAACATCAATTGGCACAGGTAAAACCTTTGATTTTTTTCCTATTATAGATAGCTCACTTTCTGAAATTCCATCAGGTAATTTTTTAACCAAGCGTGATGCTCCCTGAAAAAATGAACTCATATTAAAATTCGAGTTAAAAAGAATTCTATCCGCTGAATAAGCACAAAATAATGAGGTTATTTGGGCATTAATTAAGTTTTGTTTTTCATTCTCGCTAGCATTTGAAAGCGGGTAAGCAAATTGGTTTTCGTGAAAGTAGAGGATTGTTGGTAATGTTACTAAATTGGGGATTAATCCTCTCAGATTATTTAGATCGACCATTGAAGTGACAATTAAGAGATCGTAACTTTTCTCTAATAACGCTTTATATTCACTAAAAAAATTAAAAGCATTTCCTCGAATGCGCCACGAAAAATAGCGTGCAGGAAGTGCAATTTGAGTCCATTGAAATTCTGCTAATCCATTGGCTAAAGTCTCTCGCCAATATTGGTGGCTAGGCGCATCGTAACCTGATAATAAAAGTACTTTAGGTTTGTTCATTCTACATTTAGATAATTGAACCACTCGATTTCCCAGACTATTTTATTCCCCTCTTTTGCAAAATTAGGCTAGGGTAGATTTAATCAAGGTTCAATATCAAATTATTCCGATAATAAGTTAAACTTCCGAAATCCCCTCAATCCCCCTTCGCAAAGGGGGAAGTATCACAAGAACCTACTTAGACTCTTTGCCAGCCAAAAATAGCCAAGTCTCTAATACAGAATCAGGGTTCAAAGAAACACTATCAATCCCTTCTTTCATCAACCACATTGCTAAATCAGGATGATCCGATGGACCTTGACCACATATCCCCACATATTTATTAGCTTTACGACAAGCTTGAATCGCCATGCTAAGTAATTTCTTGATAGCAGGATCTCTCTCGTCAAATAAATGAGCAATGATTGCTGAATCTCTATCCAAGCCTAACGTTAGCTGAGTTAGATCGTTAGAACCAATAGAGAAACCATCAAAATATTCTAAAAACTCATCGGCCATTAATGCATTCGATGGCAGTTCGCACATCATAATGACACGTAAGCCATTTTCTCCACGTTTAAGATCATTAGCCTCTAACAATTCAATGACTTGTCTGGCTTCATCTAGCGTTCTTACAAATGGGATCATAATTTCAACATTGGTTAAGCCCATTTTATTTCTAACAGTTTTAATCGCTTGGCATTCCATTTCAAAACAGGCTCTAAACTCATCAGATATATAACGCGAAGCACCTCTAAAACCAATCATTGGGTTTTCTTCTTCTGGCTCGTATAAATGACCACCAATTAAATTAGCGTATTCATTTGATTTAAAATCTGACATTCTGACAATCACTTTTTCAGGCGCAAAGGCACAACCAAGGGTTGAAATACCTTCAACCAATTTATCAACATAAAATGAAACTGGATCAGCATAACCTGCCATTTGATCTTTAATCGTTGCTTTTAAATCTTCATCTTCTAATTTATCGAAATCTAATAATGCTCTTGGATGAACTCCAATCATACGATTAATAATAAACTCTAAACGTGCGAGACCGATTCCAAAATGTGGTAATGAAGCAAAATCAAAAGCTCGGTCAGGGTTACCCACATTCATCATAATTTTGAACGGGAGATCAGGCATATTATCAATTTGGCTATGATTAACTTTAAAATCCAAAAGCCCTTCATAAATATTACCAGTATCGCCTTCAGCACAAGAAACCGTTATTTCTTGATCCGGTTTAATCAAATCGGTTGCGTTTCCACAACCAACCACTGCCGGAATACCTAACTCTCTCGCGATAATTGCAGCATGACAAGTTCGTCCACCACGGTTAGTAACAATCGCAGATGCACGTTTCATGATCGGTTCCCAATCGGGATCCGTCATATCCGTGACTAAAACATCACCAGGCTGTACTTTGTTCATTTCTGAAATGTCATTAATTAATCGAGCAGCACCCTTTCCAATTCTTTGCCCAATAGACCGTCCTGTAGCAATTACGTTTGAGGTGTTTTCTAAAACAAATCGTTCAATCACTTTTCCATCATCACGACTTTTAACGGTCTCTGGACGAGCTTGAACAATGTAAAGCTTTCCATCTGCACCATCTTTTGCCCATTCAATATCCATAGGCCTTTGATAATGTTTTTCGATGATCATTGCTTGTTTGGCTAGTTCTTCAACTTCATCATTAGTAATACAATAAACTTGACGTTCACTCATATCCACTTCAACGGTATCAACAGATTTATCATGGGCGGAATCGGAGTCGGCACCATCGGTATAAATCATTTTAATGGCTTTACCGCCAATATTTTTACGGACTATGGCAGGGTTTCCTGCATCTAATGTTGGCTTGTGTACATAAAATTCATCGGGATTAACCGCACCTTGAACAACTGTTTCACCTAAACCATAAGCACCAGTAATAAAAACCACGTCTGAGAAACCAGATTCGGTATCAATGGTAAACATCACTCCAGACGATGCAATATCGCTTCGGATCATCTTTTGAATACCTGCAGAGAGTGCGACATCACTGTGTGCAAACCCCTGATGTACCCGGTAAGAAATCGCGCGATCATTAAAAAGTGAGGCAAACACTTCTTTAAGCGAAAGTTTTATATTTTCCCAACCACGAACATTTAAAAACGTTTCTTGTTGTCCTGCAAAAGAAGCGTCAGGTAAATCTTCAGCCGTTGCAGATGAACGAACAGCGACTGCAAATTCATCATTTGCATCACCTTTAAGCTTTAAATAAGACTCATAAATATCGTCTTCTAAATCTTTTTGAAAAGGTGTTTCCATTACCCACTGGCGGATTTTTTTGCCAACTACAGCTAAGGTATCTACATCATCGACATCAAGAGCATTTAACTCGGTTTGAATCCTGTCATGCAACCCACTTTGGGACATAAATGTACGAAAAGCATCAGCTGTAGTAGCAAACCCATTAGGAACGCTTACTCCCATATTACTCAAATTACTTATCATCTCACCAAGAGATGCATTCTTTCCGCCAACGACTTCTACGTCGTCCATCCCTAGTCCGTCATACCAAAGTACGTTTTTTTGCACCGTCGTTTCTTGCACAGTTCGCTCCAATTGTTTTCCCGACATTTGTCGATAAAATCCGTTAATACTGACTACAATCAGTATTTAAAACAGAAATAAAAGTTAGTCAGATCATAGCCTGATTTTCTAGTTTTTACTATGTTAGAATTCCACTTTATAGACAATATATACCCACCCCATCTCAAGAAGTGATGGGTCTAGTAGTAATAAACAGGTTTAATTATGAGTGATAAAAATGTACGTAAAGTGTTTTTTGTTTCGGATAGGACGGGCATAACTGCAGAAATGTTTGGTCAATCACTCTTATCTCAGTTTGAGAACGTTAAATTTGATGAAACTACGCTCCCATTCATTGATTCAGAAGAAAAAGCGCAAGAAGTTTGCCGCATATTAGCCAAAGCAGAAAGCGACTCTGGCATAAAGCCGATTGTTTTTGATACCATTGTAACTCCAGAAATTCGCAAAGTTGTGCAATCTAGCGGAGCGATGGTTTTAGATTTCTTCCACACTTTTATTGGTCCGTTAGAAACTGAACTTGCGCAATCTTCAAGCTTTAGAGTTGGTAAAACGCACTCTCTAGCCAATGAAGACGAATATGACTCACGAATTGAAGCTGTCAATTTTGCTTTAAATAACGATGATGGTATTACCATGAAACATTACGATAAGGCTGACGTGATTCTAGTCGGCGTATCTCGATGTGGTAAAACACCAACATCTCTATATATGGCAATGCAATTCGGAATCAAAACCGCAAACTACCCTTTTACCGAAGATGATATGGAAAATTTAACCTTACCAGACGAGTTAAAAAAACATAAAAATAAGATCTTTGGGTTAACCATTAATCCTCATCGATTACATGATATAAGAACAGAAAGAAAAGCTAATTCTCGATACGCATCACTTAAACAATGCCAATCTGAAGTAAGAGAAGTCGAGGCGATGTATAGACGCTTAAAGATTGAAAACCTCAACACAACGTCTCGTTCTATAGAGGAATTAGCAACCAAAATATTGGCATCAACGGGAATTAAAAGAAAAGTGTTTTAACACAAAGATATTGGTTGAATACTTGATATTTTAAGAAGGCTTCAAGAATTTACTATTTGGCAGAGATCTTAATTTCATATGTGATCAAGGCAAAGGGAACACAATCATTAGCATTGCTTCCTAAACTAATGGTTCCAGAACCATTTAAAACTAGCTCTTCTCGCCTTAAATAACTCTCTTGACCATCTTCAGCTACAACAAAAGTGCCGTTCGTACTTTGATCTGCAAGTACAAACTTTCCTCTCTTTATTGATATTTTCGCATGCATACGCGATGCAAGATCAGCGTTAACCACTAAATCGCACCCTGCACTTCGACCTAATTGAATGCTTGAGCTGTTTAATGTCATACATTTAGTGACACCACCACACATTAAACTCAATTCTTCGTTAAGCTGTGAATTCAGAGAGTCAATCGAAATCATTCGAGTAACACCAGTCTCCTCCCATACTAATTCACAAACTCTTAATTCTTCTGCTTTACCTTTAACGGGGATTTTATCAAACTCTCTAGATTTACTAGCTAATGGCTCTGCTAATTCTTTTGATGCCGCTTGTGTAAGAATAATTTGCCGACCTTTTGCAATTCCAGCCATTCTAGCGGCTACATTAACCGTATCACCAAACAAATCACCATCATCTCTAAATATAACAGCTCCAGAATGAAAACCAATTCTAACCGCAACAAATGTACCTTGAACCAAACCGAGTTCTAACTTTTCTTGAATTTGAATCGCCGCCTTTGCAGCATCATCTGCGGTATCAAATCGACACATAACCTCATCACCAATAGTTTTGATAACGATACCGGAAAATGCTTCTGTAGATACTTGCATCATAGATATGACTTGAGAAATAACAGAATTGGCTTTTTCATCGCCAAGTTCATCATATAATTTGGTACTTCCAGCCACATCAGCAAACATAACCGCACAATACCCAGTGGCCTGAGTTTCGCTTAAAGGTGTACTAGAATCGTTTATTTCCATTGGAATTATCAAACCTACATATTTCAATAATAGTTGTTCTATAAGCTAACGGTGAAAAAAAGGTTTCGAGTTTAACTGAATTCATCAGGTTTATTTATCGAGAATTATAAGATAAGAGCATAGGGTATTTGACCGCTTGAATCAAATCAGACTAGTCAAATGAGGAATTTAAGACAAAAAAAAGCCACCATAAAAATTTATGATGGCGTAAGTCGGTCGAAAACGCGTTGATAAAACGTTAATACCGTGAAAAAGGGGATATCAAACACGATATTAAAAATCAACAACCAACCATTTACTAACAACCGAACTAACTAACACAAAGAAAAGGAGATTATCTTCATATGCTATGACGCACTAGCGAATGATTAGTTCAATTAAATAACAAATTAATTAAAATAATTAGAGGATGACAACAAATCTGTTGAAAATTCTTAGATTTCGCAGCCTTAATACTGATTAATCTTGATATTGTTTAATATAGCGTCATTATAGATTAAAGAGTGATATCAATGATTATAAGAATCTTAATTCGATTCAGCTGCAATTGCTGCAACAGGAAATGCAGATAACAGAGAAGCTAACCCTTTGTTAAGTTGCCCTTGATTTTCCTCGTAAAGTGCTTTCTTTTTACTCGCCGTGATTCTAAATACGGGCTTTTGACTTTGGTTATCTATAATATTAACCATTAACATTATCATTTCTTTATCCGGATTTTGTATACTCTTAAGATTACTCCGTTGTCCAGATACAGGTTCTAGTCGAAGACCTTCTTCTACTTTAATACCTAATACATATTGCACTTCTAAATCTGCGTGACCTTCGACTAAACGCAGACCTTTATCATTTAAAGCCATCATAATTGCGGTATTAATTTTTTGCTTAGTTCGCTCTGATCTTGCTCGAACGGTTAAAGGTTGTATTTTATAGGTATGATAATGTTCAAACGGAGCACTTTTATCGATAACCAACTCTCCTTGAGTGCGCATTGCCTCCGGATCTTCTTTACCACCTTTTTCTAACCTAAACTTAAGTGCTAAATTATTTTTTGAATCCGCTTTTCTTAATGCTTCTTCTAGGCTAACTTTTTTAGCTTTAACTAAATCATAAAGACTATGATCAAAAGTCTGGTTAGTTTTACCTCTAGTACGCTCCATCGTATCTTTAATTTCATCAATTTTTCCAAACTCGATAAGTTCCTTAATAAAAGGTGTCACTTGCATCATTTCAACAGCAGCAACTCTCTTCTTCTCTAAACCGATGCAAAGTCTTTGTGCGACGATTGCTCTCAGATTTAATGCAACGTCCTGCAATATTTGTGTTTTAGCCTCTTCTGGAAAAAAATTAAAAATACGCTCCAACGCTAAGTTTGCGTTATTGGCGTGAAGTGTGGCAAGACACAAGTGACCCGTTTCCGCATAGGTTAAAGCTTGCTTCATTGTATTTCTATCTCTAATTTCACCTATTAATATTACATCGGGCGCTTCTCTCATGGCATTTTTTAAGGCTATTTCAAAAGAGTCCGTATCAACGCCAACCTCTCGCTGGTTCACTAAACTCTTTTTATTTTGGTGGGTAAATTCAATCGGATCTTCAATGGTTAGAATATGACCGGTTTGAGTAGAGTTTCGGTAATCAATCATTGAAGCCAAAGTGGTTGATTTACCCGTTCCAGTTGAGCCAACTAAAAGAATAAGCCCTCTTTCTAAGCTAATAAGCTCTTTTAAGCCTTCTGGTAGACCTAACTCTTCTATGGTTGGAATAACCTTTTTGATGTAGCGAATAACCATTGCTGGTTCGCCACTTTGACGGAATATATTGATCCTAAACCGGCCTAACGCTTCAATTTTTAGAGACTTATTAAGCTCTTTTTCTAATTCAAACTTAGCAATCTCATCTTCATCCAAAATCGAATATATCAGACTATGATTTTCATCTTCGTTTAAACGTTTATCGCGTAGAGGCTTCATTTCACCTTCTACTTTAACCAACGGCTCTGAATCAACGCTAATAAAAAGATCCGATGCTTGCTGTACGACCATTGCCGCTAATAACTCAATAAGATCCACAGTCTGTTTAACCCTTTGTTTTATGACCCTTTACTCTTCAACCATATAAATTAACCGAATAGGAAAAAATATGAAAGGTTTATCATATATTCCTACACTTATTCTCATTACTAGATGTTTTTATTCCTTTTTATTATTACTACTAGCTTTTATAGATTGTTTTTAATTATTAAAGCGTTAATATTTACATTAAATAACACTTGATTTAATCTTCCAGCCATTATTTTAAATATGTTTCGATGGAGTGACATATGATTGACCATCAAACGATTACTGAGACTTTGTCCGATCTTCTACCAGGAGATGTTGAACTATTAGTTAATCGAGGGCAAATTGAATATATTGCCCGATTTAACTGGCCGATTGATAACGATCCCACTAGACCCTTTAAGCGCTCAAAAACGGTTCTATTAAAAATACATGAAAATGCAATGCGTGATTTTTCAACAATTGGCAATAAAAATGAAGCAAAGACTTTAATTGATTTAGAAACCTACTTCAAAAACCGACTCCATTTATTTCAACCAAATCACGATAACCCAAGAGGCCAACCAGAACCTGTTGAGAAATGGGAAATTGGCTCTTTGCATTTTCTTGATGCTCAAAAGCCTGTTAAAGGCGTTAAAAGAAGAATGTTTTAGTCCTCATACACGACTACAAACTGATTGATAGACAGCAAGTATATTCCGGCGGTTATAGGATAGCTTTCCATTTTCTTAAAAAGGCTAACATATTCATCTAATTGTTCTTGATATTCTAACTGTTCTCTAACTATAAATTCTTCAGTCGATTCATTTTTCAATGGTATGCTACTTTTATAATCAATAATCCAGCGACGTCCATCAGTAATAAAACAACGATCAATCACTCGAGAATGAAAGACTCCTTTACCCAAATTTTTATGAAGGGTTAATTCGTTGTCCGCTGAATCATAAGGTGCCAAAATAAACTGCCCTATTTCGCTTTTAAGTACTATTCCTAGCAACTCTCGAATAGCATTTGCTTTAATAAATATTTGCTCGTCATTTAAGTCCAATTTTAATGCCGTTAATTGATTAACCGTTGTTTCAACCCAATAATCCGGCAGTTGATATGCTTCGTTTATTTTTAGATCGTCTTTTCTGTCAACATTTCTATTAGCTCTTTTAATATCTTCCGCAATCCATTCAAGTTGTCTATGAATGAGAGTGCCTACAGAAGACGCAATGTTTTTTTCGTCCAAATTTTCATTCCAATATTCCAATGAACCTTGTTGTTCATGCGCGGAACTAAGAGGCATCTCTTCTAATTCACTAATATCACACCGCTTGGTTAATCTATCAGGAAAAATCACTTCAAGTTGCTGTTGTTTAGTTTCTAAATGAGTTAATTGGGTTAACTCATATTCACTTAGTTTTGTTGGCTTATCTATTGGTAATAACGATTGATTATCTTTCGATTTCAGCCGTTCATCTCTTATACTTACTGTTTTAATAATATTTAACTTTTGCTTTACTCTACTAGAATCACCGGAATCAACAGATTCATCTGACTCAAGTTTGTCCCAAATCATATCCAAAAAACTATTTGCTATTGGACGTTTATAGCTGTTTTTACCACTCTCTCCTGACTTAATTTTTTTGGCATCCTCTTTGATATTTCCAAATAAATGTAATTCCTGTTTGGCGCGTGTTGTCGCTACATATAATAATCTCTGATTTTCATATTTTTCTTTTTGCTTATCTAAGTAACCAATATATTCATAAACAGAATCATTGTTTTCGCCAGTTGGTTTTGATATCGCTAACAGAGTTTGTGAACCACCAATATCACTAATCACTTCAGCCCATTTCATTAAAGGCGTTTCAGGAACGAAACTTTTAGCATCAAGTCTAGGTAAAATCACACGATCAAATTCCAAACCTTTTGATTTATGAATAGTCATTATTTGTATTTGGTTATCTGCACTTGAGTTAGGTGATGCATATAAATTGTCTAAACTTTCTTGCAAACCTGCTCGATCGATTATTTCTCCCGCATTTTCAAATTCAGCTATTCTTTTAACACAGGTTTTAATATCTTCAACTTCCGATAACATATCAACTTGGAGTAATCCACCAACAGCTTCAAAGCAACCATACAACCATTTTTGAAATGGTTTCTTTCCTTTTTGTTCTATGGCGCTCATTAATATAGGCATCAATTTCAAACATCTAGCTTTACCCCTATCGCTTAAATTCTGGACTGAACTATCTTGCGTAATTAAATGAATGATCGTTTCTGGAATGCTCAGTACGAAATTATTCTTATCGTAAACTTCACTTATTTTATTTCCAGAATTCAAACCATCTTTCAATAGTGAATAATTTTTCAAGCCCGTTGCTCGCATCACTTTGGTCATGTCATCCAACTCTAAAGAGAACCAAGGAGACCGCAAACAAGCTAGCCAAGATATTTGATCGTAGTTATCCGTCAAAGCAAGTGCTAAACTAACTACATCCTGCACCGCCATTTTTGAAGACAAAGGTTCAATATCAATAGCTTGATAAGGAATGTTGTTTTGGTTTAAAAGAAATATTATTTCCTTTAAGTGATTTCGACTTCTAGCGAGAATAGCTAATGTTTTTAAGGAGCTTTCACTTTCGTACTTTTTATTCTCTAACAAATGCTCTTGGATAACTCTCAACATTTCCTTTGCTTGATCTTGATTATCTTCCGCATCTACGGTTAAGTAGCTTTTAACAAAACTCGTTGATGACTCTTTTTGAAAGGCTGTTGAACTAGCATAACTGACCGCAGATAAAGTTAAATCATTAACCGCAGGCATGATCGATTGGAATTGTCTATTCACCCAGTTAATAATATTTTCATTGGAGCGAAAATTAACTTTTAACTGTTTATAAATTGGATGAACTTGCCCAATACCAAACTCAGCAATATGCATAAACAAACTCACGTTCGCATCTCTAAAGCGGTAAATTGATTGCATAGGATCGCCTACTAAAAATAGCGTTTTATTGCTTGAATAATCCCATCCAGAAGTCAACAACTTCAACAAATCAATTTGCGGTGATGAAGTATCCTGAAATTCATCCACTAGAATATGTTCAATACGGTAATCCATCGTAAGAGCAATATCGGTTGGATTATCTTCCGTTCCTAATGCGTTCAATGAAGCAATACTGAGTTCACTAAAATCTAAAACATTGTGTTCCTTGAAAACCAACTTCAAATGAGCAACCGCTAATGGAAGGAGCGCCAGTAGCGACTCCAACACTTCACTATCGAATCCATTGCTAACATCGGGTAGATACCGCGATTCATTTAAAATATATTCTAAATCAGTACACTTTGAGCAATCCTTGAGAATGTTTTTCATCATTTCTTTATTGATTTTGAATTCATTCTCTTGATAGTCATTTATTGCATCGGCAGGTGGCGGAAACCCGTTTGTTTTAGTGGCTGATTTATAGAAACTGGGTTTAGTTTTACTAGCCGTCAGCAACAACTCTGCAATCGCTTTCCACAACGTTAAATCATTAGAGTTTGGCTTTGAAATTGATTCTATAATATCTAAACTCTGTAGGTGTTTAATGTTCTTTTTTTCTTGAAGCTGACTAGATGCTTGGTTTAATAACGGTGGTAATTCCGAAATGATATTCAGGGGGATCGCTGAGTAAATCTCTAATAGCTTTTCTTCTACAATTCTCTCTAACGAATTCTTAATCGTTTTAGTCGAAAATACATCTTCTATATCAGAGTTCGAAATTCTTGGTAGCCACTGCAAACGTTTAGCTAATAATTGTGAAACTAAATCAACCAGTTGTTTTAAATTATTATCCTTGTGTTTTAGTAATATTTTAATATGCGAAGATACTTCTCCTAGCTCGTCATCTTCAAGATGTTCTAACATCGATTGAGATGCTTGCTTAAAATAAATATCAGCATTTTCTGCAATTGAAGGTAACATACCGATCTGTGACAATAGCGGTAAAGCACCGGTTAAATTTGCGGACAGTGAATCAATGGTAAGGAGCCTTAAACGATTGGGATTGGCAATCAAATTCCACTGTCTTTCTTTATCTCGCTCTAGGACTTTTTTTGCCAAACTCCAGCGTGCCAATTCATGAGGTGTTTGAGGTGACTCATTTGTATTTTCAGCGAAAATTAATGCAGAAATAACCCGTTCTTTCATTTCAGAGGCTGCTTTTCTGGTGAATGTAATCGCTAAAATATTCTCCGGCAGACTAACCACTGATAACAACGCCAAAATTCGTTGGGTTAATAATTCGGTTTTACCCGAACCTGCTGGCGCCTGCACAATATATGATTCGGACACATCTAACAATTCATCTCTAACGTCTTGATCGATAACATTTGATTTATTAGTTTTTGATAGAGCCTTTTTTGATTCACTCATATCTTCGACTCCTGAATTAAATCAAGAGATTCATTTTTATGCCCGTCGACGGGCTCTGGTTGACGCTCATCGATTCGGCAAACTGGTCGATATTCGCAATAGGTACAACTTTGATTTAACTCTTTAGGCGATACAGGCGTAAAACCTTCTGAAATACCAAAAGCAATTCGATCTAATGTTTTTTGCCATTGAAGTTTCAACGCATCTCGGTCAAATTGTTTATCATTATCAACTGCTTTTTCTGTTAATTTGAAATATTTCAATTCAACATCTTTATTAGAATTTAAACCACGCTCAAACTTTACTATATCATTTCCTCCCCCACCTATTTTACTTGTACTTTGTTCTATTCGATTTGAAGAAACCTCAAAATCTAACCCTACCTGCGCAACTTCACCCTTTTTAATTCGCGCGTAATCAATAGCAGATAGTTCGTCATCCTTAAATGCTAACATATACGCCGGCATCTGAGCTTCGGTAGGTCTTACGCTAAACCAATCATTGACTTGCACTTTACCTGTTTTGTAATCAATAATTTCAAGCATCCCACTTTCCGTCAAATCAACCCGATCAAGTCTAAAAGTAAAATTAATACCTTGTAAGTTAAGAATGACTTCTTTTTCCAAGGACTTAACTGAAAAATCATCTCTATCTTTTTCAATTAGCATCCACTCATAAATTAGCAAACTTAACTTTTCTTTTTCAAGAGAAATGATTGTTTCATTAGCACTCAATAGCAATATGTTTTTTATCTCATTCAATTTATTTTGTAATTTATCATCTATTATTTCCACCAAACCAGCATCATCAAGCGCTAGCAAACCTTGTTTATTTTTAAGTTGCTCCCATATTAGTTGCATCGTGTCATGTAACCAAACTCCTCTTTGTCTAGCATCAATTCCCGACTCAACCGTTTCAAAACCTGTCACCTTTAAATAGTAGGCTAAAAAACCACTAAAAGGGCAAGAGGCATATCGACTTAAAAAACCGGCTCCACCATGTAATCGTTGTTTTTCTATTCTAATGTTTGAGTTTGAAATCCATTCGTACTTCGCAATTGATATTGCATCATTTAAATTATTCAAATGTTGTTTTGAAATATCACTATCAAGGCCTTCGGAGTCGGACTTTAAATTTGAAAAGAAAACCGAAACCGTTTGCTTAGCATCACTATTTTCGTTGCTGGATGTTATCAACAAGTCATCAGAAGATTTAATCAGGATATCCGAGAGACTTTTTGTATACTCATACTCTCTTTCAGAACTGCCTCCCGGCATTTTCAATTCTCTTTGAAGCGCTGAGGGTAAAAACGGATTTGGTTTGTTATTTACTGGCCAATTAACCGAGTTAAACCCTACTAATATCAAATGATCAAATTGAAGCCCCGTCGCTTCTAAAACGCCAAGTACATGAACTCGACTTCTATCGCTCGGTAATTGAAAAGACTTTTTAGTTGCAAGTTGGTTAAGGTATTGTAATGCAGTCTTTTCATTTACTTTATTGACGAGATCATTAATCTCACTTATTTTATTAATGAGTTCGACGTATAGGTTACAAACTTTGTTCTCGGTATCATTGATAAAAACTTCATCTAACCTAGTTCCCCACTGCCACAGTTCCAGTGTTTTTTTCCAATTTTTTTGATAATTTTTAATTGAATCGTTCTTTGACGATTTATTACCCAGACTTTCCATACGCTCTCTTAATATAGAAAGCGATAATACTTCATTTTCAGTCTGGTCAGACTGGTCAGATTCGGATTCTTGACATTTTTGTTTTCCACATTCAAACTTTTCAATTTCAGAAAGTATATATTTCACCTTATATTCTTTCCTTGCTTTTAAACAAAGTTTATGTAAAAAATATTTTGTAACTGAATTTTGTTTATTCCATGGGAAATAATGGGTGTTTTTTATAAAATGTAATTCTTCAAGAGTGATTCTACCTTTCCGAAAATTGAGCAACAAATTAGCGGCTTTCACTATCGACTGATCAGCAATTGAAAATCCTGCAGACACATTATATAAAGGCTTTCCTAACTTTATCCAAGGCTTATTTTCTTCTGGCTGAAATACTTGACTAAATGTAGCGTAAACGTCGGTTAGATTATCGCTCAACTGATTGACAACAACAGCTATATTTTCTTCTACTTTAGTCTCAATTATCTGTTTTGCAGTGCGAGCGGCATAATTAATTTCGTCATCAAAACTATTGAACTCGATAACATTTGATTTTTGAACAGTCTTTTTATAGTTATAATATTCTATCTCAACATCTAACTTCTGCAATCCACTAAAAAACTTTTTTTCCAAAGGGGTAAATTGGTTAAATCCGACTAACAATATTTTTTCCGGTAAGTTTTTGTTAGAAAAAATATTGTCTGAGCTTCTTCTATAAAGCAACTCTAAACTGTTAGAAATATATTTTAACTTTTCAAAAGTGCAAATGATATTTTTAGACTCCGCAATTTTTTGATATTGCTCGATCCATTTTATAAAACAACTAACTTCTAATTTTATTTGACTATCAAAGGTTTCAAGACTTAAGTTTCCATCTTGAATATCGTTTAAAGATAAATCCCAAGCAATCAAATTTTGAAAGGCTTCAACCACTTTATTTGCCACTCCCGATTCATTGGTTAGGTTCCAATCAGGCTCTTTTGCAACTAAATCTTCTATCCATAATTTCAAAAGCTGTTTAGATATCGGCTTAGGTAAAACCTTAAGAAATGATAGTTCTATCCAAAGCTCATTTTGCCACTGAGTAAAAGACAATGTTTTGTGAGGTGTAATAATTTTGCCAACTTTCGTTTCCGCTATTTGTCCGTTGTATAAAGCTTGTTGGGTACGAGCATTGGGCGTTAGGATCAAACTTTCATCGCTAATTAGCGATTTTATTTTCAAAAAATCAAGAGAAATCGTCATACTTTCTTATTCTGGAGTGGTATGTTTTTATCGCTCAAAAGCTCTAAAACTAACCCTTTACTCGCATCCTCAATTAGGTCAATTACGTTATCAAATCCATTGTCACCCCCGTAATAGGGATCGGGAACGTCTTTAACCTTTGATTGGTTTGAAAAATTCAAAAACAGGTGAATATTATTGACAGAATATTCATGCTTTAGTGCCAATTCGTGTAAGGAGTCCAAATTAGAACAATCCATAGCAAGAATGTAATCAAAATGACCAAAATCTTGAGGTAATATCTTCCTAGAGCGAATAGCAGATAAATCATACCCCCTATTTCTTGCGGTAGATACGGAGCGTGGATCTGAACCTTCGCCTTGGTGATATCCATAAGTACCGCAAGAATCTATTTCTAGATTAAGTTCCGAATGTTCAGAACTTAGTTTGCGAAAAACGCCTTCAGCCGTTGGAGATCGGCAGATATTTCCTAAGCATACAAATAATATATTTTTATGGATGGTCATTCAACAACTCTCCTTAGCGACCTGGACCATCGCGCGGGTCAATTGGGTTAATTCACTCAGCTCTATTATATAAGGAGGCATGATATAAATGAGTTTTCCAAACGGTCTTAACCAAACGCCTAACTCAATAAATTTTATTTGCACCTGTTCCATATCTACAGGCTCTTTTAACTCAATAACTCCGATAGCACCTTTTACTCTAATATCAGCAACATTCTGAAATTCTTTACAAGGCAATAACTCCTCAAGTAGCTGCTTTTCGATATCGGCAATTTTAGTTTTCCA
>JQIA01000867.1_pt1 | contig 15964 bp, 13 predicted proteins | sample 811431 | NCBI WGS metagenome assembly JQIA01 (sample SAMN02998118, study PRJNA258478) | marine sediment metagenome | biome: marine; feature: seafloor; material: sediment; isolation source: oil-polluted sediment collected from 3 locations (0.5 km, 0.7 km and 0.9 km)... | place: USA: Gulf of Mexico ... | reverse complement strand
GCCTTTAGGACCTTGCTGACCTGCGGCAGTTGCAAACCCCTTCATGATTTTTTTAACAATACCCTTATTGTTAATGGCATGAACAATGGCTTGGCGAACACGTACGTCTTTAAATTCTTTAACGCGGTTCTGATTGAGCTGGAGGGTAATGATGCGTGTACCGCCCATTGTCACCAACTTCGTGTTTTTATTCTTTTTGATCCGCGGCATGTCACTTGGCGGAACAGGGGCTATAAAATCAACATCGCCAGAAAGAAGGGCTGCAACACGCGTAGGGCCTTCTTTAATCGGTGTCAAAACGATTTCAGATACATTTCCCGGAGATTTTTTATCCCAATAACTCGCAGAGCGATTAAAGACAACTTTTACACCCTGCTCACGTGACATTACCGTGTATGGGCCAGTCCCAGATGCATTGGATGAAGCAAAGGCATCGCCATGCTTGACGATTGCTGATTTGGATTTGTTGTTTTTATCAAACCCTGTATAAAATTTACTGTCCATGGCGAAAATATATGTCGCCTGATGGAGAACGAGCGGATAAGGCTCGATGGTGACAAGGTCAACTGTGTTCTTGTCGATAACATTCATGGCTTCAAACGGGGCGAAAAGTCCTTTGAAATCGGGGCTTTTTTTCAACCGATCAAATGTCCATACCAAATCCAGCGAAGTCATGCTGTTGCCGGAATGAAATTTGACACCTTTGCGCAAGTTAAAGCGCATTGTTTTGTCATCAATACGTGTCCAGCTTTCGGCCAAACGTGGCTCAAAGCCAAGATCCTTAGTCCAGCGGACAAGCGGATCGAACAGCATGTGTGATAATTGGAGTGTGCCGCCAGACAGTTGCTCATGTGGATCTAATGAAACAGGATCAGCGTCATATGCTAATTTTAGAGTTTTAGCCTGAAGTGTTGTTGATAAGCCAAAACACAGCGCTGCTGCTGCTGCCACCGTAAGAAATTTCCTCATTCTTGCCTCCCATGCAAGTTGGAATCTTAATTGGTTTTGGGTTTTTGTCCTTTGGTTTTGCGAAGTAGACGCAAATTTTCCAAAAGGAACCTCGTGATTATTCCACTATTGTCAGTGGTTTACAGATCTATATAGAACTAATTTAGCCTTATGTAAGTCAAGGTGAAAATTACTTTTACTGGCAAATATTGCGACTTTTGATCGCTTGTAAGCATTGTTAGATGCCTAGGTTTTGTAAGCCTAATGTCACTCAACCATTAACTCTGTTTTGATGTTTGTTTTTGAAAGATTAAATCGATCACACATGAGCCATGACCTCTCAGTCACGACCCATGTGTATTTATTCGAATCAACTCAATACCTATTTTTCCGGCTGAAAGAGTTTTAGGAATGAAACCAGATCAATCACACTGCCGTCTACTTCAATATCACCTGACGCATAAGCGGTGGCAGGGTTGCGCATCTGTGCGAGGACTTCTTTCCAAACTTGAGAGTTCACTGTAACGCTGATATCTGCCGATGTAGATTTACGTTTTTGAACTTCAGCAACACCGCGGCGCAAATGAATGAAGTAATTTTCATCAATATCAGGGAAATTGAAGCCAACGATTATGTTTTCATCAAGAGCATCTTCTGCTTTCAAATTAACCGGTAGTGACGCCATGATATTTTCCATGGGAAGGCTGTGCAAAATTTCCCGAGGGTTCTTGCTGGTGTCAATTGGTGGAATGACTAAAGATCCATCCAACTCATAAGAGCGTGTCAGATAATAGTTTCGACCGTTAGCACTGATTTGCGTTTCAGCGAGAGCCTTCAACGCTTGAGCTTTTAACAATTTTGCCTGCTGCACATCGTCATTTACCAAAATCAGATTGTCGGCAAGCTCAGCGGCCCATTGATAGTCTTTCGCCTCCAACGCTTGCTGCGTTGCTTCTAGAAGCGGCGTTCCGTTTGACGCCAGAAGTGCCAACCGTTTTGCGTGCTCTGATCTACTAAGCGGGTGAAGCTCAGCTGCATTACCACTAAACCATCCAAGATAACCCGTAAAGACTGACCGGACAGACCAGTCGACCATTCCATAGAATTCTCTCAAATACGGGCTTTTGGCCAAATGAGCTGGAAGCTTTACCCGTTCAACAATTTCATCTGGACCAAGATCAAGATTAATTCCGCGAACGGTTTGGTCATGCACAAACTGAATGGCATCCCGGTAATCCGTTAAAATGCCATCGATTTTATCTGCACCAGTTAAGGGACGTGTATGGCTAGGGACTAGGAATTCAGGCTTTAACTCCCTCATGAGATCAATGCTTTTAGCCCACTGCAAAACATCCCGGTAAGACGTTCCGCGAATGGCATAAAGATTTGGAAAGGCTTTGTAGAAGTTATCGCCGGGCAGCAGGACTTTCTTTTCTGGTAGCCAAACAAATAACTGATCCGCTGTTTCACCTGGAGCATGGATGAGTTCCATTTTGATTCCAGCTACCTCAGTTTTCAGGTTAGTTTTAAAAGTATCCGTTGGACGTTTGAGACTGATCCCATCTGCGCCATCAACTTTGCCAAGGAATGGGCCGATCCCGTCATTAATTCGCCCGCCAGGTGGTAAATGACTGCCAAACTGCCGCATGGCCCGTGTGTAAATCGCCGGTCTGATAACATTAACAACTCGGTCAATATAAAAGTCAGTGCTTTCATGGGCAAAAACTTTCGGATCGGCCCCTTCTGCAAATACGCCGGAGCCAAAAATGTGATCCGCGTGATTGTGGGTAAAGACGATCCCTTTTACAGGTTTTTGGGTTATTTCTGCGAATGCGGCCTTAACTGCCCGAGCCGTTTCATTGCTTTCCATGGTATCAACGATGACCACACCGTCGTCACCTTCAAGCAAGATGGAATTGGCAAGGCCAAAACCGATAGCCACATAAACACCGTCCGTGACTTTGATGATTTCTTTTTTAAATTCGTCAGTATGCGCGTTTAATTCTGCGTTGGTGTCAACTTGAACAGGTGCCATTTGTTTGGGGGTGTCGTCGCAGGCTGCCAGAAAACTCAAGGCAAGCAATGTTGATACGCTTATGATCTTTTTCATTAATTGTTCCCATTTTTATCTAATTTAACGTTACAGATGGCGACACGATTAGCAAGAAATGTTCTTTCCTAATTACGTGTGTCTGATGGGAAATAGACCTTGCGACATCTGATCGAGACACATCCGACGCCTTTTTCTGCGGGGTGTCTAAGTTACCTGAGAATATGAAATGAGCTTGAAGTTGGAAATATTTTTTTGTTTCTCATTTCCATTCGTGTTTTAGATAGAGATTGGAGCATAAGGGGTGAAAATGCGTAAAATTCTAGTGTTATTGTTATTTGTTGCGTCAATGGCTTTGTTTGGCTCGACCATAAATGCCTACTTCACAAGCGGCGAGGAAGTCATGTCGGTTCCGGTACAAGGCCGTTTGGGGGCATTGGATCCGATTATTCTAAATCCCGGTATGTCGCCGGTTCGCATTATCTTGAATATCCAATCAGAAATGCACATTCAAGATACCACGAATGACGCCTATCAATTCCAAGTGGATGTAAAAGATCGGGCGGATACACAATTGTTTTCATTCACCGGAACTCACTCAGAGAAGAAGGAAGATGAAGGATCAGAATTTCGAAGAATTACCCAAAATCATATGGTTGGGACCTTTGATATTCCTCTGCAAGGCCCTTATTCTGTGGACTGGCGTGTAGATCCAAAGCGAGCGAATATTACGAGCATAATGGTCTCTGTTCGTCGCAACGTTGAGGGGCTGAATATTCCATTGATTGCGATCGCTGGTTTGTGTTTTGTCTTAGCGTGGACCGTGTTATTGGTTGGCCGCCGAAAATAATATTTCTCTTTAAGGTTATCAAATGGAATTTGCTCAAATAGGAATGTTCCTTGCGGCCACGCTTGTGCTCAATCTAACGCCTGGGCCGGATATGATTTTCGCTGCCGCGAATGGTGTGCAACGTGGTTCTGGTGCAGGCGTAATTTCTGCGCTGGGAATTGGGTGTGGTGCGTTATTCCACGCAGCGCTGGCTGCCGTTGGGGTCTCTGCGTTGATCGCGGCTTCTGATATTGCCTTTGATGTGTTGCGCGTAGGCGGTGCACTATATTTGATGTGGATAGGTGTGAAAACACTTCTTCAGGCACGAGGGCCATTGCTTCAAAATACCATGCCCGATTTTTCTTATGGCCAGTTGTTTTTTCGCGGGCTGATGACAAATATCCTCAATCCAAAAGTAGCGCTGTTTTTTATTGCGTTATTGCCACAATTTGTGAATCCGGCTGCTGGAAATATAGGACTACAGATTTTTTTGCTTGGCGGTATTGTTGGACTTAGTGGCACTCTTATAAACGGTTTCGTTGGAATGTTCGCTGGGGGCGCCGGTCGCGTGCTTCTGCAGAGCCCCGGAACCTCAAAATGGATAGCTAGGGTTTCAGGCGGTTTATTTGTTGGTCTTGGAATTCGCCTCTTTTTATTGGAAAGAAATTAAAATGAAACGCCCCGTTCTTTTGCTTGGTAATAAACGATATTCTTCTTGGTCCTTGCGCGGATACTTAGCGCTTAAACTTTCAGGGCTGGAGTTTGACGAAACGGTAATTCCCTTATTCCTTGCGGACACTCATGCAAAAATTAAAGAACTGGCTCCAAAGGCTCCAGCGCGAGTCCCGTTGCTGCTGCAGGACGGAAATGCCATATGGGACACCATGGCGTTAATGGAATATGCCGCCGAAATATCAAGCAATGGCCCCTTATGGCCGGAAGATACATTTGCACGCGGCCACGCTCGGTCGATTTCAGCTGAGATGCATTCAGGTTTTGAGGCCTTGCGCGGGCATGTCCCAATGAATTTGTCGAGGGCCGACAGTGGCTTAGATCTTCCAGATGCGGTAGTTGCAGATATCAGCCGAATTACTGAAATTTGGACGGAATGTCGGACCAAATACGCTCAAAAAGGTCCGTTTTTGTTTGGCGCGGTTTCTATGGCTGATGTGGCATATGCGCCGGTAGTCGCGCGCTTGAAAAGTATCGGCTATCCCGTTGATGCCCTTTGCCATGATTATATGGACGCCGTCTGGAATTTACCGAACTTCGTAACTTGGCGCGAAGATGCTGAAAAAGAAGTTTGGATTATTGATCAATAGGAAATCCTAAACGGCCGATATTTGTAATTTAGGAAACAAAATAGACAAATATCGAACGGTTTTTGATTTGGGCTTTACAAAATTCTACGTATGGGAAATGTTTGGCCACAATCAAGTACTTTGAAAAACTTGACCAGTTGATCAGTTTTTCTGTATGGTTTCTTTAAAACCAGTGCCACTCCATTCGGTGCTGATGATAATCGTTATATTTAGTCAAAGACTAAATCTGTAAAATTAAAAACCTTGCCCACGCAAAGTCTAGGGGGCAAATTCGGGAGAGCAAAGATGGGGATGAGAAGGATATTGTCGGCAATTGTCGTTGGTTTGACAATGGTGGCAGCAGTTGCAACCGCACAGGCTGAGAAGCTGAAAGTAGCGGGTATATACACAGTTCCAGTACAGCAAAAATGGGCTGGTACACTTCATAGAGCATTGGTTAAGGCTGAAAAAGAAGGGAAAATCGATTATGTTTTCTCTGAAAAAACAGCAAATACTGATTATGTTCGTGTAATGCGTGAATATGCTGAGGGCGGCGCTAAACTTATTGTTGGCGAAGCGTTTGGCATTAGCCGCGAGGCTCGTAAAGTTGCCGATGATTATCCAGAAGTTGCTTTCCTTATGGGCGACCCTGGCGATAAGCATGGCAAGAATTTTTCTGTATTCGATAACTTCATTCATGAGCCATGCTATTTGATGGGCGTTATTGCTGGATCAATGACAAAAACCAATAAAATTGGCATGATCGGCGGATATCCAATCGGCGAAGTTAATCGTCTCTTCCATGCTTTCATGGCAGGCGCAAAATCGGTAAATCCTAACGCTGAATTTAAAGTGTCTTTCATTGGCTCTTGGTATGATCCTCCAAAAGCAAAAGAATTTGCCTTCGCTCAAGTGGAAGCTGGAGTGGATGTTCTTTATGCTGAACGTGCTGGTGTTGTTGATGCCGCCCGTGAAAAAGGCATTTTGGCATTTGGTAACGTGAACGACATGAACAAGGAAGAAAACGGCAAAGACGTTGTTGTTGCTTCTGCACTTTGGCACATGGAAAATGCAATCGACTATGCCATCGATCAGGTTAATGCAGGCACGTTTAAAGCTGAAAACTATAAAGAATGGACAATGATGCAAAAAGGCGGCGCATCTTTATCATCATTCTATGAGTTCGATGATAAAATCTCTGCAGCAACCAAAGCAAAGGTTGCAGAACTTGCAGCCCAGATCAAAGCCGGTAAACATGTCGTCGAGATTAATGACGATCAGCCTAAATCTACGTTCTAAGGTTTCTGCGAATAGGGGGGAGCGGTGACGCTCGCCCTTTTTTATTGAGCTGGGGAGAGTTGGGTGACCGACACAGAAACTGTATTGCGGGTTCAAGGCATTACCAAAAATTTTGGTGATCTAGTTGCCAATGATGCCATCAGCTTTTCTTTGAAAAAGGGAAAGGTGCTTTCACTTCTTGGAGAAAACGGGGCGGGTAAAACCACCTTGATGAATATCATCTTTGGCCACTATACGGCAGACGGTGGGCATATTGAAGTTTTCGGCAAGAAGCTGAACGCATCAAACCCGGCGGAAGCTATTGCCCTCGGTGTGGGTATGGTCCATCAACATTTTACTCTGGCTGATAATCTAACAGTTCTTGAGAATGTAATCCTTGGAACAGAACCACTTTGGAAATGGGTGCAAGACAAGGCTGCTGGCCGGGCACGGTTGAAAGAGCTCTCAGGAGAGTTTGGTCTTCATGTGGACCCCGATGCAGATATTAAATCACTGACCGTTGGTGAAAAGCAACGAGTAGAAATTTTAAAGGCGCTCTATCGGGGCGCTAAAATTCTGATCCTTGACGAGCCGACAGCCGTTCTGACGCCGCAGGAAACAGATCAACTTTTCGGAACACTCCGCGACATGTTAGCGAGAGGATTATCCGTTATCTTCATCTCTCACAAATTGGGAGAAGTTATGGCGATTGCGGATGATATTGCCGTGCTCCGTCATGGAAAATTAGTGGCAAACTTCCCTGTGGCGGAGGCTTCTCGCGAGATCATTGCTGAGAAAATGGTGGGTGAAGCTGTCCCCCAACCGCGCCGCCAGATCATGGAGGCAGGTGAAGAACTCCTATCTGTTGAAGATGTATCCGTCAAAGACGAAAACGGTCAACAGATCCTCAAGAACGTATCATTGCATTTGCACCGTCATCAAATCATCGGGATTGCGGGTGTCTCCGGCAATGGGCAAAAGCCGCTTTCTGATCTTGTGAGTGGTATGTGTAGGCCGGGATCAGGACAGCTTAACTTGTCGGGTGAAGCCATCACCGTTTTTGATCCAAAAGAGATGGTTGCAAAGGGTATTGGCCGGGTCCCTGAAGATCGTCATGTACAGGGCGTTGTTGGTGATTTTTCAGTTGAAGAAAATATGATCTTGGAGACTTATGCGTCTGCCCGATTTTCTAAATTTGGATGGCTGCGAAAAAAAGAAATTACGGATTACGCGTACTCCCTCATTAAGGCATTCGATATTCGGGGAGCCGGGCCTGAGACAATTGTTCGGGGCTTGTCTGGTGGTAATATGCAAAAGGTCATTTTATCCCGTGTCCTTGAAAACAGCCCTCAAATCATTTTGGCTAATCAGCCAACACGTGGTCTAGATGTCGGGGCCGCGACTTTTGTTCATGAACAACTCTTTAAAGCTCGAAAAGAAGGCGCTGGGATTATTTTGATTTCTGAAGATCTTGAAGAACTCCTCGCAGTTGCAGACAGTGTTGCGGTAATGTATCACGGACAGATAAGCCCGCAAATGCCAGTGGAAAGCGTAACATTGCAACAACTTGGATTGCTGATGAGCGGCGAAGGTTTCTCTGTCCATAGTAAAGGGCAAGATCATGCTGCTTGAACCCAGAACACACACACCGTTGTGGATGACAATTATCGCGCCAATTGCGGCCGTATTCGTTGTGATGGTGCTTTGTAGTGGTTTGATAATGTGGGCAGGTGCGCCTGTTCTTCAATCCTATATAGCATTGGCAAAAGGAGCTTTTGGCTCAAAATTTGCCATTTCAGAGACGCTGGTACGCGCAACCCCGCTTATGCTAACCGGCCTTGCTGCGGCTGTGGCTTTTCGGGCTAAACTCTGGAATATCGGTGGGGAAGGTCAGTTATATATGGGAGCACTTGCTGCTACATATTTTGGGACTGGTATGGTCAATCTGCCGGCCCCGCTCATGATCCCATTCCTGTTTGTCGTGGGTGCTATTGCTGGGGGCTTGCTGCTTTTGGTTCCGGCGCTTTTGAAGACAAAGTTGAAAGTTGATGAAGTGGTGACGACATTGTTGCTGAACTTCGTCATTCTGTTGATGGCCAATTATCTTTTGTTTGGCCCATGGAAAGATCCTATGGCCATGGGATGGCCGCAAGGCGCACCTATTGTTGACGCTGGAATATTACCCAAATTGATCGAAAAAACCCGTCTTCACGGCGGCTTAATTTTTGCGCTTCTTGCGTCCGTTAGCGTTTGGCTGGTGATGAGTAAGACCAAATGGGGCCTTGAAATCCGTGCTGTCGGGCTCAATCAGGATGCTGCAAGTTTCGCAGGTATTCCAATTAATAAAACAATTATCCGAACCGCACTGATATCTGGTGGGCTTGCGGCCTGCGCCGGAGTTACAGAGGTTGCCGGAACTAAAGAGTATCTGACATTGGATATATCGCCAGGGTTTGGTTACACCGGCATTGCCGTTGCCATGCTTGCAGGGCTCAATCCATTAGGGGTGATCATCGCGGCCATATTTTTTGCAGGGATCTATAACGGTGCCGACAGTATGAGCCGGGCGATGGATGTCTCAAATTATATTGCAGACGTGATCACTGCTGCGTCACTTTTGATGGTGATGCTAGCTGTGATGCTAACCCGTATGCGCATTCGGTTTTCTTAAGGGAGAGGGATTATGGATTTTCTAGATATGTTCCTCAATATTGGGTTTTGGGCAGCGACTGTTCGCATGGCTACACCTTTGATATTTGGCACCCTTGGGGAGTTGATCTGCGAGCGGGCAGGCGTCCTCAATCTTGGAATTGAAGGCATTATGACAACAGGTGCTATGGTGGCCTGGATGTGGGTGTATCAGGGGGGCGATCTGTGGACGGCCGTCTTGGTGGCAGCCGTATTTGGCATGATGTTCGGGTTTCTTCACAGTATCTTCTCGGTTTATATGGGCTTGTCCCAACACGTAACCGGTATCGGGATCACTCTTCTTGCCACATCACTGAGCTATTATTCGTTCAGAATGTTGCTTCCGGGTGTAACAACGCCGCCAAAAATTACTCCGTTTCAAGAACTCCCTATTCCGTATTTGTCGGATATCCCAATTTTTGGAGAAGCTTTCTTTTCGCAGTCGCCACTCACCTACCTTGCTTTTGTCTTGGTGGGTGTGGTGTCTTACGTTTTGTACCGGACACCCGTTGGGCTCGCTGTCAGAATGGTTGGAGAAAACCCAATGGCGGTTGAGGTGCAGGGAATTGACGTTTACCGGGTTCGAACCGGCGCGGTAATGGTTGGTAGTGGCTTCATGGCTGTTGGCGGGGCTTTCCTGACAATCTCTGTTTTTGATGCCTTCTATTTTGACATGATAAATGGAAGGGGTTGGATTTGTGTAGCACTGGTTATTTTTGCGTCGTGGCGGCCTGGAAAAGCGTTGCTTGGTGCGGTGCTGTTTGCGGCATTCGATGCTATTCAAATCCGTGTGCAACAATCCAGTGCCTCTTTTATCCCTTATCAATTTTTCCTAATGATGCCCTATGTCTTCAGCATATTTGCATTGATTGTCATGTCACGAAAAGCCGCCTACCCTAAGGCGTTGCTGGTACCGTTCCGGCGTGGTCAACGGTAATTGGAAATAAGGACTAAAAGTAATGCTTGATCTGATTATCCGAAATGCACGCAGGGCAGGGCAAACGGAAACGACCGTAGATATTGGTGTTAAAGCGGGAAAAATTGTGGAGATTTCGCCCAAGCTAAATGGGGAAACTTCAGAAGAATATGATGCCAAGGGAAATCTGGTAACAGCCCCGTTTGTTGACAGCCATTTCCATATGGACAGTACGCTGACACGCGGCAGGCCCCGCAATAATGAAAGCGGAACTTTGCTCGAAGGTATTGCGCTTTGGGGGGAATTGAAGCCTTTACTTGATGCGGAAGATATAAAGGCGAGGGCCCATCAACTTTGTCAGTGGGCCATCGCCAAAGGCAATCTTGCGATCCGCTCTCACGTGGATATTTGTGATCCGTCTTTACTGGCTGTAGACGCTTTGCTAGAAGTTGTTGAGGAAGTGAAACCGTATTTGGATTTACAATTGGTGGCATTTCCCCAAGACGGGTTTTTACGCGATCCCAATGCCAAAGCGCAATTGCTTCGGGCTTTGGATAAAGGCGTACATGTGGTTGGCGGGATCCCACATTTTGAACGCAGTATGAGCGATGGCAGTCAATCCATAACAGAGCTGTGTAAAATTGCAGCTGATCGCGGATTAATGGTTGATATGCATTGCGATGAAAGTGACGATCCCTTATCTCGTCATGTGGAAATGTTGGCGCAGGAAACCAGCCGTTTCGGGCTGCAAAGCCGCGTCACCGGATCTCATCTGACGTCAATGCATTCCATGGACAATTACTATGTCTCAAAATTGATACCGCTGATGAATGAAGCGGAACTCCATGTTGTGGCAAACCCACTGATCAATATTACGCTGCAGGCGCGCCACGACAGTTACCCAAAACGCCGAGGAATGACACGAGTGAAGGAACTTGCCACTGCTGGGTTAAATGTGGCGTTCGGCCATGATTGTGTGATGGATCCATGGTATTCCATGGGAAGTCACGACATGTTGGAAGTGGCGTCTATGGGCTTGCATGTGGGGCAAATGACAGGCCGTTCTGAAATGCGCGAAATGTTCCAAGCCGTAACGTCTAATGGGGCTAAGGCTCTTCAGCTAGATGGCTATGGAACAGACGTTGGCTGCAACGCAGATCTCGTAATTTTGCAGGCCCACGACGAAATTGAAGCGCTACGTTTGCGGCCAGCGCGGCTAGCAGTTTTCCGGCGCGGCAAAAAAATTGCCATGTCGCCGGAGCAATCTTCAACCGTATTTATGGGTGATAACTCGATCTCAGTGGATTTTACAATTCAAAATTAGGATGTGAATAGTTTTCATATAGTGTTTTACTTTTTGCGTATCTGCTTTCATTGTAATGTCCTAATCGATTATTCCAAGGAAACTGCGTTCACAAAAGGAACCGTTCAAACAAATTTCAAACGCTTCCCTATCGGAACGAAAATGCGGTTTTTGGGACGGGCATTGGTTAGAAAAGTAACGGGCTAGTTTCGGATTTAAACGAACACGTCCGGGTTAAGGCTATATGATGTGGCCGTGCTTCCTTCTGCAGGAATATGTTCTTTAATTTCTTTCTATGGCCGGTAGCCAAAGCTGACTGGACCTTTGAGATCTTCGAGTGAGGGTTTGATCCAGTCGATCCATTGGCATAAATGCGGTCGGGTTTCGCGAGGATCAATCACATCATGAACGCTGAAGCTCTCCCCGCGCGGAAGCGGAGATTGTTTGGAGGCGAGTTCAGCTTCTAGGGCGCTGCGCATGGCATCTGGATCATCAGCTTCTGCAATTTGCCGACGGAATGCGACAGCAACTCCGCCTTCAACGGGGAGTGCGCCCATCTCGGCGCTTGGCCAGGCAAGCACGTAGCTGTTGTCACTGAAATGCGCCGCCGCTGCGACCCCAAACGCTTTTTTGACGACAATAGTGGCCCACGGCACAACGGACATGACAGCCGCCGCCACAGCAGATGTGCCGAACCGAATAGTGCCGTCTTTTTCTGAATCTGGTCCAATCATAAAACCCGGCTCGTCCACAAAGTTTATAATGGGAAGATGAAAGGTGTCGCAAAGTTCAATGAATTTTCGAACCTTAATGGAGGCATTAGCACCCATGGCTCCCGCGTAATATTTACAGTCATTTCCAATAACGCCAACAGCCAGTCCGTTCATGCGGGCGAAACCGGTTATGAGGCTTGGGCCGTATGATTTGTTCATTTCAAACAAATCGCCATCATCGACAATGTGTCTAATGACTTTCCGCATATTGAAGGGTTGCCGCCGGTTTTTGGGGACAATTGACAGCAATTCATCTTCGCAGCGATCGGTAGAATCTTGGGCCAGTTTGATTGGAGGCAAATGCCAGACGCTACTGGGAAGAAAGCTCAGGAACTTTCGGATTTGATCAAGGGCATCTTCTTCTGATTTGGCAACATTAGTAGCAACGCCGTTCTTGCCGTGAATTTGCGCGCCGCCCAATTCTTCTTTTGTGAGGTTTGTATCAAGGGCACGAGATACAACGGCTGGGCCGGCAATCAAAATCTGTGCAGTCTCTTTTGTCATGACAGAGAAGTGGGAAGCCGCGAACCTTGCGGCGGGAAAACCCGCAACAGGGCCAAGCGCGGCGGAGGCCACAGGAGACACAGACATAATTTTTGCAATGGACTGGAAACGCGGTTTTTCGAAAACGGGGCTTCCCACCAATGCGGGGCCGCCTTTACCTGTAGCGACACTGCCGCCGCCGCCTTCGAGCATGCGAACCAGCGGTACCTTATATTGCAGGGCAAGTTCTTCTGCATAGACGCTTTTTCGAAGCCCGGCAGCGTTTGGCGATCCGCCTTTTAAAGTAAAGTCTTCGCCGCCAACGGCAACGGGGCGGTCTTCAATTTTGCCAAGGCCGGTAATGTAGTTCGCTGGCGAAAAATCTGTAAGCACGCCGTCGGGATCGCGCGTGGCAGATCCTGCAAGACTGCCATGTTCTGAGAAGCTCCCTGTATCCAAAAGGTAATCAATGCGTTCGCGAATGGTTAGGCGCCCCTTACCGTGCTGGGTCTCAATCGCGTCAGCTCCGCCCATTTCAAGCGCTTTTTTTCGCATATAGGAGAGTTCTTTTGTTTCTTTATCCCAGCTCATGGTTTTCCCATCTTTTGGTTGCGACGACCGATGGTATGGACATTCGAACCATTAGGCTAGGGCTGTTTGGATTTTTTCAAAAGAAAGAAGTATCTTGGGGGAAATGCTGAATTTGATCAGTGCCTAATTCGTCAAGGTGCGGGTGGTTGTGTGCCTTTAAGGCCATCCATGATTTGTTTGTTTACTGCGATGAGGGGCTCGAGGGAGGCCTCGCCTTTCATTGCGGCGACGCTATATTTGTTGACCCAAATAGCGATGGAAAGAAGCTGGGCTTTTAAATCCAGAGGGAGCTTATTCTCCTCGGATGCAAGGTCTATTTGCAGTGTTAGCCACAGTTGGCGGTTATCCGCCACGGCCTTAACGACTGCTATAGTTCCTTCTGCCTCAGCTTCTTCCAAAGCGCGAGTGAAGATTGCGAATGCCCGATATTCCGTTTGTTTCGGATTCTCGGTATTCTGATTTGCCTTTTGGTATGCTGCTACAGACATTCTATAACTCTACTGTTCCAAATATCGATTTAGATTTTCGCTGAAAATCCTTACGATATTATTACCTTATTGGAAAAGAGAGAGAATAGACTGTGGACGTGCATTGGCAATAGACAACGACTGGATACCCAGCTGCTCTTTTGTTTGCAACGCTTGTAGCTCCGCACTGGCTTCAGCAAGATTAGCATCAACCAAAATACCTAAGCCTTCTTCAAGCTTGTCCACAAGTAATTGGGTGAACTCACTTTGACTATCGAGCCTATTTGCTGCAGTACCAAGTGTCGTGATGATTTCGCCGACCAAGGTTTCAGCGTTCTCAAGTACCGCTATGGGGTCACCGCCGTTAGTACCAGGAGTAGCCCCTGTAAGCGTTGTCGTGGCAGTTACTGTTTCGCCGCCTGCTATCTCTACGACACCATTTTCGGTAATATTGACTGCAAAACCTTCCGTCCGCATGACAGCTGCCATAATACCAACCATTTGGGCGTTAGATTGCGAGGTTGGGTCGACTGTTACAGCGTGTACGTAAACACCGTTAGCTTCATCAATGGGGCTCGTCAGCGCTCCAGCGCCTACTGCAAATTCAAACGTGTGTGTATCACCGCTTGGTGCAAGTGTGAGTATAACTGTATCGTCGTCTGTCACAGAGAACGTGTTATCTAATGTTAGTGTCGCGCCAAGTGATTGCAAGTCAAATCCAGAGAGACCAAGGGTAGCTGCCGTTGCATCTTGAGCTAAAACCGTTTGCGTAACACCGCCAAGAGCAGATAACACTTCAAGATCAACACCGCTGCCGTCAATAAGGTTTACACCATTAAAGATTGTTGTGCCGACAACGGAAGTAATTTGAGCAACTAATGCGTTAACTTCTTCCTGCAAAATGTTGATATCAAGACCATCATTGAAAGATTGGGTAACCTTCTTATTCATGTCGATGATTGTTTGAGATATTTGAAGCGCGCCGGCATTAGCCATATTCACGGTGGCTTGGCCAAAAGACAAGCCTTCCTGAATAGCTTTCAATGAGCCAACGTCACCGCGCATGCCTTGGGCAATTGTAAAGGTCGATGGATCATCTTTTGCTTCAGCCACTTTTAGACCGGTTTCAATTTGTCGCTGAACTGAATTCAGCTGATTTTGTGTCGTGGACAACGTACGAAGCGCTGCCATTGCACTAATGTTTGTATTTACCGAAAAAGCCATTTTCTTCTCCTGTAGCATTTTCTACATGCAATCATTCGATCGCAAATTCACTCGGACCAGTACTTGCAACAGGTATGCCAGTTACGTGAAGGCCGCAGAAAACTGGGCTTGTAGGCGAAGAATGGTTGTTTGATGATGAAGAAAGTGGATAAGCGGCAATGCGGGAACTAGGTAAAAAATTCTCCATTCGGAATCTCTTGCCCCTCGATTTCGGACGAACTGGGATATATGTGCCGAAAAGGGTACGCATTTGGTTGAAAGCGAATTTCCCACCTGGCAAAAGTGAATCTGGATCAAAGACTTAGGGTGAAATGGAAACTGCCCTACAATTTGGATTGTTGGGTATGAAAATCTAGAGTTAGCGTGGAAACGGAATCTCTCAATCTTGGCGAATGGATTTACGATCATTGTCGTTCGTACTGTTGTCGAAGATTAAAGTGACAGTTAGTCTATGGGAAAGAAATCAGGTTGTTGTGAGCCGTTAAAGTTACGTTGCTCGTTGAATTGAGAAAAGTTGTGGCAATAGAGAAAATTCAAAAACAAGCTCCAGCGAAATAGCAACAGCAATTAATTACTCCTGAAAACACTGGATTACAACAATACGAAATCCTGAAAATGCGTCAGCTAATGGAACACTTTCGGAAATCGCTGGATATTTTACCCGATATGCCCCAGCGGTGGTTTATCTACAGTAACGTTCTTCGAATGTTAAATAGCAATGAAGAAGCATTGGTTGAGATAGAGTAGGTGCCTAAAGGCTACACTGGAAGATTATGTAATTCTAAAAGGTCGAGCGGTAGCGTTGTGTCTTTTAGGGCAAACTACGGAAGCGACGTCGCTTTATTTGAAATTGTTCATTGAAGCGCCTGACCGCAATAAACCTTATTATAACTTTGCACCACAACACAAATTTATTGGAGGTGACGAATTTAGTACTGTGTTTGATGATTTATCAAATTCAGTAATTGGGTTAGAATCTGAAGGCACGCGAAAACCAGCTCATTTTGCTCTTGTGAAATATTTCGATGATCTGAAAAATTACAGCACTGCATTCTATCATTAGATTTAACCAGTCTTGGGCAATATTACGTTGCCTATAACGGTTTGATCGAG
>JQIA01000866.1_pt1 | contig 15983 bp, 11 predicted proteins | sample 811431 | NCBI WGS metagenome assembly JQIA01 (sample SAMN02998118, study PRJNA258478) | marine sediment metagenome | biome: marine; feature: seafloor; material: sediment; isolation source: oil-polluted sediment collected from 3 locations (0.5 km, 0.7 km and 0.9 km)... | place: USA: Gulf of Mexico ... | reverse complement strand
CACAGGTAATGCTTTTCATGAAGATTTAAAAGCACATGATATTAATAAGAATGATTATGGTTTAGAGCGTTTTTGTTGAAAAAATGCTATCTCGTTGGGGATGGTTTGGGTAAATTTAGGCCTTTTTTGTGCTTTTGGTGAAAAAACTAAAGAAATTCACTTGAATTAACAAATGGTTAACATTATGATGCGGCCAAGTTGAGATAGCTTTGCTACTCAACACAATAAAGGCAACATAAATAGTTTGCCTAAAGTAAGTGTTATATTTTTTTCTGGTTGGAGGCTTCCTTATGCGTAAGAACGTACTTTCTATAGCTGCAGTTATTGCTGCAACTTCTATGCTAGCAGCACCTGTGTTTGCTGGTGATATTAATTATCAAATTTATGGTAATGTTCATCTTAGTCTAAACTTCCTTGACGGTGAGTCAGGTGATTTAGCTTCAAATACATCTGCTATTGGTATTAAAGGCAATAAGAAACTTGGTGATTCTGGTAATACAGTAATCTTCAAAGTTGAGTTTCAAGTTGACCCGACAGTAAGAAACACAGATACAGCTCTTGTCGATCGTGATCAGTGGGTTGGTATGAAAGGTGCTTGGGGTAAATTGATTGCAGGTACTGCATCAAGTAACTACAAGCAGCTTGGTGGTAAAGTTGATGCTTTATACCGTACTCCTATTGAAGGTCGTGGTTTCCTTAACTTGCAATCTAAATTGCATAATGGTGCTGGCGAAGTTCGTGGTCGTTTAACGAATATGGTTCAATACACAACACCTAAGCTTGCAGGTAGCAGTGTTTATGCAGTAGCTAATACTACATTCACTGGTGATGCGAATGAGTCTTATGGTATGGGCTTACGTTACAAGACTAAGACTGTAATGGCATATGCTGATTACTTTAGTGCTGGCGCAGCTAGCATGACTACTGGTGGTCGCGAGACAGCAGTTAAAGTTGGTGGTTCATTCAAAGGTAAAGGTTTCCAAATTGGTGCTCAGTATGAAGCATCTGAAGATGTTGTTGGTTATGACTACATGTTCTTAAATGGTCTTTATGTTATTAATGATGACTACATAATTTCAGGATCAATTGGTTCAGCTTCTTCTGACACATTGACTGAAAACTCATCATATGCATTTGCTCTTCTTCACCCGTTTGGTAAGAAGACTCTAGGCTATATTGGTTATGGTATGAGAGATAACGAAGGCGCTGATGATTTTGACGCAGTAGCATTCGGATTCAGATACAAGTTCTAATCGAATTTGTTGATGAATAAAAAAGGGCGCTTTAAGCGCCCTTTTTTTTCGCCTGTTATTTGCTTGGTTTATTTAAAAACCACAGCTTCCGGCTAGAGTTTGTAGCATTTTTTGTGTTCCTAGCATAGAAAAATCAGCGTAAATCTCTCCGCTGTCATAGTTTTCTAAATGTTCCTGATCAAACATCTCGGCGATTGCTGTTATTGTTTCAGCAGTACTAGACTGCGTTAGAAATTGTCCGGTTGATTCGGTAAGTAGCCAGCTTCTGCTTTTATCACTCCAATTCCAGTTGGCTGATAGCTTACTGCTTTTCTGGTCTATCAAAATTGTGGGTTCTTTATCTGAAACCATATCCTCACCCCATATGATTTTTAAGCTTGAAGATCCATTGTCACATGACAGTTTCATGAGTATCGGGCTTGCATATTGATTTCTGCCGTTGACGGATTTGTTTATTGCTGTCAATTTATAATCTTGTCTTAAGGCTGAATTAGCAACATCAATTTCCCATTGGCCAATAGTTGCTTCGCCTGGTTGTAGTTGATAATGGTTTACCGCAGTTTGTTGTGTGTTATATCTAGTTGGGGGTGAGACTGGATTAGTTTGTTGTATTGGTTGTGATGGGAGTGTTTTGTTCGAGTTTTGGCGTGTCACTGTTTCAAAGCAGTGGAGCCTTTGTAGGCTATCATTGACTTGCATACATTGGTTAAGTTTATCTTGAAGGTTATTTGCAATAGCAGGACTACTCATTAAGCAGATGATAATACTTGATCGTAATTTATTCATAATAAACCTATTTGTGAGAACGAATGGATGACGCCTTATAAAGAATGCAGGTTCTTAAAAAAAATAATTATAAAGCACTGTTTTATGTCTATTTGTTGTATATTAGCAGTCAGGGTACTATAGAACACTTCAGTTATTCCACTAAATGTATTAACTGGCATTACTGTGTTTATTATTCCGTTAAAATTAACAGCTTATTATCCAAGGTTTTTTATGCGATTTATTATTTTATTGTGTGTTTTTTTTATGAGTGCTGCTGATGCGAGCTCCAGAGATTTAGCCTATCCTGAGAGCTCTTGGCAGTTAGAAGATCCGTTTGGAGTAGTAACAGTATTTGACCAGAAAAAAACAACAAAACCTACCGTTCTGTTTTTCTGGGCGAGTTGGTGTCCATACTGTCATAAGCTCATGCCGGGGCTGCAGCGTGTATATGATGAATTTAGTGACGAGGGGATAGATTTTTATACCATTAATGTATGGGAAACTGGTGATGCTATGGCATACATATTTGACCATGACCATACCTTTCCTGTCCTTGTTGAGGGTGAGTCCGTTGCGGCAGAGTATGGGGTTAAGGGAACACCGGCCCTATTTGTGTTAGATGAAGACGGTAAGGTTGTTTTCGAAAGAACTGGAAAGCTGACGCCTGAGCAGGTCGAGATCGCTGTGATTGATTCGTTGATTGGCTTGTTGGGTAACTAGGTACATCCTTGTAAAGGAGTTTTGAGATGATAAAAGGTTATGCAACAGATCTTAATGTGCATGTTCCTGAGAGAAGGAAGCATTCGCGTGGTGATTTTGACCTTACAGCTAAAGTGTCTTCAAAATGGCGCGATAACTTGCCTTTGGCGAATGCAGGTATGGCTGGTAAAGAAATTTACGCCAAGCTAAAAGAAAGTAATCAATTGATTTTTTCCGGTAAAGAACGTTTGAATTTTCTCGAGGCAACAATTCCAGCGATTCAAATGGTCTTGCAGGCTATGGATCAATCCTTTGTTGGTAAGTCTTTTCCGTTGCCTGATAAAGCGTCCCGTGTGGGGCAGTCAAGTGTAGGTTTTGTGCTTGAGTTAGCACTCTCATATCAAATTGCCGTTATAGAATACACGGGTTCAGATGGAAGTGTCTCGATTCTTCATAAAAAAAAGGTATCACTCGCTGCGCATCGCTGTGCATATTTTTTAGGTGAGGCATTGGTGCGTTCATTTCAATTGTACCAGCCTATTGATGAAAAAATATGGTACGTTTTTCATCGTTTAGCCCAATATACTGAAAATAGAAAAATTGCCAGAAAGCCAATACAGAGCCCTGATGAGAAGTCTTCTCCTGGGCTTATTTCTGCAATTTATCAAAGCCTTTTGTGTTTATCGGCTGCACATCCTTACCGAATGCGGCAAATCGATATAAGACCGATTTATGATGTTTTGCGAGAGCAGGGTATAGAATGGAATCGCCTCAGTCTTGATGAGCAGGATGTCGGTTCATTTGTTGTAGACCCGGATATTGATTCTGGTCCTTTGCATTTTAAAGGTAGAGATTTAGTGGGTGTTGCAGCCTGGGGTTTGGACTTATCTGCTGCTATTGCAAGTCTGGAAGAGTTGCTGGGTAAAACAAAGGGCCGTGAACTGATGCCCCCGGGAGCTGAAAGTCTTGAAAGAGCTCTTGTTGCATGGAATGGTGTTGCAAGTCGTACATTCAAGCGCCTTACAGGCGAATATCAGTTGAACGCGGTTTTTGGCCTTCATGCTACACATTATGAAATTTGTGATGAAATGGACTTTGACGACTTTTTGTCTAAAACGGGTATGACTGTCGGGCTCGAGGTTGCCAGAGGAGATGACTCTAGTTGGGCAAACTCTGCACACAATGTTTTTAAAGCTGAAATAATTAAAGCGGCTGTTCTGGATCAAAGTCTTGGTGGTTATAGGCTAAGTTTTACTGCTGAATCTATGCCGAAAATTCAAATTGGAGAGCTTGTTTCTTTGAGTCAGTCTGGCACTTCTTCTGGGTCTAGGGACTGGGTGGTCGGAGTTGTACGTTGGATGAATGTTGGGGTGGATTCGGATGTTGAGTGTGGTGTTCAGTTATTAACACGTCACTGTGAAGCTGTGGCATTTAAAGTGGATGGGGTTTCGGCTTCGGCTGCTGGAATGCAGCGCGGTATTCTTGTGTCAGAGCATGATGAGTTGCCGCGAATTATATTGCCTGCACATCTTGGTAAGCCCGGACAGGTAGTGACTATTACCAACCGGAGTATTGCTCTTGAAATGGGCATAATACCGGAAGACTTAAGTGTGAGGTTAGGCCAGGTTGTTGAGTTGACAGCATCTTTTGCTATGCTGGATTTCGAAGAAATTGACAATACTGAATATGTGACACAATCATCTGCTGGCGCGGTTAAAATTGCTGTTGAAGATGAGCCAGACCTTGATTTTGATTTAGATGATTTTTGATTTTTATTGATGTGTGACTGCTACAATTTTGGCATTACATTCTGCCTGAGCTTTAATTTTAAGTAGGCTATTCTTAAGTTTTTAGATAAATAGATAGTGCAGTGAAATGCGTAGTAAAAAAAATTGCATTAATTGGGCTATTACGTGCAGTAGTTGCTGAGTTATGCATTGTTTTATAGTATAATTCTGCTTTAGTTTTAAGTGTCGATTTCGTGTTCTTTTTAGCGTTAAATGTTGCTGCTGAATTTTTGCCGGAAACGTGTCTTTTTGAAATGATTGATCTGCTCTAGGAAGAATATGACTGAGCCAGTAAATGAGATTTTATCCGTAAATCTAGAAGATGAGATGCGCCAGTCTTATCTGGATTATGCAATGAGTGTCATTGTAGGCCGTGCGTTGCCGGATGTGCGAGATGGGCTTAAGCCTGTGCACCGGCGTGTTTTGTTTGCCATGAATGTTCTTAATAATGACTGGAACAAGGCTTACAAGAAATCAGCGCGTGTGGTGGGTGATGTTATTGGTAAATACCATCCTCATGGAGATACGGCTGTATACGATACGATTGTACGTATGGCCCAGCCTTTTTCTTTGCGATATATGCTTATCGACGGCCAGGGTAACTTTGGTTCTGTAGATGGCGACTCTGCTGCTGCTATGCGTTATACCGAAGTAAGAATGGCGAGAATTGCCCATGATTTATTAGCGGATCTAGATAAGGATACGGTTGATTTTACGGCAAACTACGATGAGTCAGAGTATGAGCCTTCGGTTCTGCCTACCCGTATACCCAATTTATTAGTGAATGGTTCCTCTGGTATTGCTGTTGGTATGGCGACGAATATTCCGCCGCATAATTTAACAGAGGTTATCAGCGCGACAATTGCTTTGCTCAATGAACCGACAATGGATATCGAAGGTTTGATGGACTATTTACCCGGGCCGGATTTTCCGACATCAGGTATCATTAATGGTGCTGCAGGCATTCGCCAGGCATATCTTACCGGACGTGGGCGCGTCCATATGCGAGCACGTCATCATGTTGAAACAAAAGAGTCGAACAACAAGAGTTCATTAATCTTTACGGAGATTCCTTATCAGGTAAATAAGGCCCGTTTACTTGAAAAAATTGCCTCACTTGTCAAAGATAAAAAATTGACAGGTATTACTGGAATGCGTGATGAGTCGGATAAAGACGGCATGCGTATGGTTATTGAGCTTAAGCGTGGTGAAGTTCCAGAGGTTATTTTAAATAACCTGTTTAAACATACTCAGTTACAGTCTGTATTTGGGATCAACACGGTTGCTTTGGTTGATGGACAGCCACAACTGCTCAATCTGAAGCAAATATTAGAGTCTTTTTTGCGTCATAGACGTGAAGTGGTTACTCGTAGAACATTGTTTGAACTAAGAAAGGCACGTGCACGTGCTCATGCTTTAGAAGGCCTGACCATTGCGCTGGCAAATATTGATCCGGTTATTGCACTTATTAAATCTTCCCCTACACCGGCAATTGCTAAGGAGCGATTGATAGAAGGATGCTGGCAGCCAGGTATGGTTCAAGGCATGTTAGAGCGTGCTGGTAGTGATGCATCTAAACCCGAAGATCTTGAAAAAGGTGTTGGCTTAACAGATGCAGGATACAAGTTATCCGAGCGGCAGGCACAGGCCATTCTTGAGTTGAGACTGCATAGATTAACGGGTCTTGAACAAGAAAAACTCACCAAAGAATATGAAGAAATTCTTGAGGTGATAAAAGAACTGTTGAGGATTCTTTCTGATCCTGAGCGCTTACGTGAGATTATTCAGGAAGAGCTGGAAGATATTAAGTCGCGTTATGGTGATGAACGCCGAACAGAAATAAGACAAAACTTTTCTGAGCTCAGTCTTGAAGACCTTATTCCTGAAGAGGATGTAGTTGTAACGCTTTCACATGCAGGTTATGCAAAAATACAGCCTCTTGAGTCTTATCGTGCACAGCGCCGAGGTGGCCGTGGTAAGGCTGCTACAAAGATGAAGGATGAAGATTTCATAGACCAACTTTGGGTTGCTAATACGCACGATACCTTATTGTGCTTTAGTGATCGGGGTAAGGTGTATTGGACTAAGGTATTTGAATTGCCTCAAGCAGGGCGCACCGCACGTGGAATGCCCATTGTAAATCTTTTACCTTTGGAAAAAGACGAACGTATTACGGCTGTTTTACCTGTTCGTGATTATCCTGATGATAAATTCCTGTTGTTCTCAACGCGTAATGGTACGGTTAAGAAGACAGCGCTATCTGCTTATTCAAGACCTAGATCAAATGGAATCATTGCAATTGATCTTGTCGATGACGATCAGCTTGTTGATGTTAACCTGACAGATGGCAGCAAAGATATTATGCTGTTTGCTAGCTCAGGAAAAGTTATTCGTTTCCATGAAACAGACCTGCGTTTGCTTGGTCGTGTGTCACGTGGTGTACGTGGTATGCGTATTAAAGAAAATGAAAGTGTTGTTTCAATGCTGGTTGTTGAGAGTGATTATATCTTGACGGCAACAGAGCGAGGCTATGGCAAGCGTACGCGTATTGAAGACTTCTCTGCACAAGGCCGTGGTGGGCAGGGTGTTATTGGTCAGCAGACTACCGAGAGAAATGGTTTGCTTATAGCGGCTGTTCAGGTGTCAGAGTCAGATGAGCTAATGCTTATTACTGATGGTGGAACGCTTGTACGCACTTCGACAGAAGAAGTTTCTATCGTTGGTAGGAATACGCAAGGTGTGCGTCTTATCAAGCTGTCTAAGAAAGAGCTTCTTACCAGTGTCGCAAAAATCGATTCGGATTTGATGGGCGATGAACTGGACGAAGATGAACTTGAGAATGACGCGGATGTCTCTGAAGTTGAAGCTGCTGAAGTAGAAGTTTCTGAAAGTGATGTTTCTGAAGAATAAAAACAGGCTAATGAATAAATAGCTCTTGTAGCAAAGTGTAAGAGTTTTGCATTCTTACATGTAAATGCAAAGAATAGTGGAGATTATATTTCCCTATTTCTTTCTGCATGTGGTCAATACGGCCATTTGCGGGTGCAAACTAATGATAAACGTATGTGTGAAATATGGTAGATGAGACAAAGGTAGTATCTGTGGATAAACTTTCGGACCAGGAGCTTGATAAGCTTCGTAGTGAAATTGATGACATTGATACGAATGTTTTACGTTTGATTAGTTCGCGTGCTCAAATTGCACTGCAAGTAGGTAAAGCTAAGGCAAAGACTGGAGCAACGGTAGATTTTTACCGGCCTGAGCGTGAGGCTCAGGTGTTAAGGAGGGTTTCAGAGAATAATCCAGGTCCGTTAAAAAACGATGAGATTGTTCGTCTGTTTAGAGAGATTATGTCGGCTTGCCTTGCACAGCAGGAGCCACTAAAAATTGCATTTTTGGGGCCGGAAGGAACATTTTCACAGGCCGCAGTATTTAAGCAGTTCGGCCATTCAGTTCGATCTTTACCACTGCCAACGATTGAAGAAGTCTTTCATGAGCTTGAAGAGCGCGTGGCCGACTTTGGGGTCGTTCCTGTCGAAAATTCAACAGAAGGTTCTGTTCACAATACCTTAGATATGTTTTTAACCTCTCCCATTAGAATTTGTGGAGAAGTTGAGCTTAAAATCACTCAAAATCTTTTAAGTCGTTCAGGCAGTCTTGAGCAGGTTGAGCGTGTCTATTCACACCAGCAATCACTTGCGCAGTGTCGTGGTTGGTTACGTCAACATTTACCGGAAGCTGAGCGAATTTCTGTCAGTAGTAATGCAGAAGCAGCACGTAGGGTTAGGCACTCGCCTGATGCTGCCGCTATTGCCGGGGAATCGGCTGCCGAACTATATGGTTTGAATATTTTAGTAGATGATATAGCTGACCAGCCGGATAATACCACGCGCTTCCTTATTATAGGTAGCAAGAGATTTGCTCCAAGCGGAGATGATAAAACCTCTTTGCTGCTAGCTTCAAATGATAAGCCAGGTGCCTTATTTCATCTGTTGCGCCCGTTATCTGAGCGCGGCATTAGTATGACAAAGATTGAATCCAGACCATCTAAGCGCGGCAAGTGGGAGTATGCATACTTTGTTGATGTTGATGGCCATGCTGATGAAGAACCACTGAAAAGCGCTCTCAATGAATTGCAGCCAATCGCCTCAATGATCAAAGTTTTAGGGTCTTATCCAAAGTCATTGATTTAGCATAATGTTGGCTACAATATAAGATATGATTGTTTTATTTATGCAGCGTGATATATGAAATATTTAATTATATTAGTGAGTTATCGTCTATAGTTAATGTATTTTCTCATTCAAGAGCATGTATAACGAATATTTAGAGCGTTAGAAATATAACCCTTAACTATCACTCTTCAGCCTTATCTTAACGACCATTTTAGGTTGCTATTTATTATGGGGATTGGGGAGGGTGAAGTTTCCTTAGCTAAGCTCTTTACTTTAGGCTTATGCGTAGTTAAAAGAGTTATGTTCGTCCTGGTCTATTACTGTCAATGTGCTGATGGACTTTGTTGAAAAAATTAAAAGAGAAATTCCGAATGAATGATCAAAGTCAGTCCTTTCTAGTTCGCCAAAGCAAAGCATTGAAGGGCACGATTCTTGTGCCGGGTGATAAATCCGTTTCACATAGGTCAATGATCATTGGGTCCATTGCAGAGGGTGTGACTGAGGTTGAAGGGTTTTTATGTGCTGAAGATACGCTAGGCACTCTTGCGGCAATGCAACAACTTGGTGTTTCTATAGAAAGAAAGGGCGCGTCAGTACGGGTTAACGGTGTTGGTTTGTATGGTTTAAAAGCTCCCGATAATGTGCTTGATCTTGGTAATTCAGGTACGGCAATAAGATTGCTTAGTGGCGTACTGGCCGGACAGAAATTTAGCAGCGTAATGACTGGAGATAAGTCGCTTCTTAAACGGCCAATGAATCGGGTGATGCAGCCACTGAAAGAGATGGGTGCAAGTATTGCTTCAGAAGATCAGGGTAGGCCTCCTCTAGAGGTTGAACCGGTATCTGCCGGAACATTGACTGCAATCCACTATAAAATGCCTGTTGCTAGTGCTCAAGTAAAATCCTGTGTTTTACTGGCAGGGTTATATGCTGATGGTATAACGTCTGTTACAGAGTTAGCCCCAACGCGAGATCATACAGAAAAAATGCTTGCAGGCTTTGGTTGCCCCGTGGAGGTTGATGGATTAAATGCTTCGCTGAAGGGTGGTTCGCGCTTAACAGCAACAAAAATAATTGTACCCGCAGATATATCATCAGCCGCATTTTTTCTTGTGGCGGCAACCTTGGTTCCGGGCTCAGAAATCACTTTAACAAATGTTGGGATGAACGCCCGAAGAGATGCGGTTGTCACCATATTAAAGTTGATGGGGGCTTCTATAGAAGTGACAAATCATCGTGTTGTTGCTGGAGAACCCATTGCAGATTTATTGGTGAAGAGCCGTTCGCTTAAGGGTATTGAGATTCCTGAAGAGTTGATACCTTCAGCCATTGATGAGTTTCCCGTGATATTTATTGCAGCTGCTCTGGCTAAGGGAGAAACAATATTAAGGAATGCTGAAGAATTACGTGTCAAAGAAAGTGACAGAATTGACGTGATGGCGAAAGGCTTGCGGCTGATGGGTGTTGATTTAACAGAGTACGAGGATGGTATATCAATTCGTGGCGGAAACTTGTCTCCGGCAGAGGTTGATAGTGAGGGAGATCATCGCTGTGCAATGGCTTTTGCAGTTGCTGCGTCGTGTATGGATGCCACAATGAAAATTAAAGATGTTGATAATGTAGCTACTTCTTTCCCGCAGTTCATGAGCTTGATGAATGCTGCTGGTGCGCAGATTGAGATGAAGGGATGAATTCAGTTATAACAATTGATGGGCCGAGTGGTTCAGGTAAGGGCACGATTTCACGAGGGGTTGCCAGAAGTCTCGGGTGGGATTTGTTGGACAGTGGTGCTTTATATCGTGCCGTTGCTTTAGCTGCAATACAGCGTGAAATTGAGCTGGAGGATGCTGAAGAGGTCACACGTTTGGCGCGGTATCTTGATATTCGTTTTGAGGTAGGAAAAAAAGAGACGGAGGTTTTGTTATCCGGTGTCCTTGTGGGTAATACGCTAAGGACAGAAGAAACAGGAAATGCGGCATCTATAGTTGCGGCTATTCCGACCGTGAGAGAAGCACTGTTACAGAGGCAGCGGGACTTTTCCCGGTCATCGGGCCTTGTTGCAGATGGACGTGATATGGGTACAGTGGTATTTCCTGAAGCCTGTTGTAAAATATTTCTAACAGCAAGCGCCGAAGAAAGAGCAAAGCGCAGAGAAAAGCAATTGCGTGATAAAGGAATTGCTGCTAACATAGACCAGTTACTCAAAGTGATAATTGAACGGGATGATCGGGATCAAAACCGAAGTGTAGCCCCTTTAATAGCTGCGAGTGATGCGCATGTGATTGATAGTTCGAAGCTTTCTATTTTGGAAGTGCAACTGCAGGTTATTTCTGCGGTAAGACGTCAATGTCCATGCTAAATTGGTGTTTGCATTTAATGTAGACAATGTTAAGTAACGAGTATCAGAGCTACCTGCTTTTCTGATACAGATTTGTTGCAGGGCAAGGCGCCGCAACGGCGTTTTTGTGTTTTAGGAAAATCAAATGACTGAAAGTTTTGCAGAACTTTTTGAACAAAGTTTACAAGAAGGTTTTATGCGACCTGGCCAAATTATCCTTGGCGAGGTTGTAGAGATTTCTGGCGACCATGTGATTGTACATGCGGGTCTAAAGTCAGAAGGTGTTATCCCTAAAGTCCAGTTCTTAAATGAAAAGGGTGAGCTTGAGGTTGCCGTTGGCGATCAGGTTGAAGTTGCTCTTGACGCGATAGAAGATGGCTTTGGTGAAACCAAATTATCCCGTGAGAAAGCTAAGCGCGCTCGTGTTTGGGATGATCTCGAAAATGCACAGACTAATGACGAAAAAGTCATGGGTCAGATCTCAGGTAAAGTTAAAGGTGGATTCACTGTCGATATTCGTGAAATCCGTGCCTTCCTACCTGGTTCATTGGTCGATGTTCGTCCAGTGCGTGATCCTAGTTACCTTGAAGGTAAGGATCTTGAGTTCAAGATTATTAAACTTGATCGTAAACGTAATAATGTTGTTGTTTCTCGCCGTGCAGTTGTTGAAGAAGAGTTCAGTGGCGAACGTGAAGCATTGCTTGAGAAGCTAAATGAAGGTGTGATTCTGAAAGGTGTTGTTAAGAACCTTACGGATTATGGCGCATTTATTGATCTGGGTGGAATTGACGGTCTATTACATATCACTGATATGGCATGGCGTCGTGTTCGTCACCCATCAGAAGTTGTTAATGTTGGTGATGAGCTAGAAGTTGTTGTACTTCGCTTTGACCGTGATCGCAATCGCGTTTCACTTGGTCTTAAGCAAATGGGTGAAGATCCATGGGAAGATATCGCACGTCGTCATCCTGTTAATGCACGTCTGTTTGGTCAGGTTACAAATATCACTGATTATGGTTGTTTCGTTGAGATTGAGCCAGGTGTTGAAGGACTTGTTCACGTATCAGAAATGGATTGGACTAATAAGAACGTTAACCCTAATAAGGTTGTTCACATTGGCCAGGAAGTTGAAGTTATGGTTCTTGAGATTGACGAAGATCGTCGTCGTATCTCATTGGGCATGAAGCAATGTGTACCTAATCCATGGGATGACTTTGCAGCGAACTTTAACAAAGGTGATCGTATCAGCGGTAAGATCAAATCTATCACAGACTTTGGTGTATTCATCGGTCTTGATGGTGGTATTGATGGTCTGGTACATCTTTCTGATATTTCCTGGAACCTTCCAGGTGAAGAAGCCGTACGCAATTACCACAAAGGTGAAGAGTTAGAAGCTGTAGTTCTAGCTGTTGATCCTGAGCGTGAGCGTATTTCTCTAGGTATCAAGCAACTTGCACAAGATCCATTTGCAACATTCATGGCTGAGCATCCTAAAGGCAGTATCGTAAAAGGTACTATTAAGGAAGTTGATGCACGTGGAGCAACTGTTGATCTAGAGGGTGGTGTTGAAGCTTACTTGCGCGTTTCGGATATTTCGAAAGAGCGTATTGAAGATGCAACGACTGAGTTGACTGTTGGCCAAGAAATTGAAGCGAAGTTTGTAGGGCTTGATCGTAAGTCTCGCATGTTAAGCGTATCAATTAAGGCTAAGGAAGATGCAGAAATGCAAGAAGCTCTTGATGAATACCAGACGACTACCAGTGGTACAAGTCTTGGTGATCTCTTGAAAGAGCAGATGGACCGTAAAGAAGACTAATACCGAAAGGTAATACTTCTATGAAAGCCCCGGCAATGCCGGGGCTTTTTTTTGCCTAAGATTTATTAGGTGAAATTTTGCGTGAAAATATTTCTAGTTGTATAGACAACCATGTACAGTTAGAGTAAATTACATCTTTTCAGATGAATGCTATCAAGATGTCGATACCACGATTTCAACATGTAAAGAATTTGATTACACAGAAAATTGCTTCCGGTTCGTTGAAGTCGGGTGAGTCTGTGCCATCTGAGCATGAGCTTGTAAAGGTATATGGTTATTCTCGTATGACCGTCAATAGGGCGCTAAGAGAGTTGGCTGACGACGGGATAATTCGCAGAGTTACTGGGGTTGGTTCATTCGTTGCAGAACGTTTGGTGCAGTCTGAAAACATGCCTCTTATGAATCCTCGGGAATGGATAGAGCGTAACAACTCAGGCTTTCAAGTAGCAGTGCGTTCGTGTAAGAAAATATGCGTGGATGAATTGCTCGCAGAAAGCTTTGGAATGAGAGAAGGTGCATGTTTGTTTTATAGTGAAATGCTTTTTTCAGGAAATGATACTCCTCTTATAGTGGAGCAACGGTATGTTAATCCGCTGATTGCACCCGACTTTCTTCAGCAGCAATGGTGTGAACAAACACCATCAGACTATCTTCTTCATGTTGCACCACTTCAAAAAGTGGAGGAGAAGATTTGTATAAAGCATACTTCTAAGATTATCACAGACCTATTAAATCTCGAAAATAACTGTCGTGTTTTACAAATAACACGGCGTACTTGCTCATTAGACAGCATAGCTTCTACTGCACGTTTATTTTTACGTGAGGGTGTGCTTGGGCATGAATTTAAACTGGGTCATGGTTGGCCCGATGTGGAGAATAAAGAATGAAAACTGATCGTTTAGATACCGACCGCCGGATAAAGGCACCACATGGAACCAAACTACAAACAAAATCGTGGATGACAGAAGCTCCCTTGCGTATGTTGATGAATAATCTTGATCCGGATGTTGCAGAGCGACCTGAAGAATTGGTTGTTTATGGTGGGGTAGGACGTGCCGCGAGAACGTGGCCTGCTTATGACAAGATAATCGAGTGTTTACAAAAACTGGAAGAAGATGAAACCTTATTGGTGCAGTCTGGCAAACCGGTTGGAGTATTCAGGACACATAAAGATAGTCCTCGAGTGCTCATTGCAAACTCAAATCTGGTTCCAGCATATTCTGATTGGGACCACTTTTGTGATTTAGATAAGAAAGGGCTGATGATGTACGGGCAAATGACGGCCGGTTCATGGATATATATTGGCTCTCAAGGGATAGTGCAGGGCACATTTGAAACATTTGTGGAAATGGGGCGCCAGCACTTTGATGGTAACTTATCCGGAAAGTGGATATTGACGGCCGGTTTAGGCGGCATGGGTGGCGCGCAACCTCTTGCTGCAACAATGGCAGGTGCATCTATGCTGGCCATTGAATGTCAGGATGATCGAATACAAAAGCGTATAGAAAGTGGTTATCTAGATGCCCGTGCTGAAACATTAGCTGAGGCAATGAGCCTAATAGAGGAATCGCACAAAAAGAATAAAGCAATATCTGTTGGTTTATTAGCCAATGCCTGTGAGGTTCTTCCGCAAATGCTGAAGCTGGGAATACGCCCTGATGCAGTAACAGATCAAACCTCTGCTCATGATCCGCGCTATGGATATTTGCCTGAAGGTTGGACCATTGAAGAATGGCACAAGCGTCAGCAGATAGAGCCGGATGCAGTTGCTCTGGCTGCCAGTGAATCTATGGTTATCCACGTACAAGCTATGCTGGATTTTCAAAAGTTGGGGATTCCAGTTTTTGATTATGGCAATAATATTCGTCAGGTTGCCTTTGATATGGGCTTAAAAGAAGCATTTAACTTCCCCGGCTTTGTTCCGGCTTATATCCGTCCATTATTTTGTCGTGGTATTGGTCCGTTTCGCTGGGCGGCTTTGTCTGGTGACCCGGAGGATATTTATAAAACAGATGCTAAAGTGAAAGAATTAATACCAGATAATCCACAACTGCACCAATGGCTCGATATGGCCAAAGAAAAAATTCATTTTCAGGGTTTACCATCCCGTATTTGTTGGGTTGGGCTTGGGGACAGGCACAGACTAGGTCTTGCTTTTAATGAAATGGTTCGTAATGGCGAGTTAAAAGCGCCTGTTGTTATTGGCCGAGACCATTTAGACTCAGGGTCTGTTGCCAGTCCTAATAGAGAAACAGAAGCAATGAAAGATGGCTCAGATGCTGTCTCCGATTGGCCAATTCTTAACGCCCTGTTGAGTACCGCAAGCGGTGCGACCTGGGTTTCATTTCATCATGGTGGTGGTGTGGGCATGGGTTATTCGCAACATGCAGGCTTAGTGATTTGTTGTGATGGTAGCGAAGATGCGGATAAGAGAATAGGGCGTGTTTTATGGAATGATCCTGCTACAGGAGTTATGCGACATGCAGATGCAGGATATGATATCGCTATAAAATGTGCCAAAGAACAGGGCTTAAACTTACCAATGGTGGACACTGATAATGCTTGAGTTGAAAATATCCGATGAGCTGTTAAGCATCGATGTGTTGCGACAGGTGTGGGAACAGCAGGTTAGTATAAGTCTCAGCTCATCATGCTGGGAGAAGGTTGAAGCATCCCATGCGACAGTTTTAAGAGTACTGGCATCGGGTAAAACAGTATATGGCGTTAACACGGGTTTTGGCTTATTAGCGAGCACACGTATTGCGGATAATGATCTGGCGAAACTGCAAAGTAACCTGGTTTTATCACACAGTACCGGTGTCGGAGACTTTATCTCTGATGAAATTGTGCGTTTAATTCTTGTTAGTAAAATTTACAGCTTGAGTCGAGGGTTTTCAGGTGTCTCACGATCCACTCTTGAAGCCTTGATTAATCTTTTAAATCATAATGCACTACCTTGCATTCCGGTAAAGGGCTCCGTTGGGGCTTCAGGTGATCTTGCTCCTTTGGCTCATATGAGTGCGGCTCTCATTGGCTATGGATATATTAAACTGGATGGTGAATGTCTGCCAGCATCAGAAGCTTTGGACAAACTGGGTTTGCGAGCAATTGAGCTTGGCCCCAAAGAAGGTCTGGCTTTGATGAATG
>JQIA01000859.1_pt1 | contig 15987 bp, 17 predicted proteins | sample 811431 | NCBI WGS metagenome assembly JQIA01 (sample SAMN02998118, study PRJNA258478) | marine sediment metagenome | biome: marine; feature: seafloor; material: sediment; isolation source: oil-polluted sediment collected from 3 locations (0.5 km, 0.7 km and 0.9 km)... | place: USA: Gulf of Mexico ... | reverse complement strand
GTTGAAGAAGATTGACCTAATGTAACATAACCTAAACCAACATCTTGTAATGGTTGTAGTTTTTTTACAATTTTAGCTTCTCCATGTTTCGCAAAAAGAGCAATAGCATCGTCGATAGTACTATTTAAAATGTCGTTAATAGAGTTATCTTGAAATTTAACTGCGAGTACTTCTTTTTTAAACCGTTTTCCTTTACACGTTTCGCATTCTAAATGTACATCGGCCATAAATTGCATTTCTATGGTAACTTCACCTTCACCTTTACAAACTTCACATCTACCACCTTCTACATTAAATGAAAAGTGTTTTGGTTGGTAATTTCTAATTTTTGAAAGTTTTTGTGAAGCAAATAATGCTCTGATGTCGTCGTATGCTTTTATATAGGTAACAGGATTTGATCTGCTAGAACGCCCAATAGGATTCTGATTGATAAATTCAATGTGTTCAATTGCTGAAACATTTCCTTTTAGCTCTGTGAATTGCCCTGCCTTTTCACCATAGCCACCAATTAGTTTTTGCAGTGCGGGATACAATATCTTACGAACTAAGGTACTTTTTCCACTTCCTGATACTCCTGTAATAACAGTTAAACTATTTAAAGGGAAAGAGGCGTTTATATTTTTTAAATTATGTTCTCTTGCACCAATAATTTCAATACTATTTTTAGTGACTCTCCGCTTTTTAGGAACTTCAATTTTTAATTGATGATTTAAGTATTTCGCAGTTAAGGAATCTGATTTTAAGAGTTCTTTAAAAGTTCCTTCAGCAACAATGTGTCCTCCAAAGGTTCCAGCTTCAGGTCCAATATCTATAATTATATCGGCTGCTTTCATAATATCTTCATCATGCTCAACTACAATTACAGTATTCCCTAAATCACGTAAGTCTTTTAATACTTTAATGAGACGTTCAGTATCTTTTGGATGTAAACCAATACTTGGCTCATCTAAAATATACATAGAACCCACCAAACTGCTTCCTAATGAAGTTGCTAAATTGATGCGTTGACTTTCACCTCCAGACAAGGTGTTTGAAGTTCTATTTAATGTAAGATAGCCTAAACCAACATTCGTTAAAAATTGCAGTCTGTTATTAATTTCAATCAATAAACGTTTTGCAATCTGCTGATCGTTTGTGGATAATTGTAAGTTTTTAAAGAAATTTGTTAGTTCGTTCAATGGTAAGTCAACCAACTCACTAATATTTTTGTCCGCTATTTTAACATTATTGGTTTCTTGGCGTAATCGTTTTCCATGGCAAGTAGTACATTTTGTTTTTCCACGATAACGAGAGAGCATAACTCTATATTGAATCTTGTAACTTTTTCTTTCTAAATGATTGAAGAATTCATGCAAGCCTTCAAACGATTTATTGCCATCCCAAATAAGTTGTTTTTGTTTATCTGTTAACTGAAACCAAGGTTTATGAATTGGAATATCAAATTTGTAAGCATTGTTAATCAGTCCGTCTTTATAGCTATAAAATGAGTCGGATTTCCAAGGCAAAATAGCATTTTCGTAAATTGATAAAGAGGTATTTGGAACTACCAGATCTTTATCAATCCCAATAATATTACCGTAACCTTCACAAGTTGGACATGCACCATACGGATTGTTAAAGCTAAACAAATGAGTATTAGGTTCTAAAAATTGAATCCCATCTAACTCAAACTTATTATTGAATAAAGTTTGCTTCCCAGTTTTTAAGTTTTCAATAATGCATTCTCCTTTACCTTCAAAAAAAGCAGTTTGAATGGCATCTCCTAATCTGTTAAAAAAATCTTCATCATCTTTTACAACAATTCTATCAATAACAAGATAGAAATCATGTTCAATCTCAGAGGTAATTTCTTCAATTCTAAGAATATCACCTTTGTATTTAATTCTAGCGTACCCTTGTTGAGCAAGAATTTTTAGTGTTTGCAACACACTTCTTTCCTCAGGAATATGAACTGGAGCTAGTAAAAGTAGTTTACTTCCTATTTCTAGGGTTCTTATATAATTTAAAACCTCAGTAACAGTGTGTTTTTTGACTTCATTACCTGAAATAGGAGAGTAGGTTTTACCAATTCTGGCAAACAATAATTTTAAATAATCGTAAATTTCTGTTGAAGTCCCTACTGTTGAACGCGGATTTGTTGAATTTACTTTTTGTTCAATGGCTATTGCAGGTGCAATCCCTTTAATGTAGTCAACTTTTGGTTTGTTGAGTCTTCCTAAAAACTGACGAGCATATGATGATAAACTTTCTACATATCGTCGCTGACCTTCTGCAAATAAAGTATCAAAGGCTAAACTTGATTTTCCGGAGCCAGACAGACCTGTAATTACCACCAATTTATTGCGAGGAATAGCGACATCAATATTTTTTAAATTATGAAGTTTCGCTCCTTTTATAAGGATATTTTCTCTTGGATTTAGTGCCCCTAAATTTTTAGTCATTTTTGCTCAAAAAAGTGAATAAATGCAAAGATAATGACAAAAAATGAAAATTTAAGTATAGGGTAATAGTATTTAATTAAAAAAGGGGGTCATAATGAAAGGAATCTTTTTTTTCTTCATATAAAATTTGTAATTGTAAAAAAAATACCTCATATTTACAACAATTAATCACAAAAGAACGCCTATACAACATCATTACTTTTTATAAAATTTTATAAATACAATTTCATTTAACCCCTAAATGTATTTACAATTATGGAAAGTAAACAAAAAACTACTGACGGCGTATTAGTTAGCAATTACATTAATGGAAGCGAAAAATCTTTAGAGGTTTTGGTTCTGCGTCATAAACAACGAATTTTCAGCTTTATTATTTCGAAAGTTTTAGATAAAGAAATTGCAGAAGACATTTTTCAAGATACTTTTATCAAAGTTATAAACACGTTGAAAAGAGGAAAGTATAATGAAGAAGGAAAGTTTTTACCTTGGGTGATGCGAATAGCTCACAATTTAATTATTGATCACTTTAGACGTAATAAAAGAATCCCGAAATTTAATAATACTGATGAATTTGATATTTTTGATGTTTTAAGTGATGAAATGTTATCAATTGAAAATCAAATAATTAAAAATCAAATTTTAGATGATGTTAGAAGTTTGATTGAAGAATTACCAGCTGATCAGAAGGAGGTATTATTAATGCGTATGTATCGAGATATGAGTTTTAAGGAAATAGCAGAAAATACCGATGTAAGTATCAATACTGCTTTAGGAAGAATGCGTTATGCGTTAATAAATTTAAGAAAATTAATAGAAAAATATCATATAGTTTTAGTAAATTAGAGCTTTGACATACTAAAAGTGACGTTTGGTCGTTTATATATTATAAACCAATTATATATGATGAAACTTTACTTTCAAAAGACTCCTATGATGGAGCAACCTAGAAACGAAATAATTCAATATTTGCTCAACTACTCCAAGCAATTGAGAGTAGTTAAAACCAACAAAAACGACTATATTGAATTACATTTGAATTAATGTTCTTTTGAACCCACTTTTTAACCTGAAGTGGGTTTTTTTATTTTAAGATTGATTTTCTTCCAATTGTTTTAGTAATAATATCTTTTTCAATATTCCAACCACGTGCTGGTGAATATTCACGCCCATAATAAATAATTTGTAGATGTAGTTTGTTCCAAATTTTTTTTGGGAACAAGCGTTTGGCATCTTTTTCAGTTTGAGTTACATTTTTGCCGTTGGTTAAATTCCATCGATACATCAATCGATGGATATGCGTATCTACTGGAAAAGCAGGAATTCCAAAGGCTTGACTCATAACAACACTTGCCGTTTTGTGACCAACTGCAGGTAATTCTTCTAAATATTCAAAGCTTTGTGGAACCATTCCATTATGTTTTTCTATCAAAATATGAGACAATCCAAAAATGCCTTTTGATTTCATAGGTGATAAACCAACTGGCTTTATTATTTCTTTAATTTCTTCCACTGTTAATTTCACCATATCGTAGGGGTTATCGGCTTTTTTAAACAGGATAGGAGTAATGGTATTTACACGTGCATCAGTACTTTGAGCAGATAGTAATACGGCAATCAATAGCGAGTATGGATCTTTATGTTTTAAAGGAATTGGAGTCTCAGGATATATTTTTTCAAGAGTGTCAATTACAAATTGAACTTTTTCTTTTTTTGTCATTTTAGTGATAGCGGTAAAGTTTAAGAGTATAAAAGTACAAAGTTATGAAAGATTTTATAGCTAATTAGTTTTATTTATGGTCTAGACTTTATAACTTTCGCCTTTAGAATTTTCAAACGAATTAATATGACAACATTAAAAGTAGGAGATAAGGCTCCAAATTTTAAAGCAATGGATCAATTGGGAAATACCATTAAGCTTTCAGATTATAAAGGAAAAAAATTAGTATTGTTCTTTTATCCAAAGGCGAGTACTCCTGGTTGCACTATGGAAGTATGTAATTTACGCGATAATTATCAAACATTTTTAGCACAAGGATACGATGTGTTAGGTGTAAGTGCAGATGCTGCAAAGCGCCAACAAAATTTCATTAATAAAAATGAATTACCATTCCCTTTATTGGCAGATGAAGATAAAACAGTGATAAATGCATACGGTGTTTGGGGACCTAAAAAATTTATGGGACGTGAATATGATGGAATTCATAGAGCTACCTTTGTAATTGATGAATCAGGAATTCTAGAAGATGTTATTACAAAAGTTAAGACCAAAAAACACGCAGACCAGATTTTGAAATTAACTTAAAGGAAGTGAGAATTTAGCTCAATTGCTCTTTATGCTTTTGAAGAATAGATTTTAGTCGCTTCGCATGCAATTCCTTTTCTGCTCGTAGTTTATTTTTCTTCTGAGCCATTAACTTGCTGTGTTTTGCTTTGTTTTTTGTATTTTTTGCTTGTCCTTTTTTTGCCATCACTGAAATAATTTTAAAGAATATAAAGTACAAAAATTAGTTACTAAAATAATTTAGCTAATTTTTTTAATTGAATAATTCCTTTTTTCTAATACTCTAACAAAATGCTCTTTGTTTTCATCTTGCAGCCATTTGTGATCTTCTTTTTTTAGAACCGTTTTTTGAACTCTATTTCAACCATCTGCAATATTTAAGCGTCTACTATTAGTAACGCATTTAAATTATTTTTAAGATACGAATTTAAAATCCGCTTCACGTCATTATTGTCTTTCTGAAGGTCAAGCACTTCAATATAATCATCAGCAGTTTTAAATTTTTTACGTTTATTGGCATAACCAAATCCTTTGTAAATACCATTTTGTACTAGAACATAGGCATTTTCGTTGTTTGTTCTTCCAGTTTCTTTTATAATAAAATTTTCAGCATTAAACCGTATAGATTGGATGGCTTCTAGCACTCTTTTATTATAGGTAGTAGCATCCTCTTTATTTTTACAAACACCTTTACATTTTTTAATTTGATAATGAAAGCAAGTGCTTACGTTTGATTGCAAGTGACAATACTTAGGGCATAATTCAAAATCTTCACAGAGCTTTTCCAAGAAAATTCTGCATTCAGTGCTATTGTGGAACTTGAGCAACGGGTTGGAAACCAATTTTAGACGGTTATGGGCTACATGAATAATTCCATTTCTGTCTTCATAGCTAAATAACCCAATACTTTCTTGTGCCCTTCGTTGTGCTCTGTTATATTTTGGGAATAATGCCTTTATTTCAGACGATTCTAATAACAAAGCAACAAGTTCGCTTCCAGTTTCAACAAAAGTAACATTACTGGTTTCTAAGCACATGCTTACTTCCTTTTTTGCTTTATCGTAAAAATGACTGAGTACACGATGTTTTATATTGTTGGCTTTTCCAACATAAATAATTTCGTCTTTGCTATTTCTAAAATAATAAACACCAGTTTTTTCAGAAAGCTCATCCACAATTTCTTTTGCTAATAATGGAGGCAGTGTTGCTTGTCTAGATCGGGGATTTAAGAAGGAATTAAAAACCACTTGATCTTTATCTAGTTTCAATAATTTTTCAAATAAAATGGTTGTGGCCTCTGCATCTCCTTTAGCTCTGTGTCTGTCTTTAATAGTTATATTTTGAGAAGAGCATAATGCTCCTAAGCTGTACGATTGTAACCCTGGAATTAATTTACGAGACAACCGAATTGTACACAGTTTTTTTCGTTTAAAACTAGCGCCTAAATTTTTAAATTCTTTGTGAATAATAGTATAATCAAAGTTGACACTGTGTGCTACAAAAATAGTGTCTTTTGTTATTTCTAACACCTTTTTAGCAATTTCATAAAACTTAGGAGCATTGAGAACCATTGCATTTGTAATTCCTGTTAAATTGGTGATAAAAGGAGGAATATTACATTCGGGATTCACCAACGTAGTGTATTCATCAATTACTTTTTTACCATCAAAAATAAAAATGGAAATTTCAGTTATTTTAGAACTGTGACCGGTGGTTTCTATATCAACAATGGAATACATTAACTAAACGTTTTTTCTAATTCTTTCAATTCTACACCTAATTGTGTGAGCATACTTGCAATACTGCTAATTTTTAATTCATGTTCATCGTATTCCTGGGTGTTAATACTACAGGTAAATTCCCATAATTCTAATACTTCATCTGCAGGAACGTAATAAGGGTCGTATTTTTTGTTATCAGAAGCCAATAATAACATTTGATGTTCTTCAATTTTGTTGAAAACACGTTTGTACACAATTCCATCGTTCAAAGTAAGTATAATGTAAGTTTTTCCATCTTTTAGATCTTGAATGTCTTCAACAAATCGAGCTACAATATAAGAGCCACTTTTAACGGGAAGCATAGAATCTCCTTTTATAGGAAAAGCTCTGTGCGTTCCAGTAGGCAAAAAAGGGAGTTTAATTTTATTGAGATGTTCTATGTATTCAGGATCGGAATAACCTCTTAAATACCCTGCGGAAGCTTCCACAGGAATCACTTCAATTAATTCTTCATCGGCGCCATCAACTGTAATTGGAAATAAAACTCTACGGTTTCCAATTTCAATAAAGGAAGTGTCGGTTGCTGAAGACAAATCGTTCTTCACCAAAATATCAATTGGAATGTTAAAATAAGTAGAGAGGTCTATTAAAAAATCAATAGGAGGAATGGCTCTGCTTTCTTCATAAGAGCTTATTCTTGAACGAGACACTTTTAAATCTTCTGCAAACTGCTCTTGTGTCAAATTTTTGAGAGTTCTAATGTGTTTGATGTTATTTGATAAATATTTCATAATGCTAAAATAATGAGCAACAAGTGCTAATATAATGAGCTAATTTAATAAAAAATTTAATACTGGAAAATTATTTAACAAGAATGTATTTGAATACGCACACTTTTTACAGTTTGAGGTATGGCATAATAAAGTCAGAATCTATTTTACAGCAAGCATTATAACCATTGTTAGTTGCTGTTTTCTGTTAAGTTTTAAAGTTGGTTTAATTTTCTAGTCGGTATAACTTAGCAATTTTTTCAGCATTGTTTTGCACTGGCTATTTCTAACATTTAAGTTTTAATCTCAAAACTTCATTTCCACTTTCTTTATGTTTAAATTTTTTTATTCTTTGAAAACCATATTTATCATAAAATGCTCTTCCAATTATATTTTTTTCAAATACTTCGACCTCTAAATCTAAATGTTCTTTTTTAATGAAATCCACTAATTTTGTTCCTATACCTTTAGAAAGGTTATTTGGCAGAACAAAAAGGCCACCAATTTCATTATCCAACATACTTATAAATCCAACTATTGTATTATCAATTTCGTATACCCAAGTTTCAGAGCCAGGAATATAGATATTTGTCATATCTGATTTCACTTTTTCTACAAAACTAGGGCTCAAAAATGGATGAGCTAATGATGATGATTGATACCAAACATCGATAATTTGTTCTAGATCTTGTTCTTTATGTTTTCTAATCATTATAGTCTCTTATTTTCAGTGGGTTTATATTAGTTTTTTGAGATTTAAAAAACGGAGGGCTTTTCGCTGTGAGATCAAGCGGGTCAAAAATACAATAAACTTTTTATTAAGCGAAAAGCCACGCTGAATTATAGGTATTCTTACCGTGCGTTATTTTATTCGTTAATTATAATTCCATTTTTCAATTCTATTTCAGAAGGTCTTTCAAACCAACTTTCCATAAATTCAAAATTTTCTTGAGTTACTTCAAATTCAAAAGTTTCTCCTTTTTCATTATTACGTTCAACTATTCTTTTTAGTCTAGTTTCTTTTGAAATATCCAAAAAGTGGATTTTTATCTCAATATTGTTGGTTTTAGCAAATTTTCTAAATTTTTCTCGATGTTCAAACTTTGATAATCCTAAATCGAGAATAGAGTGGGTTTTTATTCTTTCAAGCTGTAAAATTAAATTTAAAATTATGGATTCAGCACGTTCAATTCGTTCAAGAAACCATTCAAGTCCATCTTGATCTTTTTTGTCAGGAAGAAATAAAGTATTATTCCATTTGTCAATTGAGAAAATTATTCCTTTAGTTTTATCTTTTAACATATTTGAGTAGGTTGTCTTCCCAGAACCTGTATTTCCTATAATTAAATGAATCATTCTATTTTATTGGATTGAGCAATTTTTTATATTAATTGTTAGCCACAGTGTTTTTTTTAGTTCTTAATTTCAATAAGAAATATATCAGTCCTAAAATCATAAAAATCATATCTAATTCTATTGACCAAACATATTGAGATAAATGAGTCATTCGAAATTCGTCCAAATCAATCTTAATTAAATAACTTACATAAAGTTTACTAATTCCTCCGATAATTAATGACAGAATCATTGTCAATATTAACAAAATGTAAACTTCTTTTGTTTTGGGTATTTCATTTTTCAGAAATCGGTTGTATAAAAAAGATAGGAGAAAGAGTGATATAATCCCAATAATAATATTTAATGAAACAAGAAGAAAATTATTTTCAATTCTTAATTCAATATTTAGCCATAGAAGTAATTCAGTCAGAATATCGTAAGATTTTTTAAAAATCAGATAGATTAAAACACTTGATAAAGCAATTCGAATAGTTTTATTTTCCATTAATTTTCAATTTTTTTTCATATTGTGGCTAACGGCTTAGAGCATGAAAAGTAGCGGAATTGATTTGTGCATTTTTCAGTCTAAATATAGTAATTTTTAAGGAAATGAACTTTCCACTTAGCCAACTTTAGTTATATTTTTTATACATTTTCTTTTTATTCAAGAAGCAAAGATTCCACAATTACTTTTGCAGTTATTAGACTACCCTTCAAGGAGGGGTGGAACCCGTCAGAGCTATAATATTGAAAATCATTGGTTCTGTCGAAATAAGCTTTCCATACTTCACCCACTGGAAGCAAAATTGAGTTATTGATTGATGCTGCATCTTTATAATTTTTTATAACGTCATCAAATGTATGATAGTTGTTTAAAGATGGCCAAACCATAAAGTAGCAAAGTTTGGTGTCATTTAATTTACATAAAGCGCTATATTTTTCGCCATACTCAATAAGCATTTTTCTGCCATTATTTTGAGATGATGGTCCTTGTTGAATAATTACAAAATCATATTTTTTACTGGTTATAAGTTTTTGGACTTCCCCATCATTCCAGTGATCTATTATAGCATAGTTAGGAAATGCAATCATTTTAGCATCAATTTCTATTCCTTGTAGTTTAGCATTCTCCTTTACAAGCTTTGGGAGGTTATTGATATAAGTAAGGCTGTTACCAATAAATAAGATATTAAAATCTGTTTTTGAAGTATTTTTACTTAATTTTTGTTGACTATATGAATTAGAGTATATAATTAGTAATGTGCAAAATAGTATTATTAATTTATTCATATTATAAAAATTATTACCAACGGCTTGTGTAAGAATAGTAAGGGATTTCTACTCACAAATTTTTCAGTTTAGCATTGACCTTTGTTTTATGTTTATACTTTCGTTTCATCACTTAAGCCGCTATTACTTATACACATTGTTGTAAGGCGTTATTTATTTTATTTCCAAATTCGGTTTTATCATCAACGTGAAATGCTAAATTCTTAAATTTTCGTTTCATTCCATATAGTCCAATTAAGGTGTTCTCTTCTTTTAGTCGAATAATTAAATTGTGACTTTCTAGTTCTCCCAAAAATGATAGTTTTCGAGTTTCTTTATTGAATTCTATATCTTTCGATGAAACCTCTATACTGTCAATATCCTTTAAATCAATAGTTGTTTCACTCATAATTCCATACCGAAGAAACAGTTTGCCATTCTCTATTATTATTGGTCTTTTAAACATTGATTTTAAAAATCCAAAAATTTGAATTCCAGAGTAAATGCTCAAAAAAGTGAAAATCCAAGCAGCAATACTACTCCATTTTAAAAGTAAAATATGGAATGTAACTGTTTCAATAGCAACGATAAATATAATTGCAATCAGTAAAGTTATTGTTCCGCTATCTTTATGGTATGAGAATTCATTTTCGTTTAATTCTCTTTTTTTCCAATAAATGAAACCATAGTAAAATACAGCAATTTCTGTTACTATTGGAATCACGACATTTTTAGGAAGTATCTCATAACAAGTATTTTTTAAAGTTGTAAAAAAATCAAAGGAAAGCCTCTTTTTTTGTTTATAAGATTTTATTCCTTTTCTAAGATTGTGAACCACAAATGAAATAACTAACAATTCAACTATTGGAAGAATCCAAGTCTTAAAAAGATTTAAGTATTGTTGGTTTTCAGAAGGAAGTATTATTGAACAAATAATTATTTCAAAAATTAAAAACGGAACAATAGTCGTTTTCGGAATATTAGTATTTCTTATTAATAAATAGTACACAAAAGGAACTGTCAATAAAAGATCAAATGTAATTCCGATTGCTAAATTATCAGGGTTCATTCGGAACAATGATGTTTTAGTAATGAGAATCATTAATCCAACAATCAGTATTGGAATTCCGAATATTATTAAGTTTTTATGAAAGTTTATCGCTTTGTTCATAGGTTTCTTTTAATGCTTTACAATGGTTTAGGGTTATGATTTCGTTGCTGTAAATCCGCTAGGGTTTTCAATTTTAGAAATCAAGCTGGTTAAAAATACAACAAACTTTTAATTAAGCGAAAAGCCACGCTGAATTATAGGTATTGTTGGCAGTTGTGTTATCTATTCAATAACTCATCTATGTTTATATCATAAATATACTTAAAAGTGTCTATTAATTTTCCATTTTTATCTATGATAATTGTTGTTGGATATCTGTTTATTTCACATCTATTATGAAAACCATCTCCATTAGGAATTAGTTTGAAATTTGAATTTTCAATATCAAAGCTTCTCAATACTTCTTCTTTTTGAGTTGTAAAAATAATAATCGCTTCAATTTCAGATTGTCTGTTGGACTTATTTATTTTTGTGTCTAATTCCGCAATTTCATCTTTTTTAAATCTAAAATTATCAGCGAATAATTCAAATCTAAGAATTATCAATTTCCCTTTTAAAGCATTTAGATTGATTGTTTCATTATCAATAGTTTTTAATACAAAATCAGGAAATAATTCCCCATTCTTTGGTTGATAATTACCGCTTCTTTTCATTTTAATGTTAGAAGGAATAGGATTAAAATAATATTTGATAATTTCCCCATATTTATCATAAATCCTTTCTAATGGTAGGTTTGGATTCTTTTTAATTAATTCTTTAAATTCTTTCTTTTTTACCTTTTCCCCTGTTTGCTTATTGTATAATTTATCTATATTAAATTCAGTGTCAACTTTTTTTATAGTAAATATTTTAGATGTTGTTTCTTGGGAAAATAGTTGATTACTTATTAGAACAAGTATCAAAACCGATAATATTTTTTTCATAGGATTATTTTTTTTGCATTACTGCCAACAGGTTATATGATTAATAAATATGCGTTTATCCCGTTTCATTGTCGGGATAAAATCAATAAGCGTTGATTTTATCATTATTTTAATATCAAAAATTACAGCACTCAATCCAATAAATTTCAAATGATAAAAAGAGCAATTTTTAACGTCAATAAATATAGCAAAAATATACAAGCCGTCAATCAATAAAATAGGATGAGGATTCTATAGTGCTCTACCTCCTTTTTTTATATCTTTACTAACTATTTCAACGAAACCTATGAGACTTTTAATTATTGGAGGCACCCGTTTTGTGGGTAGAATTGTACTAGAAAAATTAGTAAACGAACACCCAAACTATAAGATTACCATTTTTAACAGAGGAATCACCAATAAAAATCTTTTTAAAAATCAACCTAACATAGAATTTATAAAAGGAGACAGAGAAACCAATGATATTGCACAACTATTTAATAGAAAATGGGATGTAGTACTAGATTTTATGGGTTATTTTCCAGATTCACTGGAGTATTTACTAACTAACATTCATACTAAAATTGGCAAGTATATCTTTATTTCTACTATTTCTACGTACGATTTAGAGCATCCAACCGCTATTCCTGTAACTGAACGGGGAAAGTTGCTAAAATGGACTAAAAACGACAGAAATGATACTACCTGGGACTCTTATGGTAAACGAAAAGTAGCCTGTGAAACAGCAATTGAAAAATTCTCTAATTTAGACCATGTTATTTTAAGACCTTCTCTTATTTATGGACAGTACGATTATACAGAACGATTGTATCACTGGTTGTACCAATTAAAACATAAAAGTTTACTAGAAGTCCCTATTGAATTTAACAAGCTTGTCAATTACACGTTTGCAAATGACTTTGCCAAGGTTATTATTCATTTTATAGAAGCCAGTCATCAACAAAATTGTTACAATGTGGTTACTCATAAAGCAGTTCCACTAACCCAACTATTGAATGATTCTAAAAAATGGATAGGCTCTGATTGTGAAATTATATCTAAACAAATTAATGCTACTAATGAAACTGAAATTCCGCTTTGGTTTCCTAAGGAATGTCTTGAAATTTCTTCTGAAAGTCTTCTAAAAGAGCTCCCTTTCAATTTTACAAAATTTGAAGATTCAATTGAACAAACTGTACAGTATTGTAATTCCATCAATTGGCCAGCACCAAGCTTTTTATAAACCACCGCATAGTTATTTAGTTGATTCTAATGAAGGTCAGTTCGAGTAATTTTCGATAAAAAATTGGTTCGAGAATTATTTAGAAAACCTTGAATAAATGGCTAGTTTTCGCTTTGTATTTATAAAATAAACACCTGTTAACAACACAACAGCCGCAATAACAGATTGTGTCGTAATTTGTTCGTTTAAAAAATACCAACCTAAAATAAGGGCTATTATTGGATTTACATACGTAGAAGTGGCTACTTTTTCTGGTGAAACAGCTTTCAATAAATAATTGAACGATGTAAAAGCTACAATACTTCCAAATATAATAAGCATCACCATGGAGAACTGAACTGGTTCACTCCATTCAGTTGGTAAAATCCATTCTTCTCCAAATAACAAACTTGAAATTAATAGCATAATACCACCAGTAATCATTTGATATCCTGTATTGATAAAATAATTGGATGGCAAATCTGCTTTGGAAACGAATATACTACCATAACCCCAACTTAACATACAGGCAAAAATCATGGCAATTCCAAGCTTTGTACCTTCCTCACTTACCAGCTCTTTTTGACTTACCAGTAAATAAATTCCTATCACACCTAGAACAACGCCTATTACCGACATTAACTTTATTCTTTTCCCATCAAATAGTCGCATTAACACCAAAATAACCAACGGCTGAGCAGATATTTCTAAAGCAGCAAAACCACTATCTACATATTTTAAAGCCCACACCACTACTCCATTCCCAAAGGTTAAAAATAGAAATCCGGCGATGGCTGTATTTAACAATTGCTTTTTTGTAATTCGAATGTTGAATTTCATCAACTTGGCAATTATAAATATTAAAACTCCTGCACTAATAAAGCGTATTGAAGCCAACATAAATGGAGGCAATTCTGTAACTGCAATTTTATTCAATAAATAGGTAGATCCCCAAATAACATAAATAGAGAAAAAAGCAATAATAATTACTACTTTGTTTTGAGGTTTACCCATGGTTTTTTGATTAATTTTAATATTTGAAGCTAATTTGACCTATTCTTCTGGTGGTCTGCCATGAATAATTTCAAAATCCCGATCGAAATTATCGCGTAAATACAAACGTAATTTTGTTCTATAATCTTCTTTTAACCAGGTTACAAAATTGTGCGTACTTCTACAAATGCATTTTGAATAACGCTCTATTCTATAATCAATATCATCTCCAAGTTCTTTTGATAAAATATAAGCATCATACACATCTTCACTATTCTCAATACATATTTTTGCATGTTGAGCAATCGATCGTTCGAGTACAACTTTAGAAGATTCTCCGTTATTTACAGATGTTATATATGTTTTTTTGATGTCGAAATAAACTTCTTCCGATTTAGAAAACTCTGCTCTCAACTCGTCAGGCATTTCATACTTGAAATTGCTTTCTAGCTCTTCATCACTTAAAATTTTATCTAAATAGTAATTTGGAGCTCTAAATATTTTTTGCCAATCTAAATCTGATCCCCAGTTTCCAAAACGATGGGTATTGTTTCCTAGATCAATCACAGAAAATGTAGGTTTATCTCTTAAGATACGAGACCCACGACCAATCATTTGGTAATATAACCCCAATGATTTTGTTGCTCTGTTCAATATAATAGTATTTACGGTAGGCTCATCAAATCCAGTTGTTAAAATACTTACCGATGTTAAGATGGCATTTGGTGTTTCTTTAAACCATTTTAGCACCATTCTCCGATCAGCTTTACTATACGTATTGTCTAAGTGTGCAACTAAATACCCAGCTGCTTTAAAAGCTTCAAAAACTTGAATAGAAGTATTAATCCCATTATTGAATATCAGCGTTTTCTTTCCTTTTGAATGTAGTTCATACGCTTGAATCAACTTACTTAGCATGTCATTATTCGTATATAAATCTTCTGAAGATTTTACGGTATAATCACCATTGGCTCCCACTTCTAACGAAGTTAATCCAACATTATAGGTAAATACTTCAGCTCGTGCTAAAAATTCATTTTCAATTAAAGATTCAATGGTTTCTCCTACAATTAATTCATTGTAATTATCTTTCATAGGAAGTTTAATATTTGAACTTAACGGTGTTGCTGTAACACCTAAAATGAAAGATTTTTCAAAAAACTCAAATAATTTAGTAAATGAGTTGTAATGTGCTTCGTCAATAATTACCAGACCAATATCAGAAATGTCAAATTTTTCGTCATTCAATCTATTGTTCAAGGTTTCAACCATAGCTACAAAACAACTGTAGTTATCTTGATCTTCTAAATTTGCCTTACTGTCTACTACTTTATTGGTAACCCCAAATTCTGTAAGCATTGAAGAAGTTTGTTTGCACAACTCAATTCTATGCGTTAAAACCAGTGCCTTTTTGTTATGATGCTTTAAATACTGCCTTACAATCTCAGAAAATATCACGGTTTTTCCTCCTCCCGTGGGTAACTGATACAATAAATGATAATCTTCAGGAGAATCTTCAAAGCGCTCAAAAATTTTATGAATAGCCTCTTTTTGGTAGCTATATAAGTCTTTTCCTGCTTTTCGCAATTCTAATTCAATTGTTTTATCTGACACGCTAGTAGTTTTTAGTAAGTTGCAAAAGTACTGCCTTTAATAGGTTATTAACAACTATTTTTTAGAAAACTTTAATTAATCGTCTATAATCCATTTTTAAAAAAATTATAAAACACCTCTATATATTTGATTTTATGCGTCTTAAATCTTTTAGTTGAAGTTTTTCTTTAACTTAAGTGAAAAATCAATTTTTAAACGTCTATAAAAAAACCAAAGCCTAAGACTTTGGTTTTTAGTGTTTTTGAATTAAATTCGATCTATCTTGAATAATTAGGAGCCTCTTTAGTAATGGTTACATCATGCGGGTGACTTTCTCGCATTCCTG
>JQIA01000864.1_pt1 | contig 15991 bp, 23 predicted proteins | sample 811431 | NCBI WGS metagenome assembly JQIA01 (sample SAMN02998118, study PRJNA258478) | marine sediment metagenome | biome: marine; feature: seafloor; material: sediment; isolation source: oil-polluted sediment collected from 3 locations (0.5 km, 0.7 km and 0.9 km)... | place: USA: Gulf of Mexico ... | reverse complement strand
CATAAACGGGTCTACAGAATTTACTGCGAATTAGAGCTGAACCTACGGATCAAGCCGAAAAAGCGGTTGAAACGGGATAAACCAGATGCATTGGCGGTGCCTGACACAGCCAATCATACTTGGTCGATGGACTTCATGGCGGATCAACTGGGGGATGGCCGCCCGATCCGCACGCTGAACGTGCTGGATGATTTTAACCGTGAGGGATTAGGCATCGAGGTGGACTTCTCGCTGCCCGCCGAACGGGTGGTGCGCAACCTGAACCAGATCATAGAGTGGCGAGGTAAGCCGCAGATAATTCGAGTTGACAACGGCCCAGAATATATCAGTGGAAAATTGATGGCGTGGGCAGCAAAGATGGGCATTCACATCCAGTATATCCAGCCCGGGAAACCACAACAGAACGCCTATATTGAGCGATACAATCGAACGGTCCGGCACGAATGGCTCGATCAGAACATCTTTGAAACCATAGAGGAGGCTCAGGAACAGGCCACAAAATGGCTCTGGACTTACAACAATGACCGCCCCAACATGGGCATCGGCGGGATAACACCCGCTATGAAACTGAAAATGGCCGCGTAATTCTACAAGCGGGCCCCATTAAAAATGGGGGGATTACTGCCGAATGGGAGCAGTTTTACAACTTCCACAGACCGCATGGTGCCCATAATGGACAAGCCCCTTACGAAGCCCTGAGAGACAAGCTACAATGACCCAATAAGTGTCCCGTCGGTCTGTCTAGGTTACAAATTCAAAGGCCGAGGGGTTTGGCACCGGCATCCGGTTGATGATACCCGAGGCGACTTGAATGTTGTTGGCGCGTAGTGCCGCAACCACCTCGCCAGCGGTCAGTCCGCGCGCCTGGACCAAATCCGGGTCGAGCCAGATGCGCATAGAATAGGCCCGCTCGGCGAACACGGTCGCGCGCCCGACGCCGTCGATGCGCGCCAGCCGGTCGACCACCTGGGTCCGGGCGTAGTTCGAGATATAGAGCTGATCGCGCGATCCGTCCGGCGACAGCATGTGGATGACCATCATCAGGTCGGGCGAGGACTTCAGCACGTTCACGCCGAGGCGCCGGACTTGCTCGGGCAGACGCGGCTCGGCGATCGCGACCCGGTTTTGCACCAGCACCTGCGCGTCCTCGATGTTGGTGCCGAGCTTGAAGGTGACCGAGATCGTCACCCGGCCGTCGCCGGTCGACTGGCTGAGCATGTAAAGCATGCCCTCGACACCGTTGACCTCCTGCTCAATGGGGGTGGCGACAGTGTCGGCGACAACCTCGGCCGAGGCACCCGAATAGCTGGCGCTGATCTGGATCGTCGGCGGCGCGATCTGCGGGTACTGCGTCACTGGCAGGCCAAAATACGAGACTACGCCCAGAATCGTTAGCAGTATCGAGATGACGGCCGCGAAGATCGGCCGGTCGATGAAGAAAAGAGCGATGCGCATCGCCTATTCGCCTTCGATTGTCAGGGTAATTTCTTGCGGCGTGACCTTGGCACCGGGACGGGCGCGCTGAATGCCTGCAACGATCACCCGGTCATCGGGCGACAACCCGTCCTTGACCACTCGGAGTCCCTTGTAAAGCGAACCAAGCTTTACCGGCCTAGGGCTGACGTTCCCCTCGGCATCGACCACCATCACAATCTTGCGCGCCTGATCGGCAATCACCGCCTCGTCGGGGATCAGCAGTGCTTCGAACTCGGCCGAGTGCGGCAGGCGAATGCGCCCGAACACGCCTGGCACCAGAAAACCGTCCTTGTTTGGCAAGATGGCGCGGGCGACGATGGTGCCGGAGTTGGGGTCGATCTTGTTGTCGATGAAATCCAGCGTTCCAGCGTGGTCAAAACCCTTCCCGTCCATCAGCCGCACATTGACAGGGTCGGAAGAGGTCCGGCCCGGCAGGCGGCCAGCCCGGCCAGAGAGCCGTGAGTAGCGCAAAAAATCCGCCTCGGACGCGGTGAAGACGAAATGGATCGGGTCGATTGAGACAATGGTGGACAGCAGCGTCGCATTATTGGCGCCGCCGACCACCAGATTTCCCAGATCGGTCTTGCTGTTCGACATTTGCCCGGTGATCGGTGCCCTGATTTCGGTAAAGTCGAGATTCAACTGGGCCTGGCGCAATTCGGCCTTGGCAATGGCAATCAGTGCCAAGGCTCCGGCCAGCGCCGCCTCCGCGCGGTCGACATCCTGAATACTGCCGAAATTGCGTTCGGCCAGCTTGGTAGCCCGGGCCAGCTCTATCTGCGCCAACCTTCGCTGAGCTTCCGCCGCGGCAACAGTGCCCTCGACGCGCGCTATCTCGGCTCGGAAGGTGCGTTGATCTATCACGAACAGTAGGTCTCCTTGCGAGACAATCGCACCGTCATCAAAAGCGACTTTTTCAAGATAACCCGAGACCCGAGCTCGATCCGATCGACAGCCGCAAACCGGCCAGTATAGACATCATACTCGACGACGGGACGCGCTAATGGTCGCACCACATCGACCGGCGGTGCCTGCTGAGCAGAGGCGATGACGGACAACAGGCCGATACAGATAAGGATGGCAACAAGGAGTTGCACCGCCGTGCGAATGTATTTCGCAATTAACATCGATGCCTCCACGACAACCGGAGCCAGGATTACCTCTGCCGCTACGGGTTTTTTGGGGATAGAAGCATTCACTTTGCATCCTCCATGTCCGCAGATGGGCATTGTGACATTCCGAGATCCGACAGGTTTTTTACAATGCTGTTCAGGCCCACCACAAGTATTTCGCGTTCCCGCTTGGACACGTCAGCCAAAGCCTCATCATAAACCCCGCTCGCAATCGCGCGAATTTGTTCATAGGCCCGGAGTGCTTTAGGCGTCGGCACAATCACGCGCACGCGGCGGTCCGACATATCCAGTTCGCGCGTTACCCAGTCCGCTGAAGCCATACGGTCAAGTAGGCGTGAGACGCTGATCGGCTCGATGTCCAGCAGGTCAGCCAGACGCGTCTGGCTGGCGCGCCCTTCGCGGGCAAGATGGACAAGCAGCCGCCATTGCGCTGAAGATAATCCCAGAGCCTGTGTGCGCTGCTCGAACCGTTTACGCATGGCACGGCTGGCATCATGTAGCAGTGGGCCAAGTTTTTCGAGTCCAAGTTTCATAAGCCTCACATATTTTAAGCGTGCTTATAATTCAAGTGATATTCCAAATGATAAAACCCGCATTTATGAAAACATCGGCAAAATGAATTACTCTGCAGCGGTATCACTTTGATCGAACGCGCCTTGTGCTTGCCAACGCTGCGCAATCACACCAAACGAGTCGAGCACTTGGTGTAATTCCTCGCCTCTATTGGTCAAGCCATAGGTAACTGCAGGCGGAATAGTTTGGGTCTGTTCACGCCAGATCACACCGGCGGCCTGCAACATGCGTAGGCGTTCGGTCAGTATCCGGGTCGATATGCCCGGAACAGCGCGTTTCAGTACCCCGAAACGCAGCGCACCCTGATCTTGCAATACCCAAAGAATATAAGTCGTCCACGGCCCCATCAGCAGGCGTAAAATTGCGTCCATCGGACAGGCAGGGTGTGCTTTCTGTTTCATGGGTTATCCTGAATAGGCGGTTACTTTTCAGTGCCTACTTTCCAAATATAATCTTGTTGTATATTAATACCTAAGACTTTTTATAACCCATGACAAGGGTGTCAAAAAACATGTAACCGACAACTTCCCTTTCGGGGGACAATAAACAGGAATATAATATGATGACAAAAATTCTGGTTCTCTACTACAGCAGCTATGGCCATGTGGAAACGATGGCAAACACAATCGCCGAAGGGGCCGGGGCGGTATCCGGCGTGGAGGTGACCATCAAACGCGTGCCCGAAACCATGCCCGAAGATGCTGCCAAGCAAGCGCATGTGAAGCTGGATCATGAGGCCCCGATTGCCGATCCGAACGAACTGGGCGACTATGATGCTATTATATTCGGCACACCAACGCGCTTTGGCAATATGGCGGCACAGATGCGCAACTTCCTTGACCAGACAGGGCCGCTTTGGCAATCGGGTGCACTTGTGGGCAAGGTTGGTAGCGTGTTTGCCTCCACCGCAACCCAGCACGGCGGGCAGGAAACAACACTGACCTCTTTCCACACGACGTTGTTGCATCAGGGCATGGTGGTGGTGGGTGTGCCTTATGCGATCCCCGAAATGTTTGATACGACCGAAGTGAATGGCGGCACACCTTATGGTGCTACCTGCATCGCCGGTGGTGACGGTTCGCGTCAGCCAAGCGAAGCCGAGCTGGCGATTGCCCGTTACCAAGGCAAACATGTGGCAGAACTGGCAACCAAATTATCCGCGTAAGCACAACATAAAACATAAGAAGGAGACGACAATGAACACATCCGACAACAGTGCCCATGCGGCATTTTTGCTAAGGGCAGCACTTGGTGTAATGTTTCTGGCACATGGCCTGACCAAGGTTCTTGTTTTCACCATCCCCGGGACTGTGGGATTTTTCAACTCGATCGGCTATCCTGGATGGCTGGCCTATCTGGTTATTCTGGGTGAGGTCGGTGGCGGGCTGCTGTTGGTGCTGGGGGTCTATACCCGTTGGGTAGCTTTGGCCAATATTGTGATACTGTTGGGAACGCTCCCCGTACATTGGGCAAATGGCTGGATGTTTGCCAATACCAATGGTGGCTGGGAATATCCGGTTTTCCTTATTGTGGTTTCGGTTTCGGTGGCCCTGCTTGGAGATGGCAAGTTTGCGTTGCGTTTACCGTGGATGAAAGAGCAGGCCGGGTAATCGACCCAATTACGCAAAAGCATCCTGTGGGCAGTCTGTCGCTCATCGGTAATGCGTTAATAATAGAACCATATATGTCTGACAAAATGAAAGCTGCCCCTTATGGTTATAGCCCGCTTCAGATCACATTACACTGGGTCTCGGCGGTGCTGGTAACCTTGTTGCACCTGCTCGGCGCGCTTTATCAACAATTCTGGCTGAAAACCGGTGTGCTCATGCGTATGCTGCGCCCCGAAAAGGAAGGAAAACTCTCATGACACGAATGCCGACAATGTTCATCCCCCACGGCGGTGGCCCCTGCTTCTTTATGGACTGGGACCCCACTGATACGTGGGACAAACAACGCAAGTTTCTCGAAGACCTACCCGCCAGCCTGCCCGAAAATCCAAAGGCATTGCTGGTTATTTCCGGCCATTGGGAAGAGGCGCAATTCACCGTGCAGAACAACCCCGCCCCGGATCTGCTGTTCGATTACAATGGCTTTCCACCGCATACTTATGAACTGACATGGCCAGCTCTCGGCGATCCGGCTCTGGCCAAGCGGGTGCATGATCTGTTGGAAGATGCCGGTTTCCCAACAACCTATGACGACAAACGCGGCTATGACCACGGCACATTCGTGCCGCTCAAGGTTGCCTTTCCGGAGGCCGACATCCCCTGTGTGCAATTGTCTCTGCGCAATGATCTGGACCCTGAGGCGCACCTCGCCGCTGGGCGCGCGCTGGCACCTTTGCGCGACGAAGGCGTACTCATCATCGGATCGGGAAATTCCTATCACAATATGCAGGTGATGATGCGGTCGATGCGTGGCAGCGCAACCGACAACTTGAGTGGACTGGAGTTCGACCGTTGGCTAACTGACGCTGCCACCCGTGCGAATGCGGCCGACCGAGACGCGATGCTGGCAGCATGGGACAAGGCCCCCGGCGCACGTGACGCCAACCCGCGCGAGGAACATTTGATCCCGCTGCATGTGGCCGCAGGGGCGGCCCTTTCGGACAGAGGCGTCAAAACACTGGAAGATTATGTCATGGGCGCTGTCGAAAGCGCCTTCACCTTCGGCTGAAGCCTTAAACTTTCAAGGATCAAGGCAATGTGCTTTATCTTACCACCAAGAACTGGACAACGCCCCGAAACCACCGACTGCGCGCCGCACGAGCAAGTATCGCAGAATTCGCCGCTCGAAATACATACGCTGTTCAAAACCCGCGCCTTCCAGCTCCCCTTTATCGAGCGCCGCCCCTCGGGCATCTCGGTTCCCGGCGCGGAGGCATTGGTTCTGCCCAAAGACCACGTTTGCGGGCCGCCAGAAGCGTTTATGATAGGCCGCGAGTTCGCGCATGTGCACCCCGCATATGATGGTTCATCACACTTGATGTTACCATTGGAGGTGGTTGAGGAATTGTTTGCAAAGGGATGGGGCGAGCCTCACCCGATGGCGACACTCGGCTATATCCCAAAAAATGCGGTGATGGCCTTTGCCCCCCGTGATGCCGCCGAAATCGACGTAATGATCCAACTCCTGACCGTAAGCTGGAAATTCGCCAGCGACAAACTGGAAAACCCCAAACGGGTCCACATTCACGACTGAATTCAACCAGAGAAAAAAGGAAAGAAAACCATGACCAAAGGACACATTGCAGGAACCGAACCGATCGCCGTTGATGTGGAAGAAGGAAAAAGCTATTTCTGGTGCTCTTGCGGGCAGTCAAAGAACCAGCCGTTCTGTGACGGTTCCCACAAGGACACCGACTTTACCCCTGTTAAATGGGCCGCCGAAGCCTCGGAAAAAAAATATTTCTGCGCCTGTAAACAAACCAAAGGACAGCCGTTCTGCGATGGCGCCCACAAAAAACTGTAAACCGAATAACCTTAAAAACGGCCACGTCGCACCCCAATGCACTGCGATGTGGCAACCCAAAGGAATTAAAATGACAACAGGAGAAAACTCATGATCAACACCCAAAGCGGCCCCTTCATCGTTACCGGCGCATCCGGCCATCTGGGCCGAGAAGTCATCAAAAACCTGCTTGCGGCAGGGGTCGGCCCGATCATTGCTGTCACCCGTTCCCCCGAAAAGTTGGCGGATATGGCCGACAAGGGCATCGAAATCCGCAAGGGTGATTTCAACGACCCGGCCTCGCTGGGCTCGGCATTTACCTCCGGCAAGCGCCTGCTGATCATCTCGACAGACGATCTGGAGCCGGGTAAACGATTGGCCGCCCACAGCAACGCCGTTGCTGCGGCGAAAGTGGCTGGAATAGCCCATATCATCTATACATCGCTGGCCAACCCGAGTGAGGACAACCCCATTACCTTTACTGCTGACCACCGGGATACCGAGGCACTGATCGAGGCCACCGGGGCCAGTTACACGATCCTGCGCAACAATCTTTACACTGATTTGTTGCTCATGGGCGGCGCACAAAGCATCGCTATGGGTCAGCATTTTGCTGCGGCTGGGGATGGCAAGACCGGTTACGTTACCCGTACTGATTGCGCCCGCGCCGCCGCCGCAGCACTGATGCAGGAGACAGAGTCGCGCACTCTCGATATTACCGGCCCCGAGGTGCTTACACAAAGCGATGTCGCGTCGGCCCTGTCGGAAACTGCAGGCAAGGACATCCCCTATATCCCGGTTTCCGCAGAAGATTTGCGCAAGGCCATGATCAGCAACGGCCTGCCCAAATTCATGGCGCGGGTTTTTGCGTCTATTGATGAAGCTATGGCGCAGGGCTACCTTGATGTAGTGTCCGGTGATCTGGCTGATTTGACCGGGAAAGCCGGGCAATCGATGCAAAACTTCCTGAAAGAAAACAAGGCCGCCCTTTTGGCGTCCCACAACATTAAGGACTGAACATGAAACTGTATAACGCCAATTTTTCCCCTAATGCCCTGCGTGTGCGGGCTGTTGCCAATGAGCTCGGGATCGAACTCGAGATAATCGAGGTTGATATTCGCGCTGGTAACAACCGGGCTGCTGATTATCTGGCCAAGAATGCCAACGCCAAAGTACCGATGCTGGAGGATGGCGATTTTGTGCTCTGGGAATCTCGCGCGATCTGCACTTATTTGGCTGGACAAAAGTCGGGTGTGGGGCTTTATCCTACTGATTTGAAAACCCGCACTATCGTGGATCAGTGGGCATGGTGGCAGGCCATCCATCTTGGTCCGGCGATGCAAAAACTGGCCTTTGAATTACTTCTGAAAGAGAAATTCGGCATGGGTTTAACAGATGCAGATGTGGTCGAGTCCGAGCGTAAAAACGTGGATCAGTTCCTTTTGGTTATGGAAACCGGACTTGCTAGGAAAGACTGGATTGCCGGAGAGCTTACGCTTGCCGATTTTTATCTCGCCAGCACTTTCATGTTCCGCGATCCAGCTGGTATGTCGTTGGCGAAGCTGCCCAATGTCTCCGCCTGGATCAATCGGCTGGAGGCGCGTGAAAGTTGGCAAAAGGCGGTTGCTCCGCTGATGGCGGCACTTGGGTAACGCTGATCGTGAACTGAAAGGAGGGGTTATGGAAATTGGTCTCAATACATTCGGAGATATTGGCACCAGCTGCGCCAGTGGCCTGACCGTGAGCCCTTCGCAGCGCCTGAAAAACATAGTTGAAGAAATCGTGCTGGCCGATCAGGTCGGGCTGGACTTCTTTGGCCTAGGCGAACATCACAGGCCCGATTATGCTGTTTCTGCCCCTGCTATGGTGCTGGCTGCCGCCGCCACGCAAACAAACACATACGCTTGTCCAGCGCGGTGACAGTTCTGGGCTCGGAAGATCCCGTGCGGGTGTTTCAGCAGTATTCGACTCTCGATAATCTGACCGAAGGCAGGGCCGAAATTATGGTCGGGCGCGGAGCATTCATCGAATCTTTTCCACTGTTTGGCTATAATCTGGATGATTACGACGATATTTTTATTGAAAAGATCCAGCTTTTGATGGCCATGAACGAAAGTGAGCGGATCAGCTGGTCGGGATCCGAGCATGTGCAAACTATCGATAACCGTGGCGTTTACCCCCGCCCTTTTCAGAACTCATTGCCGATCTGGCTGGCGGTTGGCGGTACGCCGGAGTCAGCGGTGCGGGCCGGTACGCTCGGCCTGCCGCTGGCCCTTGGCATAATCGGCGGGCAGATTGCACGCTTTGCCCCGTTGTTTGATCTTTACCGCAATTCGTCCGCTAAAGCCAGATACGACCCGTCCAAATTGCAAACCTCTCTCAACGTCCACGGGTTTGTTGGCGATACCCACCGCGTTCAAACAGGGTTTGTTCCCGCTCCAGCAAGGCCTGGGCCGAATTCAGTTGTTGTTCGGCAACTATGACCCCGGCGCGGGCGGCCCAAACGGCGGCCTCAAGCGTTTCGGGATCAATCTGCGCAATAATGTCACCACGTTTGACGGTATCCCCCAGTTTGACGGGTCGGCTTGCAACGATGCCAGAGATCGGGACCCCCAGATCAACCTCGATCCGGGCCGTCACGGTACCCAGATACCCGCGTGCAGTCGCCGTATTTTCGCCGATGATTTCACTTACAACGGGTCGCGGTGCCACCTTGTGAGGCAGAGATACATCCGGCCCCGCGACGCCAACCATCGGGATGAACAGCACTGAGGCAATCAATAGAAACAGCCGCATCATTCGCCTACTTTCAGTTTGATTGACCGACCCGGATACAGCAGCTGGGCACCGCTGGTTACCACCAATGCGGCTTCCTCAAGGCCGCTTGAAACAATTACCAGCCCGTCCAGATGTTGCGCCACCGTAATCGGGACCAGGTCAACGGTAAGTGTTTCGGGGTCAATGATCCACACCGCCGCGCCATCCTTATAGGCGACCAATGCGGTATAAGGGATAGTCATTCGCGAAGGCACGGGGCGGGTAATTCTGGCCCGCACGGCATCACCATAGCTAACCTCGGACGGGGGATTATCAATACCGACACTAACTTCGACCGCGCTACTTTTCGAGTCAACCAAAGGTGATACCTTGCGTACCTGTCCCGTAAACGTCACCTTGGGGTTTTCAATTAACGCAAGGGATACGGTAAAATCATCCGGCAGCTTTGCCGGCATTCGTTCGGGAACATTGAACACAGCATCAAGCGTATCACCCAATGCCAGTTCCAGCACCGGAGAGGCCGCAGAAAGAACCTCGCCGGGGTCGACCAAACGGTCAATGATCACACCGGATTCGGGGGCTCGCAAAAAAGTATCGTCATAGGCTTTGCGCGCTTGGTCCAGCTCGGCTGTTGCCCGCTCGACGTTGGCTTTGCCAATATAGAATAGATGCTCGGCCTCGTCGCGGCGGGTGCGGGTTGTGGCACCACGTTCCAGAAAGGCCTCTTGGCGTTTGAATTCTTCCTCGGCATGCAGCAAATCCGCTTCGGCCGCCGTTTGGGCGGCTTCGGCACTCAACAGTGCCTGTTTCTGCTGTACCGATTCTAGCTGTGCCAGAACGTGCCCTTTCTCGACTTTGTCGCCTTCGCGGACCGTTACCAAAAGGACGCGCCCACCCATAGGAAAGGACAAACCGACCGCATTACGCGCAACAATTTCCCCGGAAAGCGAAAAGGTTTCGATGGCAGGTTTTGATTGAACCCTAACCGCACTCACAAGAAGCGAGGAGTCGGCAAGGACTGGGCCGGTAATGGCCACGGCCAACAAAGTGGAAAGCATGATCGGCCGCACCACTCGGACCAGCTTGGTAAATTCAAACAGCATCGGCTTTTATCTCCTCCGGCAGATCTGAGATCATCGATGCAATCTGGGCTAGACAATCACGCAGTTGCGGCGTGCCATCAGGGGCCAGTTCGAACATTTCAAGATAATGAATCCCGTTCAAAGCACACCACATGATCTGGACGGTCGGCAGGTCGGTGGCCTCAGCGCGGATCATTTGCCACAAATTACCAAACTCGTCGCGCACCGGGTTTAGCAATTCGGGATCTTCAGCACTGGCGGCGAGCAAGGCTGTTGGTAGGGATTGCTTTTGATCCAGCATACTGGCCAGCCATTGCACCAAAGCCCGCAAGGTTGGGTTGGGCACATCCACGATTGCGCTCCGGTAGGTTTGGATTTGCGCACTAACTGCAATACTGTTTGTTTGATCAGCCCTTCCAGCAGGGCAGTTTTTGACGGAAAATGATAAAGCACACCGCCTTTGCTCAGGCCGGATTTGACCGTCACAGCATCAATCGTCAGATGCCGGGCCCCTTTAGCCTGAGTTATATCCATCGCCGCAGCAATGATCCGGTCTTTTGTTGTTATGTTGGCCATTTTCGTATCCAACTTGCAGTAGTCGACTATACCGTCTAGATGGTATAATAAAGACAGTTTCAGACCAAATTTTAATATATTTTGTTGGGTAAAAAGAGCGTTGTTGCATGGATCATGCGGCCGATGTTAACAAGCGTTTTACCCTGCCCATGGATACGCTTAATGCCGCATAAATTCAACGCCAGCCGTCGGCACAAGTATGCAAAGAAACAATATTGCGTAAGGAATTGGGGTGAGTATAATGAAAACCTTCGCAATCGTGGAGATTTAACGATCTGGCGATCACGGTGTGCCTGACTTTAGGTATGGTTTACCAGCTGCCGTTGCGCCAAACGCAAGGGTTGGTGCGCAGCATATCATAGCTTATGGGGTTGGAGGTTTCTGTGCCGGATTTTTCAACCCTGTCGCGTCGCGGGAGAGGCCTTACCCTTCCCGCAGGGTCCGGGATCAAAAGCACCAAACCGGTCCACATTGTCGTAGCCAGCACCGGCCTGAAGATCTTTGGCGAAGGTGAATGGCTGCAGAACAAGCATAAAACAAAGGCTAAACGCAAATCCTGGCGCAAACTTCACCTCGGGTTGGACCTCACAACCGGCAAGATTGTTTCCGCTGAGCTGACATTGGATGACGTCGGTGACACTTCAGCTTTGACCGAACTCCTAGATCAAATTGACGCGCCAGTGGCCCGGCTCCTGGTGGACGGTGCGTATGATGGTGCTCCGACCAGCGAGTTGCTTCGGGCACGTTTTGGCGAGGCGGGTGAGGTTATTATCCCGCCACCCAAGAATGCCACCCCAAGCCTGCAATCGATGAGTGATCCGACAACACGAGACCAACATATCGCTCAAATTAAAACCCATGGTCGCCTGGCATGGCAGCAGCGGCTATAATCAGCGCAGCCGAGTTGAGACGCAGATGGGCCGATGGAAGGCGGTCATCGGGTCAAAGCTAAAGGCGCGAAACTTCGAGAACCAGCAAACAGAAGTCAGGATCAGCGTCACTATTCTTAACCAAATGACCGAACTGGGCCGCCCCGAATTCGAGGCGGTTATGTGACTGCGCGCGCGGGTAAGGGCGCGCTGTAGCCAGAGGCTGATCCATGCAACAAGGCCCTCATGGGGCAAACTCCTTGCGTAGAGCCTCGGTGTGTTCACCTATGGCTGGCACCAGGGGTGATTTGATATCATCACGTACAGGTGAAGCGGGCAAAGTGGCGGTTTGCGCGCCCTCTAACGAGATATCGATACGGCGCAAGGCTGGGTGAACCGACAGGTCGGGCAGTGTCGAGACATTGGCCCAAGGCAGTTTGCATACATCCAGCCGTGCGATGATTTCGGCGCGGGTCAGCGTGGCGCAAACCGCGTTGATAATATCGGACAAATCCTTTTGGTTGGCCGCACGATCAGTATTGCTGACAAAACGCTCGTCTTGTGGAAGATAGGGCATTTGCAGCACACCTTCACAAAAACGCAGCCATTCCACATGCTGCTGGCACACCAGAATGATATCGCCATCCTTGCACGAAAATTTGCCGTAGGGCGCGATCGCCGAATGTGCCAGCCCAACCCGTTTGGCAATCTTGCCCGCATAATCGAAATGTAGCAAAGGCACGCTCATCAGCTCCGCCATCACATCAAACATCCGAATTTCAATAGCTTTACCCTTACCGCTGATACCGCGTTCAAGCAGGGCTTCGAGTATGACTGAATAGGCGGCAATTCCGGTGTTAAGATCCGCGACCGAAACACCGACCTTGACTGGATTGTCCAGTGTGCCGGTCACAGCGCAGACCCCGCTTTCGGCTTGAATTAACATGTCATAAGCCAGCCGTTTTGCGTAAGTGCTGTTCTGGTCATAGCCGAAGATATCGACCACAATCAGGCGTGGGTATTTCTTGAGCAACTCTTTGGCATCCAGCCCAAGACGGGCGGCAGCACCTGGTGCGATGTTGCGAATAAATACATCCGCGCCGGCAATCATGCGTTCAAGCACATTGCGGTCGATGGGTTCCTTGATGTTCAACTCGGCACTTTCCTTGCCCCGGTTCAGTGCCGCAAAATAGGCACTGGTGCCCTTCACCGCAGCATCATAATGGCGCGCGGTTTCGCCACCCATCCGTTCAATCTTGATGACCCGTGCACCGGCATCCGCCAGCCGCTGGCTGGCCATAGGGCCGGCAACAGCCTGTTCCAGTGCAATAACCAGAAGTCCCTTTAGCGGTTGCATGGCTTCCCCTTTAATAGGATCGCGGCATGCCCAGAACATGCTCGCCGATAAAACTCAGGATCAGATTGGTGGAAATCGGTGCCACCAGATAAAGACGCGCCTCGCGATATTTGCGCTCAATGTCGTATTCCTCGGCGAAAGCAAAGCCGCCATAGGTCTGAACACAAGCCTCGGCAGCAGCCCAAGCGGCCTCAGAGGCAAGCATTTTTGCCATGTTAGCTTGCTCGCCACAGTTTCCCCCTGCCTCGTAACGCCGCGCGGCATCGTGCACCAGAAGTTCGGCCGCGCGCATCTGCGCATAGGCGCGCGCGATGGGGAATTGCACACCTTGGTTCTTGCCAATGGGATTGCCGAAAATCACCCGTTCGCCCGCATAATCGCGCGCCTTTTCGATGAACCACTTGGCATCACCGATCGATTCCGAGGCAATCAGAATGCGTTCGGCATTCATCCCCGACAGAATATAGCGAAAACCCCTGCCCTCGTCGCCGATCAGGTTTTCCGCCGGCACCGGTACATTATCAAAGAACACTTCGGTGGTGGCGTGGTTCATCATGGTGCGGATCGGTTTGATGGTCAGGCCCTGATCGCGCGCCTTGTTCATATCAAGCAAAAACACCGACAGGCCGCCAGTGCGTTTTTTGACCTGTTCGCGTGGTGTGGTGCGGGCAATCAGAAGCATCAGGTCGGAATACTCCGCACGAGAGGTCCATATCTTTTGACCGTTCAGGATATAATTTTCGCCTTCACGTCGGGCCGTGGTGCGCAGCGCTGTAGTATCCGACCCGCTGGTGGGTTCTGTTACGCCAAAGGCCTGAAGGCGCAATTCGCCGGTGGCGATTTTAGGCAGGTAGCGGTTTTTCTGCGCATCAGACCCATGCCGCAACACTGTGCCCATCGTATACATCTGCGCATGACAGGCCCCGGCATTGGCACCGCACTGGTGGATTTCTTCTAGGATTGCGGAAGCCGCCGAAATAGGCAAACCTGCGCCACCAAATTCCTCGGGGATCAACGCCGACAGGAACCCCGCATCGGTCAGCGCCTGCACGAATGCGGCGGGATAGGCGTTCTCGCGATCTAGTTTCTGCCAATAGGTGCCGGGAAAATCGCCACACAGACGGCGCACGCTGTCGCGTATCTGGATAATTTCATCGCTTTGGGTCTGTTCGGGGATGCGCATCTTAAAACCTTTGTTGACGGAATGTTGGAGTGTTGTTACATTTGTCCGTACAATTAGTCCAGATGTAAATGAGAACCGCATGCAAAATGGCCAAAACCGCGATCGTACCGAAGCAGGCATGAATCGGCCACGCTATTTCGTTGTGGCGCAATGCCTGATCGACGGTATCCTTTCCGGCCAGTTTCCTGTGGGCAGCCACCTGCCCACCGAGCATAGTCTTTGCAAACAATTCGCCATTTCCCGCCACACTGCGCGAGAGGCATTACGTCGGCTGGAAGCGGAAGGGTTGATCACGCGGCGCGCCGGAATTGGTACCATCGTGCGCGCTAGCCGGATCAGGCCACGTTATATGCAGGTGGGCGACACGGTATCGGACCTGTATCAATACGCACAGGACATTTCTTTACATTTGCTGGAAGCAAAAGATATCCATGCAACCGGCGATGTTGCCGCGCGGCTTGGCTGCGCAAAAGGGCAACCGTGGCTGCAACTGCACGGTCTGCGCAAGATTGCAGGCAACCCCGTGCCAGTGGCACTAACCGACATATTCGTTTCCGGTGCTTACCGCGAAGTGCAGGCCGATGTCGCCGGATCGGTCTTGCCGGTCTGGTCTCTGATCGAAGCCCGCTTTGGCGTCACACCGGCCGAGGTTCACCAAGAGATCACCGCAACTGGCCTTAACGCGCAAGAGGCTGCAAAACTCGGCGCGAAAAAGGGCGATGCGGCACTGCGCATCACCCGCCATTACCAAAGCGAAGACAATGAAACCTATGAAGTTGCCATTAACCTTTATCCGGCAGATCGGTTCAGTTATTCCAATACTTTGCGGTTGAAAACACCCACGTTAACCTGAGAGGCCCCATGCACCAGTGTATTTTATTTGTTCCCGGAGATCGCCCCGAACGCTTTGACCGCGCCGCTGCCAGCGGTGCCGACGCGATCGTGATCGATCTGGAAGACGCGGTTCAACCCGAAACCAAATCCGCCGCCCGCGCCAATATCGTTGCATGGCTGGCAGCAGGCGGTAAGGCGATTGTACGCATCAACGCAATCGGCACCCAATGGCACGAAGTCGACCTGAAACTATTGCACAGCCCCAACTTGCTGGCGGTGATGCTGCCCAAGGCCGAAACGCCGGACAGCCTTGCCGCTTTCACCACCGATTTACCCGATGGTTTACCAGTGATCGCCCTGATTGAAACCGCATTGGGGATGTGGAACTTGGGAAAGCTGGTGCAGGTTAAGGGCATCAGCCGGCTTGGTTTCGGTTCGATTGATTTTCAGTTGGATACTGGCATTGAGGACGAGGGTCAGGGCCTGCTGTTTGCCCGTTCACAAATTGTGATTGCTTCGGCAATGGCAGGGCTTGAACCACCGCTTGACGGTGTTACGGTCGATCTGGATAGCGACGCGGTTCTGGCCCGCGATACGGCCCGCGCCCGGGGATTTGGCTTTGGCGGCAAACTGTGTATTCATCCACGGCAGGTTATAACGATCAAATCCGGTTTTATGCC
>JQIA01000863.1_pt1 | contig 15994 bp, 8 predicted proteins | sample 811431 | NCBI WGS metagenome assembly JQIA01 (sample SAMN02998118, study PRJNA258478) | marine sediment metagenome | biome: marine; feature: seafloor; material: sediment; isolation source: oil-polluted sediment collected from 3 locations (0.5 km, 0.7 km and 0.9 km)... | place: USA: Gulf of Mexico ... | reverse complement strand
TCTGTCAAGGGTGAAACAATATGCGCATCACCAGCAAAAACCACCAGAGCTGTCAGCCCATCCCTGCGGCCCGACAAAATATCTAGCAGCTTGTACTGCGCCCTGACCAGCCGCGATGGCTTGATATCGGTAGCCTGCATCGAAAGAGATAGATCCATCAGGATAACCAGCGCGTCCTCACTTTTATGTACCGGTCGAGAAACTTTTTGCCAGGTGGGGCCAGCCTGAGCGAGAATCCCTACGCCTAAGACAGTTATCAATAGATACAAAGGCAGGCGGCTGTGTCCTGTGGTTTTATCTTGCAGCAGGTGTTTAAGCAGATGAGGGTCGATCGCCTGGGCCCAAGCCGAGGTCTGGCAGGTTATTCGCCGTGCGACCAGTATAACCAATGGCAGAAATAGCAAAGCCAGTAGCCACAACGGGCGTAGAAAATGAAAATCTGCCCACCCGGCCAGCTCAAGCATTATCTTCCCCGGTCAACACTCCGGTTCTAGCAGGGCGCAAGACAGACCATAGATTGAATCTTAATGTACCAATAATCAGGGCCAGCATCAAAGCCAGCCCCAGGGGCCAAAAGTAAAGTGATTTGACCGGACGGAAGGACTCTGCTTCTTGAGAGACTGGCTCAATTTTGTCAAGCAGGATGTAGATTTCATCAAGCTCCGCGCTATTATGGGCTCGAAAATACCTGCCTCCTGTCTGCAGGGCAATCTGTTTAAGCAGCTCCTCATCAAGATCCGCCGAAGGGTTGACCCTGCGAGCACCCAATATACCCCGAGTAACCATCTCTCGAGCACCGACACCGATGGTATGAATACGGATGCCCTGCTTTTGCGCAATTTCAGTGGCCTTGAGCGGAGTAACCTCTCCTGAGGTATTGGCGCCATCGGTGAGCAGTACTAGCAGCCGGCTGTTTTCCGGCCTATTTTTGAGGCGTTTAACAGCCATACCTATGGCATTACCGATCGCCGTTTTTTCTCCGGCGAAACCTATCTGAGATTCATCCAGCAACGTATGTACAGCATTGCGATCAAAGGTCAGCGGAGCCTGAAGATAAGCCTGCGTACCAAATAGTAGCAGGCCTATACGATCACCACGACGGCGTTCAATAAAATCACCAAGAACCTCCTTGACCACCTCAAGACGGGTTACAGGGTGCCCCCCCAATTCGAGGTCCTCTACCTTCATGCTTCCAGAAATATCCACCGCCAACATCAGGTCTCTGCCGCTAACGGGCAACTCAATGGGCTCACCCACCCACTGCGGGCGACAGGTGGCTGCAACCACGGCCAACCATAGCAATATAAGCAGCAGCATGTACCCTGTTTTGTGACCACTGATACTTTTATGAGCCGAGGTGCCAGTTTCGCTCATGGTTTTGAGTTGATCAAAAAATGGTACGCGCAGTGCCGCCTCCTGGTGATTGGCCGGCGGTAAAAAAAAATAGATTAATAATGGTAGCGGCAGCAGCGCCAGAGCCCAGGGCCAGACAAACTCAATCATGCCTGTTTCCTGACCCAGGCCAGACAGCATTGGTGGACAGCCTGAATATCAAACGCCCGATTATCTCCATAGGGCGCACTGCCCAGCATGCTGGCTGGCCCCTGGGTAAAATCGGTTGTTTTTCCGGTGGAATCAAGGAAAGCAAGCCATGAGTTGCCACTAAGCCCGGCCACTTGATTTGCAGAGTGGTAGTTCAAAGCAACCTGTTTCATCAAAATGTTTATCTCTCGGGCATATTCAGTTCGGCGATCTGTTTCAAGACAGTGCAGGTGGCAGGCTTGTAATTGTTTCAAGGCCAACCTGACAGCCACCTTTTTTTGCCATAACCGGTAGCCCAGGTACAACAGATAAAGCAAACCAAGAAAAACAATTAGCGCAAGCATCAACCAGCCTGGGGCTGGCGGCCAGAAGGATACTGGGCCCGGCAGCTGGATATCCTTGAGTTGACTCAGTGGGTCCATAATACGGAGCTATCTTCCAACAAACTTTGATATACCAAAACCCGATTGGAGGCTGGTTAGCAGGTCATCATCGGTGCGAATTTTGACCAGGGGGATTTTTAATCGGGCAAGCCGTTTCTGCAACTGATCCAGTTTTTCTTGAAAAAGCCCCTGCCAGACGCCCTGTAATGATCGGTTATAAAGCTGTGCATGGTGGGTGTTATTACCATCACTAACAGCATAGTATCCGGGTGGCGGTAGCTGTGCTTCCAGGCGGTCATAAATCATGATAACGACAATATCATTATGCCGGGCCAACTGAAACAGATGCTGCTCTGATTTACTATCAAACTGGCTAAGGTCGCTGACGATAAAGAGCTCACTACCCGGTTTGAGAATACGCCGAGCCTGCTCAAGGCTGTTGGCTAGACTAAAAGTTTTGTCGGGGTGAGAGCTGGCATTTAGCGCTTCATTAAAAGCCAACAGCGTTTGGATAAATTTAAGTACCGTATGGTGGCTACGACGAGGCCTGATATCGGCCTGTCCTGTATCCGAAAATATAATCCCCCCGAGCCGATCACCGCGCCCCAGTATCGACCATGCCAAAAGCGCAGCAGTATGGGCACAAAGTACCGATTTAAAACGGGACCGACTGCCGAAAAACATAGATTGACTCTGATCTGCGATCACCAGCGCAGGGCGCTCCCGCTCTTCAGCATAAAGCTTGGTATGAGGCTTTCCGGTACGCGCAGTAACCCGCCAGTCAATGCTACGAACATCATCTCCAGCCTGATAAGCGCGCACCTCGGAAAAATCAATTCCTCGGCCGAGGAATTTGGATAGTTGGCCTCCGCTTTGAGTGCTGAGAATTTTTCGCTGCTTGGCAAGATTTAATCGATTCGCCAATAGACGACATTGTAGCAACCCCTTCATGGAGGCATAGACCTGATCCGATGAGGTGTGTGTCGTCACTTGAATCTCCGCTGTATCTTTGATTGCAACCATGCGGTTTCAGGGGGCCGGGACTCTATCCAGCAATCTGGATATTATTTCATCCTTATGGTGACCATTCGCCTCGGCTTCAAAACTCAGAATAATTCGATGCCTGATGACATCATGGGCCACGGCCTGAACATCATCGGGGGTCACAAAATCTTTACCCTGTAGCCAGGCATACGCACGCGCACATCGATCCAGTGCGATCGTCGCCCTGGGACTGGCTCCGTACTCTAACCAACCAGCCAGCTCCGGATCGTAAGTTTCGGGTTTACGGGTTGCGATAATCAGTTGCACAATATACTCCTCAACAACCTCCGACATATGGATTGACAGAGTCTCCTGACGAGCCTGCATGATGCTGGACTGGGAGGTCAGGGGCGTGGAGATATCCGGTTGCTCAGTAGAAGAGCGCTCTCCTCGGGCTTCATTGCGTACCAGTTTGAGTATCTGTCGCTCAGCTTCGGCATCTGGATAGTCTACAAACACATGCATCAGAAAACGATCCAACTGTGCTTCTGGTAAGGGATAGGTTCCCTCCTGCTCAATCGGGTTTTGTGTGGCCATCACCAGAAATAGTTCCGGAAGAGGGTAGGTGATGCGCCCAACGCTGACTTGATGTTCTGCCATCGCCTCGAGCAGAGCAGATTGTACTTTCGCCGGTGCCCGATTGATCTCGTCAACAAGCACCAGGTTATGAAAAATCGGCCCCTGCTGGAAATTAAAGGTGCCCTCTTCCGGGCGGAATATCTCTGTTCCGGTCACATCAGAGGGCAGAAGATCCGGGGTAAATTGAATACGATGGAAATCAGCTTCTATCTGCTCTGACAGGGATTTTATAGCCCGGGTTTTAGCAAGCCCCGGCGCCCCTTCCACTAACAGGTGCCCATCGGCAAGTAGTGCAATGATAAGCCTGTTTACCAGCTGCGATTGACCAATAATTTGTGTTTCAAGCCCACGTTTAAGTGTTGCAAATTCTTCTCTTATATCCATCAATATTTCTTATTTTGTTAACTTAAGGGTGAAGATTGTAATAACTAGATTTGATACGTCCAGTGTCTAGGGCAGTAATAGATAGTGTTTTTAAAAAAAAGTTCTGCTACGGGTGAAAATAGAGGGCAAAACCGTTTACCAGCCAGTGCTTGATTCAGAGCTGGCTGGTATTTAATGCAACAAGCTATCTATTGAAAATCAAAGTGTTTTATGGACACCATCACAATAGGGAGGATTAGCGGTTCGCCCACAACCGCACAGAGGGGCAGCACCTGTTTTCTCAGCTGTAAAGGACAACGGGGCAATCTCAGTTCCATAATGTGAGCCATCACAAAATGGTGGCGTGGTTGTTTTTCCACAGGGACACCAAAAGTAATCTTCTCCCTTTTCAAGCTCAACTATATAGGGGGAATTTTGAAAACTGCTCATAAAACTACTCCTCATAATTCAATGAATAACCAATATTATTTTTGTCTGCCAAAACCACCGCCACCGGGGGTTTCAATAACGAAACAATCTCCGGGACGCATCAATGTACTGTCTGTAGCTCCAAGTTGTTCGATTGTACCATTGGCGCGCTCAACATAGTTGCGTCCGGCAAAACCGGAATCACCACCCTCAAGGCCTGGGGGTCCACTCTGCCTGTGGGAGGATAAGATAGAAGCACTCAGTGACTGAAGAAAACGTATTTTTCTACAGACGCCATCACCACCAGGAAATGACCCGTTGCCGCCAGAATTTTCACGGATGGAGAAGCTCTCTAACATCACCGGGTATCGCCACTCCAAAATCTCCGGGTCAGTTAAGCGTGAGTTTGTCATATGAGACTGTATGGCACTGGTACCCGGGAAATCTGGACCCGCTCCGGTACCACCACAGATGGTTTCGTAATACTGATAGCTGTCATCGCCGAAGGTAAAATTGTTCATGGTACCCTGCGAGCTGGCCATCACACCCAGCGCACTATACAACGCATTCACAATCCATTGCGAGGTTTCCACATTACCAGCAACCACTGCAGCGGGTGTTTTGGGACTAAGCATCGAGTTTTCTGGCACGATGATCTGGATGGGGCGCAGGCAGCCCTGGTTCATGGGAATATCGTCCTTGACCAGTGTTCTGAACACGTAGAGCACAGCGGCTCTGACAATAGCGTAGGGGGCATTAAAATTATTAGGTAACTGTGGCGACGTACCCTTAAAATCAACCGTTGCACTGCGCTGCTGGGTATCGATACTCACGCTAACACAGATACGGGCAATGCCGTCTACCGGATAGATACAGCGCCCCTCTCTGAGTTTTGTAATAGCCCTGCGTACCGCCTCCTCCGCATTATCCTGCACGTGATTCATATAGGAGAGCACGACCTTGAGGCCAAATTGGCCGATCATACGCCGTATCGCCCCTACACCCTGGTTATTGGCCGCTACCTGAGCTTTCAGGTCAGCAATATTTTGCTCCGGATTGCGGGCCGGGTAAGGCGTTGCAGTGAGCTGTTTAACTATCTCCTGCTCTCTAAATTCACCATCGCGTACCAGTAGCTGATTATCAAAAAGTACGCCCTCCTGGGTAACACGGGTGCTGTTTGGGGGCATTGATCCCGGAGCGATACCGCCGATGTCAGCATGATGCCCCCTTGATGCAACAAAAAAAAGTAACCGGAAGCTAATCTCATCGAATACCGGGGTGATCACCGTAATATCAGGCAAATGGGTGCCACCCCGGTAGGGGGCATTACTGATATAACTATCTCCGGGCTTAAATTGCGCCCCCTGTATCTCAAGCAGTGCTTTGATACTTTGATCCATCGAACCAAGATGCACCGGCATATGTGGGGCGTTAGCAACCAGATCGCCATGATGGTCGAAAATGGCGCAGGAAAAATCGAGGCGTTCCTTGATGTTGACCGAATAACTGGTATTTTCCAGTATGGCCCCCATCTGCTCGGCAATCGACATAAAGAGATTATTGAAAATCTCCAGCATAATGGGGTCAACTTCAGTCCCGATAGCCGTGGCCGATGGTAGTGGCATCACTCGTTCAAACAGCAAACAGCCAGAAACCGTAACCGTTGTCTGCCAGCCCGGTTCAAGCAGGTTGGTGCCAGTAGCTTCAACAATTACCGCCGGCCCCTTTATCCGGTGTCCTGCTTGTAATTTTGCTCTTTGATACAGGGGGGCTTGCTGAGCAATACCATTGCCAAAAACCGTCAGAACATCTTCCACTTCAGGCAGTTGATCGATTATTTTGACTGGGCTTAATTCTGGTTGATCCGAATCTGGCTCTCTGCCCGTTGCCTCAATGATCATCGATTCAAGGATCAACGCCCTGCCCTGCATCACAAATCCAAAACGCTGTTGATGAGCCACCGAAAACTCATGTTGCATAGTTGGCAGATCAGACATTCTGACCGACAAAGAGGAGTCGGTACCGGCATATTTAATATGGGCAGTGACGCTGGCATTAACGAACTGTTGAGGGACACCCTGGGCAAAAAGCTCCTCTTGCGCACTGGCAATCATCGACTGGATATTATCGCTCGAATCTTCAAGTGTGCTGTTATCCAGTTGTGCCTCAACAGAAAAAAGCCGAATGGCCCGTAGTTCAGCAAGGCCCATACCATAAGCGGAAAGAACACCCGCAAGAGGGTGAATCAGTACCTTTTTGATTCCAACTGCATCAGCCACCTGGCAGGTGTGCTGACCACCAGCGCCACCAAAACAGCAGAGCGTATAACCGGTGACATCATAGCCCTTCTGGGTAGAGATCTTTTTGATCGCATTGGCCATATTCTCAATGGCAATTTTAAGGAACCCTTCAGCAACCTCCCTGCTGTCCTTCATCTGCCCCGTTGCACTATTTATTTGACGGGTCAGACAGGCAAACTTTTCCTCTACAATATCCAGGTCGAGCGGTTGATCCGCACCGGCACCGAAAACACTGGGAAAATACTCTGGATTGATCCTGCCCAGCAAAAGGTTGCAGTCGGTCACGGTTAAGGGGCCGTTTCGCCGGTAGCAGGCTGGGCCAGGATCAGCCCCGGCTGATTCAGGGCCGACCCGAAGCCTGGAGCCATCAAAGCTCAAGATCGATCCACCACCCGCTGCGACGGTGTGTATCTGCATCATGGCAGCACGCATCCTGACACCTGCGACCATCGAATCAAAGGTTCGCGTGAATTCTCCAGCAAAATGAGATACATCAGTGGAGGTGCCACCCATATCGAAACCGATGATCTTTTGGTGGCCTTCACGCTGAGAAACGCGTACTGCACCCACAATGCCACCAGCCGGGCCGGACAGAATACTGTCCTTGCCCTGAAATAGATCAGAACTCACCAGCCCACCATTGGATTGCATAAACATCAACCGCACACTGCCTAGCTCAACTGATACTTGATCGATATAACGTCTGAGAATAGGCGACAGATAAGCATCGACAACGGTGGTGTCACCACGGCTAACCAGTTTTATTAGTGGGCTGGTTTGGTGCCCCGTACAAACCTGAGTAAAGCCAACTTCCCTGGCCAGCTTTGCAACCAGTTTTTCGTGATCCCAATAGCGATAACCATGCATCAGTACAATGGCGATAGACCGATAGCCTTTCCGGTAAACCTCCTCAAGCTGTGCCCTGACCACCACAGAATCAGGCAACTGCAGCACCTGACCATCGGCCTGTATTCGCTCATCAATTTCTATAACCTCCGAATAGAGCAGTTCGGGGCGTTTGATCTGCAGGTCGAAGAGTCGGGGACGATTTTGGTAGGCGATTTTGAGTGCATCGCGAAAACCACGAGTCATCGCCAGCGCGGTGGGCTCACCCTTGCGTTCAAGCAGAGCATTGGTGGCCACAGTAGTACCCATTTTAACCGAATGCAGAAGGTTAGCCGCAATAGGCTCTCCCGGGCTCATACCGAGCACCTGACGAACTCCTGCTACCGCAGCATCAGGATATTGCTCGATATTATCAGAGAGCAGCTTATGGGTTAACAGCTTCCCGCAGGGGCTCTGCGCAACAATATCGGTAAAGGTACCCCCCCGATCAATCCAGAATTGCCACTGCTTACCTTTTTGAATATTTTCGGTGGTGCTTACTGACATCGCTGATAGCTAACCATTCCTAGTGTAACGTCCTATACTAGATTAATACGAAGATCTTACGAAATTATCTCAGTCATTTTCTGGAAAACTGGACTATTTGGGCTATTGTAGCACCAGTGCCTAAATTGATACCAAGGCTTGGCAAGAAGTTCATGGCGATATTGCCGTAACTGGGGGGAGCGACACATGAAAACAGGAATTATTCTCAGCAAAGCGGAATATCTGGATCGTCTGGAGACCAAATTCCACAAAAACCTGAAAAAAGATCAGGTCGAGGCAATAGTCAGCTTTGCCCGACACTGGTTTTTGAACCTGCCTGAAGAGGAGCTGGTCTGCCAGGCACTGGATGATGTTTACGGCAAGACACTCAATGCCTGGAAATTTATTCAGCAATTTAATTCTGAGCAACCAAAAATAAGCCTGTTTAACCCGGATTTTGAGACTCATCACTGGCAATCCAGTCACACCGTGGTCATGGTTCTTCACAGGGATAGTCCGTTTTTGGTGGATTCGGTCCGAATGGAACTGAGCCGCAGAGAAATTGGCGTACATGGTATGCAGAGTATTATCTATCAGACCTTGAGAGATACAGATGGCCGGCTAATTGACCAAAAGTCCTGCAACTATGAAGAGGGCTGCGCTATCGGCGACAAAGATTATACTACAGAAGCTTTCATGTACTTTGAAGTAGATCGACTGACTGGAGATAACATACAGACAGAGATCTCTTTATCGCTAGCTGAAGTACTGGCTGATGTTGAGGTGGTTGTTTCAGACTTTGTTCCGATGCAGGAGGAGGCCCGTAAAATAATAGCCCATATGGATAAGGGTGACTTTTATTATGCGCACGATGATGAGACCAAGGAGGCCAAGGCCTACCTGGAATGGATGCTGGATCAGAATTTTATATTTCTTGGTTTCAAAGAATATAAACTGACCACGAGGAAAAACAAGGCATACATACAGCATGTTGACGGTAAAGAACTGGGGATTGTCAAACGCAAGCATCTATCCCAGAAAAGCAAATTCACGGATGAGCTGCCAGCAAGCGCCCTGGAATATGTAGAACGGCCACGATTGCTGGGGTTTTCCAAGTCTGGCACCCTTTCCAGAGTACACCGGCCTGCATATCCTGATTATGTATCGATTCGCAAATATAGCAAAACAGGCAAGCTGGCAGGGACTTATGGCTTTCTAGGACTCTATACCCTGTCGGTCTACACAGGGCGCACCAGAAGCATACCGGTTCTGCGCCGCAAGGTGGAGGAGGTCATGCAACGCTCCGGATTATACAGCTCTAGCTATGAGGGCAGGCAACTGGCAAAAGTCCTCGAAACATTCCCCCGTCAGGAACTGTTGCAGATGGATGTCGATGAGCTCTTTGATTCTTCAGTTAAAATTGCCCAGATCAAAGAGCGGCATCAGATCCGCGTCTTTGTTCGCCAGGACCATTACAGTAAATTTTATTCCTGCCTTGTTTACATGCCGCGAGAGATCTACAACACAGATGTCCGCGAAAAGATCCAAGAGATATTTCACAAGGCATTCAAAGCTATTAACACTAACTTTACCACCACATTTAGTGAATCCGTACTAGTATGTATCCACTTTGTCCTGCGAACCGACCCTAATCAACTGATAGAATACGATGTCGCCGCCCTACAGCAAGCGGTCATTGATGTCAGTCGTTCCTGGCAAGATCAGTTGCTACAGGGTTTGATTGATAAATATGGTGAGGAGCAGGGGATCAACTACGGGCGACGCTTTCAAAGCGCCTTCCCGCCCGGCTACCGGGACCATTTTTCTCCTCGTCTGGCAGTTGCTGATGTACATCATATCCTCTCTATATCTGACAAGCGCCCGCTCAACATGTGGTTCTACCAAAAATTTGAGGAGAGTGAGTCCGAAGCACACTTTTCTCTCTATCACCGGGGTGAGCCGCTACCACTATCAGACATTATCCCTATCCTTGAAAATATGGGTCTGAAAGTGATGGGAGAGCACCCCTATAAAATTATAGATAAATCGGGTCAGGTCACCTGGAATCATGATTTCAGCCTGATCTACCGGATGGGGGATGAAATAGAAGCCGATCATTATAACCATATTTTTACTGAAGCTTTTGAGTACATATGGAAAGGCGTTGCCGCCAATGACAGTTTCAACCGACTGATATTGGCAGCAGGGGTGGACTGGCGCTCTGTGGCCTATCTCAGGTCGTGTGCGCGTTATGCCAAACAGGTAGGTTTGGGGCTGAGTCAGGAATATATGGCTGACACACTACTCAAACACCTGGATGTAACCAGGAACCTTGTCGAATATTTCACAATTAAATTCGACCCTGAACTGCAATTAACACTAGAGGAAAGAGGGGCTAAGCTCGAATTTCTGGAGAAAAAACATCAGCAGTTGCTGGATAATGTGCCAAGCCTGAGTGAAGACAAAATCCTGCATCACTTCCTGCAGCTCAACAAGGCGGCAAAACGCACCAATTTTTATCAACGCGATGACAGGGGTATTCCCAAGGAATATTTTTCCTACAAGGTTGATCCCAGGCAGGTACCGAACATCCCTTTGCCCTGCCCCCGTCATGAAATATTTGTATATTCGAGCCATATGGAAGGGGTTCATCTGCGAGGCGGTAAGGTGGCCAGGGGTGGGCTGCGCTGGTCTGACCGACTTGAAGATTACCGAACAGAAGTGCTGGGGCTAGTTAAGGCGCAACAGGTAAAAAATGCGGTTATTGTTCCTGTTGGTGCTAAAGGCGGCTTTGTTTTGCACCTGGCTAATCAACTCACCGATAAAGATGAACTCCTTGCCGAGGGCATCAGCTGCTACCAGACATTTATTCGCGGGTTATTAGACCTTACTGATAACCTGGTGGATGGCGAGGTTGTTCCCCCGCCCAATGTAATTCACTATGACGAGGATGACCCCTATCTGGTAGTGGCGGCAGACAAGGGTACAGCAACCTTTTCAGATATATCAAACACGCTGTCCAAGGAGTATGGCTTCTGGCTGGGGGATGCCTTCGCTTCCGGTGGTAGCCAGGGTTATGACCACAAGCGCATGGGTATTACCGCACGCGGTGCCTGGATCTCTGTACAAAGACATTTTCGAGAACTGAATATTGATGTGCAGACCACAGATTTTACTGTCGTTGGAATCGGGGGGATGAGCGGTGATGTATTTGGTAATGGCATGTTATTGTCAAAACACATACATCTGGTTGCGGCTTTTGATCACCGCCATATCTTCATAGACCCCAATCCAGATGCGACCTCAAGTTATGCTGAACGCAAGCGACTATTTGAGCTATCTAACTCGGGCTGGAACGACTACAAAGCATCGTTGATTTCAGAGGGTGGTGGCGTATTTTTGCGAAATGTAAAATCAATAACTATCTCGCCACAGATGCAATCCCGTTTTGGCATTTCAACCCCCAGCTTAACACCCAATGAACTAATTAAAGTGATCTTGCTGGCCCAGGTTGACCTGCTATGGAATGGCGGAATAGGCACCTATATAAAGAGTAGTTCAGAGACCGATGCACAGGTGAGTGACAAAGCCAATGATCCTGTTCGCATCAATGGAGCAGAGCTCGGTGCCAGGGTTGTTGGCGAGGGGGGCAATCTGGGCATGACGCAATTGGGCCGCGTGGAATATGCCTTAAAGGGTGGAGCCTGCAATACTGACTTTATCGATAATGCAGGTGGTGTCGATTGCTCAGACCACGAGGTCAATATCAAAATATTGCTTGGCGCAGTGAGTGCCGCCGGTGATATCACCGAAAAGCAGCGAAACCAGCTACTGGCAACAATGGAAGATGAAGTGGCTGCGCAGGTATTACAGAATAATTACCGGCAAACCCAGGCGATCAGCATTGCCCAATCCCAGGCCGAACACCATATGAATGGCTATATCAATTATATTCAGAACCTTGTGAGTGAGGGCCGGTTGCAAAGGCAGCTTGAGTTTTTGCCCAGCGAGGAGGAGATGAAACAACGCAAATCAGATGGCCAAGCGCTAACGCGACCGGAACTTTCAGTATTGATCTGCTATAGCAAGGCTCAACTGAAAGAATCATTGGTCAATTCAGGGATTTCTGACGATGACTACCTCTCCCGCCAGTTAGAAACAGCCGTTCCTGGTACGCTGGCTAAAAAACACCGGCAGGCCCTGTATACACACCACCTGAAACGGGAAATAATCGCTACCCAAACTGCTAATGAGCTGGTTAATTACATGGGCATTAACTTTGTAGACAAGATGCGTGCGACGACAAAGGCAAACGATGAGCAGGTAGTCCGGGCATTTGCCGCAGCGCGTGATATCTATGAACTGCCTTCAGTCTGGCAGAAGCTAGAACGGCTTGACGGCCAAGTCAGTTCACAGACTCAGCATGAGATGATGATTACTGTAACGCGGGTGGTGGGGCACGGGACTCACTGGCTGCTAAAACGGCACTGGGAAACGGGTTGCATAGGGACGCTGGTTGACAAATATCGGGGCAGCGTAAACCAACTGGGGAGTCAATACCTGTCACTGCTGCAGGGGGAGGCGCAAAAGAAATGCATCGATAAGCGTGCTTATCTTATCTCCTGTGGTGTGCCCGATTCTCTGGCAGACAAGATCTCGTCAATCTATTCGGGGAGTGCCCATTTTGCATTGGATATAGGTGAGATTGCTGAAGCTGTAGTGCAGCCCATCGATTATGTGGCAAGCGTCTATTTTCTTTTAGCGCACCATCTTGAGTTGCAATGGTTTAGGCAACAATTAAATTATATTAAGGTAGAAAGCCGTTGGTATATCAAGGTTCGAGACACCTTCAGGGATGATATTGATCGACAATTAAGTATCCTCACGCACTCGGTCCTGGAGCTTAATGGTGATGCCCCTAAGGATGCCGCCAAACTTGTCGAATGGTGGATTGAAGGCCGTAAAGATCAGCTGAACCGCTGGAAACAGATGCAGACAGAGATGCGTGAAAGTGGCGAATCAGATCTGGCTATGTATGCGGTCGCAATCCGGGAACTTATGGAGATGGGATCAACTCCATAAAAAATAAGGGGGGGGCAACAACCCCCCCATACCAAGCATAGATTTCCATTAACCCTAAGCCTTTTGGTTGACCACTATCAACGGATGAGCTTCCCTATGAAACACATAATATCTATGGCTGAAGGTGCTACAGGACATAGCATGTTCAAATGAGTATTTTAGGATAAAATCAGATCGTTAGATGACAGAAATTACCGTAACCATTCAAATCTCAGCGGAGGATTACCTTACCCACTACCAAGGCCTAACCAAAGAAGTGGTGGCTAAGGCAGAGGATGGTCGAACAATCAGATTCCCCTCCAGCATTCTCCAACCCTTTGTCTCCCACCACGGGATCAGTGGGTGTTTTGTCATCTCCTTTGACAAAGACAACCGATTTATCGGCATCAAAGCAACAACCTGAAGAGAGTGCCGCTAGGCAATAGCAGCCCGGGTTGGTCGGAAGAAAACAATAGAACGGCAGAAATAACCTCCCAGCCAGAGAGTCCGCAATGCCCAGGCAAAGATAGCTAAATTATCACTACAACTCCTTTTGGCAATAACACCAATTTTTCCTGTGCCTAATTCTGACGCTGAATACCCAGCAAGATGGGGGCTTTTATTCTGCCTACACTTATGGCACTATCCTGACTGGGTGGTCAGATCTTAGCAAGAACCTTTGGAAAAGGGGATTTTATTCTTCCAATTTTTTGTTGCTGATCTGGGTGGCTAAAAAAACCGTTGCCCCCAGGGGATCTACTGGTCAATATGGTGGGTTGAGTTGAGCAAGGAACGCATTATTGTGGTCAAATATTAAGATTCTTAAATCTTGTTGGAGGATTAAAGATGCATATTAGAAAGTATGATTTCGATTATAGTCGCCGTCATTTCATGGAGAAAACAGCGAAAGGTGTATTGGGTACGGGAGTGCTGGGTTCTCTATGGCCAATGATTGGCAACACAGGCGACATCAGCAAGGCCTATCCCGATGAGTTACTGTCGATTGAAGCCTACACTAAAGGAAAGGTTAGCACGGGCGACACCGTCGACGTCAACAATGTAGAGCATGTGAAAGATCTGCTGGATCCAGTACTCTATATGCAAATTTCGCAAATGGGCCGCCGTATCAAGATCGTGCCTAGCACCACGGATGTGACTAAACTATTTCCCGCTGACTTTCTCGAAGCGACTCTGCGCAACCAGGGTAAAGCGGGAATGGACGCCGACGGCAACGTCATCACCACGGCCACGGGGCAACCCTGGATTGGCGGCCTGGCATTTCCCGAACCCAAGACTGCCGATGAAATATTCGCCGGCCTGTCTCTGAGCTGGGGCCGCCACGACACCTCATTTTTTGGTATTCAAGCCAAAGCACTGAGCGGAAAGACTGGCAAGGTTGAATATGATTATGATTTCGCCTGGGCTGAACAAAACATGACTGGCTTGATCAGTGCCCCAGACGGCAGAAGCGTCTTTAAGGAAAAGTTGAAAGACGAGATGCGCCGCCAAACAATATGGTTCAGCTACCCCAATGACTACAAGGGTACCGCATTTTTGAGTATCTGGGATAACGACCAGCGTAAATACCCCGATCTTTACGGCTATCTGCCGGCCTTCAAGCGGGTACGTCGCTTCCCTGCCAACCAGCGCTTTGAACCACTGGGGCCAGGATTGAACTTCTTCCTGTCCGATGCCTGGGGTTCTGGCGACCCATACCTGACCTGGGGCAATAGCAAAATAGTTGGGCGCCAGCCACTGCTTGCTAGCCAGTCTGGAAACTGGAATGGTGACGTGGCTAATTGGTCAAAAGATCAATCCCTGCACGGTGGCCCCGCTGGCGAAACCTTCTTCGAGATGCCGATGGAGCTCTGCCCGGAGGTGATTGTCATTGAAGCAGAACCTACGGGTTATCCGCGAGCACCTGTCAGTAAGAAACGCGTTTATGTCGATGCCCGCAATCAGGTCTATCTTGGCTATATCACCTATGATCGCCGCGGCGAGTTGTGGCGCTCATTTGAAGTGGGGTTCGGCCAGCAAACCAAGGGTGACCTGGCTGTCAGAGATCGTAAGGGTAACCCTGAATGGTCCTGGTCCGGCGTACAATCAATGGATGTCCAGACCGGGTCAATGACCCGCCTTAATCACGCCAAGGAGGTTAGAGGTGGCATTAAAACAGGCTTTGATACCACCGGGGTTGCTGACGTTTATGATAAATATCTGACTCGTCAGGCCCTGCAGCGTCTGGGTAACTGATCGAACCAACTGTGATTATATAAAGCTGACAATATTGAGGGGTCTTCTGTTAAACCGGAGGATCCCTCAACATTCAGTTTCAGACCCTACTGCCTGCTCAAGGCAGTTCAATGTTTTATTGCATCAAACTGGTCACTGGACTGCAAAAAACAGATTAAATCCATTGCGCAAATTTTCTGTGTGCCTGCTACCTACGCGATAACTGGTTATGGCTGACGACTTTCTGAGAAAGCTCTAAATAGTCACGCAGCACATTGGCTTCAAACTATTCAGCCACCATCACGCTAACCCCATATTCCCCTGCGACCCTGGCGATCTGCCGGATATGTTCCGGAGTCGTGCCGCAACAGCCACCAATAATGGAAACGCCAGCGGCGATCAACTCCCTGCTTTGTTCTGCCATCCATACCGGAGTTTGCGGATACTCAAGACCCTTCGGCCCCGCAATAGGCAAACCAGCATTAGACTGAATAATCAGTGGTAATGCGGTATGCGCTCTGAATTGCCTGGCAATAAGTATCATATCTTCAATACCGTTGCCGCAGTTAGAACCAACAATATCTGCGCCAGCCTGCTCCAGCGCCTTGGCAGCACGTTCAACAGAAACACCCCGAAAGGTATAAAATCCGTGCGGTGTTGCATTAAAGGTCATGGTAGCCATAACAGGCA
>JQIA01000861.1_pt1 | contig 16007 bp, 15 predicted proteins | sample 811431 | NCBI WGS metagenome assembly JQIA01 (sample SAMN02998118, study PRJNA258478) | marine sediment metagenome | biome: marine; feature: seafloor; material: sediment; isolation source: oil-polluted sediment collected from 3 locations (0.5 km, 0.7 km and 0.9 km)... | place: USA: Gulf of Mexico ... | reverse complement strand
AAACGAATCTATTTTCTTATTTAATCGCTTAATCTTAAGCTCTAACCCCTCAATTACTTGTGGTTTAGAGCCTAGGTCAGCTTTAACCTGAATGCAGGCAGCAACAAGCCATTCAATAGGTTTATCAGGTAACTGCTTTCCCGTTAAGTGCCGCGCAGAAAGTAACACTGAGGCTTTTAATGCATCATCCGTAATCACAACACCATATAACGTTTCATAATGCCCCTTAAGCCCTCTCAATAGGGCCATTGCTTTTTCAGTATAACTAAACAAGGGGGCATCAACAGCCACAATACAACTTTCCAGCTCCATGGATTTCATCCTTACATATCTTAATTTTTAAATGATAATTCGATTATGTTCAGTGCTGTTTACTCTTGGAGCATCCATCTCCCGAGCGTCTACGCCCATCATTACCTCTTGCTGTAAAAGGTCAAATGTATCGTCCAAACGGATGTTAATACCTTCATGCAATAGATTTAAATTAAGCATTACAACGTAGTTAGAGAAAAAGATAAATAGAAGAAAAAATAGGGAATAAAAATCGACATGTCACTCCTTGACCTTGTCTGAAACTAACTAAGAAGCCCAAATCCTTTGAGCTATTAATGGAACGAATTATATAACGTCACGGCTCAATTGTTAACCCCCAATCGCAATCGTGGGGTCATCAACCAAAATAATGCCACCATGAGCCGTTGCCCCCCCCCTTAAGGATAGATCCTCCTTTGCGAAGGGGGTTTCCACAGTAGGTGGGGCATTGCTGGTAACGATAAGTTTCATTTTTCATCCTTGAATATGAATAATTTTATTCTCTACGCTCTTCCGTAAGTATCGTCTAAGCGTACAATATCATCCTCACCTAAATAACTACCGGTTTGCACTTCGATGATCTCAAGCGGAATAACACCGGGGTTCTCCAGTCTGTGGATAGTTCCCAGTGGAATGTATGTTGACTGATCTTCTGTTAGCAAGATTTCTTCAGTACCACGAGTAACCAAGGCAGTCCCTTGAACCACGACCCAATGCTCTGCTCTATGATGGTGTTTTTGAAGTGATAGCTTTGCCCCAGGTTTAACCATTATTCGCTTAACCTGGAAACGATCACTATTCGTTATGCCCTCATAGCTTCCCCAAGGACGATAAACCTTTTTGTGAAAGCGATGCTCATTCCGACCTTGAAGCTTTACCTGAGCAACTAACTTTTTAACATCCTGAACCCGAGATTTATCTGCAACCAAAATAACATCACCGGTTTCGACAATCACATGGTTATCAACACCAATAGCCGCCACTAATCGTGACTCGGAATGAATATAAGAATTATTCACATCTTCCATAATGACATCACCTTTACAGACATTGCCATTTTGATCTTGTTGATGAATCTCCCATAATGCAGACCATGAACCCACATCACTCCAGCCTGCATCTAAAGGCACAACAACCGCTGAATCAGTTTTTTCCATCACGGCGTAATCAATTGAGTCATTGGGGCTGGCAGCAAAAATCTCTTCATCAACACGAATAAAATCAAGGTCTGTGCTGCTTTTTTCAAGTGCTGCTTTACAAATGGTTACCATTTTAGGCTGAAACTTTTCAAGCTCCTGTAAATACCGATCTGCCCGAAACATAAACATGCCACTATTCCAGTAGTACTTACCTGTACTGATATATTCTTTAGCCCTATCTTCATCAGGTTTTTCTACAAACTGATCAACAACAGCCCATTCACTTTGCTGCTCGCCAGATTTAATATACCCGTACCCTGTATGAGGAGAATCAGGAACAATACCAAAGGTCGCTAGCTTTCCATCAAGAGCGGCCTTCTTACCTTTCTTAACCGCTTCAGCAAATAACGAGCTATCTTTAATAACATGGTCTGCAGGCATAATGAGCAATACAGCATCAGCATCAACTTCAATTGCTTTATAAGCCGCTAACGCAATAGCAGGTGCGGTATTACGCCCTACAGGCTCTAAAATAATAGAGCTGTTATTTAGATGATCATGGGTTTGTAAACAACCCGCCACCATAAACCGATGCTCTTCATTTGAAACTACAATTAGGTGCTGAACGTCATCAAGCGCTTCAACACGCTCTACCGTGTCACCCAACAAACTATTGTTGTTTACCAGGTTAATAAATTGCTTGGGGTAGGCTTCACGGGACAAAGGCCAAAGACGGGTTCCAGAACCACCAGATAAAATGACGGGGGTGATCAAATTCATTTCTCCATGATAAATAATATGTTATCAAATAAGCTTTAATATAACCAAAAACAGACTAAATTTTATACTATATAAACTGTTCATTATGTAAATCTAAATATGCAAGTGCCGAGTCGCCCTGTAACAGAGCAAGGTCATTTTTTAAAGCGTTAATATGGGTAATAGAGGCTTGAACGTTAGCTTGATTGTCGATAATTTTATTAATCAGGTCAAGCTCTTGTAACCATTGAAGCTCTGCTGCTTGCAACTTCAATGTTAAGTTTTTGATACAACTACAAAGAAAATATAATTCATTTTCATCAAAAGAACGACGTCCACAGACCTCTCGAACCGTATGGTTCATCAATTCTATTTTACGTTCTAGAGCTTTTATTTCATCTGGTTTTTTTAGTAAGCCTGCCCTAAGTACGGCACAATTGGCTTGAGAGAAAGGCATAGAACTGTCACTCCTTGACATGAATATACAAACACTCCGAATCCTTGGAACATATTACTATATGGTCAAATTATAACCTACTATGAGTAATGTGTCATGGTGTTTTACTTTCATATTACCCGAAGCGCTTCACTATCGTTTAAACCTCGTAGTCTAGCCTTTAAAATTGTCCGTTTCGCTCAATTATTCAACCATGATTCGTTACTCGCACCCGTCACAATGGAAAAACCTGACCATCAATATACTCACTCCTCACCCATTAGATTCTTTATCTATCCGTGCCATTTTATGTACATTGCCTGGTAAAGGCGCCTCCAGTTTTCCTTGTTTCCAAACCAAATCTTCCATATTACTACTAGGAGCAAAGCCTAAAGGAGTTTCTTCTAAAATGATTCTTACTTTTTCACAGTCAAACATATGACAAGCTTTATCTAAACGATCAAGAACATCTCTAACCTCATCCCACTTAAGAGAAAGCTCCTGTGCTTTCATTATTCGAGGATGACCTGTACCTTGAGGGTCATCACCAATAAGTAGCTCTTCGTAGAGCTTTTCACCTGGTCGTAAACCGGTATAAGCAATTTCAATATCACCTTCGAGGTTGCTCTCATCTTTAACCTCAAGTCCCATTAAGTGAACCATTTTTTTAGCTAGCTCAGCTATTTTAACTTGCGCTCCCATGTCAAGAACAAAAACATCTCCCCCCATCCCCATGTTACCGGCCTGTAGTACCAGCTGAGCCGCCTCAGGAATAGTCATAAAGTAGCGAATAATGTCTGGATGGGTAACCGTTATTGGCCCACCATTTTTAATTTGCTTTCTAAAAAGAGGGACCACAGAGCCAGATGAACCTAAAACGTTACCAAACCTAACCATACAAAACCGAGTTGTACTTTGCCTTTTAGAAAGCCCCTGGAGCACCAGCTCAGCCATACGTTTACTGGCACCCATTACATTAGTAGGACGAACAGCTTTATCTGTAGATATCAAAACAAAAGTTTCTACCCTAGCCTTTATTGCCGCCTCCGCCGCATACCAAGTACCAAATATATTATTTCTTACACCCTCTACAACATTATGTTCAACCAACGGAACATGTTTGTATGCCGCCGCATGGTAAACCGTTTGAACACTGAAGGTGCTCATTATTACCTCAAGGCGGTGTTCACGCTGAACGGAGCCCATCACAGGCTTTAACTCAACATTAAGCTGACATTCACTCACTAACGCTTGTAACTCATAATGAATGGCATATAAATTAAACTCAGATAACTCAAACAACACCAACGCTTTTGGTTTATGATGAATGATTTGTCTACACAATTCAGAACCAATAGAGCCACCAGCACCAGTAATCATTACTACTTTATCTTTAATGAATGCACCTAATAGTCCATCATCTGGCGCAACAGGGTCTCGCCCCAAAAGGTCCTCAATTTCAATATCTTTAATTTCTTCTATTTTCGCCCGACCACTGATTACTTCCGCCATATTGGGAACTGTTTGCACTTGAATAGACAGCGGCTCCAAGTACCTCAATATTAATGAGCGTTGAGAATGAGGGGCATTTCCTATTGCTAATAAAAGTTTGTTGACTCCATATTTATCAATAAGTTTAGATAGCTGAACAGGGCTATGTACTCTTAAGCCTTGAAAAATACTACCCTGTCGGGTTTTGTTATCATCTACATAAGCAACCGGTTGAAACTCTTGCCCTTGAAATAGTGCATTGGCAAGCTGTATACCCGATGTGCCTGCGCCATAGATAATAACCTTCTCTTTTAGCTTTCGCTGTCTCTGGTGAACATAAGAACGCACCAACATTCGAGAACCACCAACACAGAATAATGCTAAGCCCCAATAAATAAAGGGGGCAGAGCGAGGTACAGGGGCTTTTAGCAAGAAACTGGATGCAGAGAAAATTAATGCTGAAACAGAAACACCAGAAACAACGGCAATTAATGCATGATTTGATAAGTACCGAATAACAGCTCGATATAACCCTAATCGAATAAAGACGGCAATAGTTATGACGACCGTCAGCAAAAAAGAGCCAATAACTAATTTATTATTTGGGACATAAAATGATTCTAAGCGAATACAAATGGATAACCAAAGCGCTAACAGAATAAAAATGCTGTCTGTAACGACCGATACAACTCTTTTTTGATAACGGGGTAAATTCAGACAATAATCGAACACAACCCCCCCCTTAATTGGCATAAATATTAACAACTATAAAATAGTCGTACGTAGTCCACAAAACTATTTTTCGATACAAGGCCTCATTTTAGTTCTTATGGGGTAATAAAGCAAAAAACGTTCCACGCAGAAGGAGGCATCACACATAAAAAAGGCATATGGATTGATCAGTCATTTCACTCGATCTCCAGCCCCTCTGCCTGCTACTGTCATCAATATATATCGAAAGTAATCTACTAACGAAAACTTCTCTATCATTCGCTGATCCCATTCAGCAAGCAGCTGGGGGGTAGACATATCAATTTCATTCACTTGAGCAAGACCAGTAATACCAGGTAGCACGTCAAACACACCTCGTGAATCACGTTCTTCAATTAATTCTTGTTGATTAAATAAACAAGGTCGTGGCCCAACCAGACTCATATCACCTTTTAGCACATTAATTAATTGTGGTAGCTCGTCTATTTTTGTTCTACGAAGGTATCTGCCCATTTTGGTAATAGAGGTGGTACTGGCTAAATGGCTTGCCACCGATTTAGTGTTGACACTCATCGTGCGAAATTTAATGAGGGTAAAAGATTTTTGCTTTTTACCTACTCGTTTCTGAGTGAATACAGGAGAGCCAGTATCAAAATAGCCTATAATAACCACAATTAATAAAATAGGGAATGTAAGAGCCAGTCCTAGAAAAGCCACTATAAAATCTAACCATCTAAACAACAATGAATTCATAATAATCACTACTTAATATACTATTGTTTTGCTTTATGCTCATGCGTAATAAAGAACTGGGCTGTTTTTTTAAGACTCTCATCAACAGTATAGGGTGGAGTCCAACCTAAGAGTGTTTTAGTCTTTGAAATATCAACGTGAAGAGAACCTAATAACCGTTGAGCTACATTTTTCCTACCTAATAATTTCGCGAAAAACATCAACCAAGCACTTGGTATAGGTAATAAACGCCTTGGCACATTTAGTAAGGTGGCTAATTTAGTTAATAGCATAGTTGTTGATATATCGTTGCCATCAGAGACCAAGAAGGTTTCATTAGCAGCATTAGGATGATCTATACAAATAGTTATTAGGTCTACCAAGTTATCTAAAGAAACTAAACTTCGCTTATTATGGATAGCACCTAAAGGGAGAGGTAAACCTTTAGCTAGCCACTTCATCATACTAACAAAATTACCTTTAACGCCTGGGCCATAGACTAATGACGGACGAATAATCACAACCTCCATTCCTGTTTCCCTGGCAATTTTTCGTAAGCCAACTTCAGCTTCATATTTGCTTAAGCCGTATGGGTCTATAGGGGTATTAGTATCATCAGGCTTAAATGGCAACCCCATAGAGGTTTGTTCACCGTTTACTTTAATTGTACTGATGAATATAAAGCGTTTAACGCCAGCTTGTGCAGCTTGTTTCGCTAAGTTTAATGTACCAAAGGTGTTTACGGATCGAAATTCAAACAATGGGTCTACTGATAGCTCATCCATCACATGAACCCGAGCAGCAAGGTGAATTACCGTATCCACTCCTTCAAGAACACCCTTCCAATATGTACTTTTGTGAATTGTACCAATCACCTCTACCTGGTTATTTTCAGATAACATATCAGGAGACTCCGTTCTAACAGTAGCAATTATATCTACCCCTAGTTCAGTTAGCTGGTGACACAAACTATTTCCAACAAACCCATTTGCCCCCGTTACTAATATTCTTCCCATCAGCCAAGCCTTCCCTTGTTAGACATCAACCATTTCAAGTAACTCTCTGTAAACCTCAAATGTTTGACGAATCACAATCTCTTTAGTATATTTTTTTTCTACTAACGTACGCCCCTTTCGCCCCATATCGGCACGAAGGTCATAATTTTCAATTAGTTTTTCAAGTGCATTAGCAAGCATCAATGTATCATGCGGTTCAACAATCAGCCCATTACAACCATCTTCAACAAACTCATTACACCCACTTACATTCGTAGTAACAATCGCGCGGCCACATGCAGAAGACTCAATCAGGACCCGAGGAATTCCCTCGCCATAAGACGTCGGAAGACTTACAATTGATGAAGAGGATATTAAGCTAGGCATGTCATCTCGTGTACCTAACCAGTTAATAACACCTGAATTCCCCCACATCTCGATTTGCTCATGACTGATTGCGTTTTGCGCATCCTCGTCAAAAATTCCTGCAACATTCAATAATACCTTTATCCCTTTTCCCCGAACATGTTCTACAGCATCAATGAGATTACGTAACCCTTTATCCTCTAAAAGTCTAGCTGCAAACAATACAGAAACTTCATCGTGTCTCGACTCGGCAACAAAGTGATATTCATCAATATCTACACCGGCACCAGAAACTTGCATTGTTTTCTTCTTTTCAATAACACGAGACTCTGTCAATAACTTTAGGTCTGCTGCGTTTTCAAATAAGAATTTAACCGTTTGAGGCGCTGAACAAAATTTATAGGCCTGCTTAACGACAGAACGAAGCATTTTATTTCGAAATGAGCTATTTGAAAAAATAACTCCCAACCCCGTTACGCTACACACAATAGGAATACGAAGCCACCGAGCAACTATTCCCGCATAAACGTTTGGTTTAACCGTCACCGAGTGAATCAAAGTTGGCCGAATGGCCTTTACCCTCCCCTTCAACTCTAACAGGGTAGATAATTCATTTACTAAATCGATCGAGCTTCTTGATATGTTTAAGTGGTGGCAAATAAAGTCTCTTTTTTCTAAGTCAGCCCTAATGCTCTCACCAGAAAAATAGCACATGACATGAATTTGGTAGCCTCGGCTTTTAGCAGCCAACGCCCGATCTAACCAATGAAGATTAAAATACCAATCTGCATTAATAACATACAGTAAAATATTTGGTTCTATCGTTTTCATAAGAATAATTATCAACGGGAAGGAGTAATAAAGATATTACTAATTGTCTATTTAAAAGCAATACAATTTTTCATTAAAGCTATTTCTCAAGCCAAATAGCTTTATAGCTTTGAATCATTTTATCTAAGCTAAATTGTTCTAAAACCCTATTACTGCACTTCTCTTTTCGATCTTGCCATATTTCAGGATCACCCATCTCATTAATAGCCAAGTTTATTGTGTCTGCAAGTTTTTCAGAATTGCCAATAGGCACAACCCAACCAGTGTCACCAACAATCATTCCAGCATCCCCAACATCAGTCACTATACAAGGCGTTCCAGATGCCATTGCTTCCGCGACAACACTTGGAAAGGCCTCTCCTACTGAAGACAATACGTGCAAATCAAGCGCATTCATAATGCCCGGAATATCTGTTCGTCTTCCGAGGAGTATTATATTTTCTTTTATGTCTAATTTATCAATTAAAGAGGATAGTATTTGATTTTCATCATCACAATCTTGACCGATTAAAACACAGAAAATATCTGGATATCTATTTTTTACTAACTTAATGGCCTTCAACAAGTTCTTATGATCTTTTTGCGGATCCCATCGTGCGACGAAACCCAGTGTTATTTTATTTGAAGTATTTAGAGCCTCTCTGGTTGAATCCCTAAGCACTTTGTTAGGTGAAAATAAATGGGTATCAAAACCATTAGGAACAACCAAAAAATCACCATTATAACCAAAATCCTGGTGTATTTTAACCGAACGTTCAGCACAACTAATTATTTTTGTGGGTAAAATAGAAGAAAGAAAAGCACATAGCCTTACCACCAATAGCGTCGACTTACTGTTTACCTCTTTTGTAAGATTTGAATGACGTAAACCCCAGTATATTTTTTTACAACCCGCTAGCCTAGCGAATAGCCCACCCAGTAAGTCCGCATGATACATCCAAGTTTGCACTACATCAGGTTCTTCTTTTTTCAGTATTGAATACAATAACCATAAACCTTTTAGCGTGACCCAGCCTCTTGGCATATTCAAGATTTTAACTTTAATATTTTTTTCTTGCAGTTTGGGGCCGTACTTACCTAAATCGGTTAAGGATATAACAATATGTTCAACATCATTCATTGAAGAAGCCAGGCGAAAAAGTACATGCTCTGCCCCCCCATCATTCAGACCGGATATTACGTGGATAACTTTCATTTATTGACACTTATTACACGGTTAATTTAATAGAAAAAATATTTAGCTTTAATTTTTAAAATTTCTACATTAGACCCCAACCAAAATATGGGGAATGTAAACGCATGCTCCATTGAACAATAAAATAAGTAAAGAATAATGATACAAATAACGTAAATTTCTTTCCCTTCAAATTTAACCCCGCCAATAAAACCAAAATTAACCCACTCTCAAATATGCGGGCTGCCACAGGGAAGAACATATAAGTAGACAAATAAAACAACAGTATAGTTATCGACAAACTCTGCTCTTTTAAGAACAACTTTCCAGCTGAAAAATATAAGACAAGGATTATACTCCAAAAAATAAACCCTAAACCTATACTATGCATACCAAAGCTAGTATAGCTCTGTTGAACACCCTGACGAGCCCCCAACACCCCTGCTATATAAAGGCCTGAGATAGAGATAAATATACCAAATAGTATAATTATTAATGATCGAACATCAGCAGCTAAACGTAAATAGTGAAATATTTTATTTACATAATAAAAAAACAAAATAAAGAAAAAAGAAGCATGAACAAAAGGGGACATTAATAAAAAAGCGGCTTTAATAGCGCGATTTGTTGCAAAGTATCCAATTAAGAAAAAAGAAAGTCCAACGCCTTGGCGTAAATGGACAATGTTATTTTTTAAGGCCTGCGGCAATAGGAGAAATAATACAACTAATATAAAAAACTTAGGTTTATATCGTAATACTTTGTAGGTAATAAAAAATGATGAATAGAATATTATTACCCTCAGGGTCATTTCTGCATTAAAAAAATCACTTAAGAAAATATTTATGGCTAACCAAACAGGCTCATTTGCCAATACACTTAATAGCCCGCTACTTAAATAACGATCTAATATTTGAGCAGAGGAATCGGCATAAACTAAATAATTAGCTCTATCATAAAAAACATCAACGGGAAGTCCTGCTAGAATAAAGGCAAAGAGAAAAGAAAGCAGTACCACCCAACCGGTATAAGTGTGCATTAACAGAACATCAGACCTCTCTGGTCAGTTTGCTAAAGGAGCTTCCCTTAAGTCGACATGATAATGAGTACACAAAAAAGCTTAAACTATACAATAACCGGGATGACAGCTTAGATGATGCGGTGATGTATTTTGAATCAATCTTCGTAGCTTTAATAGAGTCAAAGTTATCAGAACATTTTTGTATAGAAAATAACCGAGCCTTTTTAACATGCGCTTTACTTAATTGCTTTTTATCCTCATTGCTTGAGTGAACATAATCCAAAATAGTATCAGTGACGCCTTTTTTTGCATATAAACCATCTTCATTGTAAGCAACACCCGGAATGTCATTTAGAAAGCCATACGTCATAGGTTCCTCAATGTTTTCTATGCCTATAATTGAAGGAACGCCCAAACTTGCGGCTTCAACAATTGCAGTTCCTGAGCCAACAAAAAGGTCAAACTTCGATACAGCACGTTTAAATTCAGAGTAATTAAGATTACCTTTTAGCTCAACCTCCTTCTCCAACCCTAGCTCACTAACTTTATCCAACATATCCTGAAAAATCGGCCCGTTACCGTAAACAACATAAACAACTGAAACACCTTGCTCTTTAAGCTGATAAATAACATCTAGCATCCACATGTTATAAGATTTAAAAGCGACTAGCCGTCCAACAGAACCAATCACCAATTTTTTTATCATATTTCTGTTAGGTGAGCTAACCTCATGGTCAATATTTACGTCCAAGTTAGTACAATCAATTACTCCCAAGGGAAAAACCTTAGAATAAGAAAATGATTCAGCGGTTTTTTTTTCGTATAAATCAATGACCCCCTGATTAAAAAAGACTATATTTTTTCTATCTATTTTATTATAAAAAAAATCTCTATTAGCCCTTTCAAAAAAAGGAAATGGCTGCGTACCCCATAAAAACTCAAGAGAGTGATACACCCCTATAGTGATAGGTATATTTTTATTAGTCATGTTTAATATGCGCATAGCGAAATATGCACTAAAAGAAGTTGAAACATGTATGTGAGACACTGAGGATAATACAGTCTCAATAGTTGAATTATTTAGCGGTGCTACTTGCGAGAGATGATATGGATAAACACTAACTAGAAACTTCACTTTTTCCGCAAGCAATTCTTCAAAAAAATAGATATCAGCATATTTTTGTGCATCGGCTACTAAACCGGGGTCATTATTACTCCTAGAAGAAAGAAGTAGTATTTTGGTCTTACTTCCCTTTTCTGAACGAGCCTTCGCGATTCGTATAAAAAAGGTTTCAACACCACCTAACTTAAGTGAGCCATGAATGAATAGCATATTAAAAATACCTGCTAAAATTTATGTTAATGCCATTAAAACAATCACGATATAAGAACAGCATTAATAGAATAGAACCCGCCCAAATATAAAAAAACATAACCATATGATCCTGTCCAAATAAAGCAAAGCAAGCACTAATAAATACCATAATGGTAGAGCATGCATACATGCGTAACCTTGGAACTGACCGCCATATACGACTAGATACTTCTGTTTTTAATAGCAAGAAAATATAAAATGAAATGGCTGTGGCGGTGGCTGCACCTCTAGCACCGTAATTTGGTATAAGAAAATAGTTCAAAAAAGCATTTACGATTAACGAAAAGCCACTAACAAAAGAAAGGTACTTGGTTTTTCGTACAATGCTGATGCCAATCCCAGTGACCTCTGAAACCATCATAAACAAAGGCCCAATCATGCACGCAGCCAAAATAAAGTGTAAATATTGATAATTTTCTGGTAAGAACAATGCAACAATCCAAGAAAGTAAGCCTACGAGAGGAATTAATACAAAGGATAAAAGCTGAGTCATACTCGCTATTTTTTGCACTTTATCCAACTCAACACCCTTTGAAACCCACTTATAAATAGTGGGCAACCATAATATGCTAAAAAACTGTTGAACTAACGCCGCAGTACCAGCAAGGCTAACGGCAATAGAATAGACACCTAACTCTGCAAAAGAGGCATAACTTTTCAGCATAAGTCTATCTAAGGAGCTCAACCCCCAAAAGGCGGCACTACTTAGTACAAGGGGATAACTAAACTGCAATAAGGGTAATAATTTATTTTTTTCAACGCGGGACGAAATAATCCAACTTATTTCATCTTTCAAGAAAAATATCATCACTAAAATGGTAGCAAACCAACTTATTACTTGTATCATCGCTAAATAACTAAATCTTGCCAACTCCCGATCAAAATAGACTATACATATCAGCGTTAAAAAGAGTGCCTTCGAGACGACCTTTGTTAAAGAATATGCACTGGCATATTCTTTCATTCTTAAAAAAACAGAGAAATATCTTTCTAAATATAAAAAAACTAAGGCGCAAGAAAAAAGCAGAAAAATATATAGCTCTTGTTCATCGAATAAAAAAGAAGTGATTTCCTTAAAAAAAGGCGTTAGAACGCCGAGGGTAGTTATTAATAAAATAAATCCAGGCCAAAATATTGTCTTTGTCAATCTAGCCTTATCATTCGTTTCATTAAACTCTCTCACATAGGCCTGATCTAACCCCAAACTGAAAAATAACACGACCAATGAACATATCACTTGTAACATTGAGATACGCCCAATATCCTCGGGAGAATAAAACCAAGCCAAGACCGGAAACGTTACAAGACTTAAACATGCACTGCCCCCCATACCTAAGGCATAAACTGAGATTGTTTTAAAATTCAACAGTTATACTCCTACCTTAACGGCAATGACTAATGGGAGAAAAATGAATAAATGGTACTAACAACAGACTCTATATCAGTGAAGGTTAATCCATAATACATAGGCAATCTAATTAAGCGTTCACTTTCACACGTTGTAAACTCATCTTCCCCATTAAATAAACCGAATTCACGCCCCGCGGCAGAGGAGTGCAATGGAACATAATGGAACACCCCTAAAATTTCATGCTCTTTTAAATGCTTTATCAAAGCAGTACGAGAGGATATGTCTTTAAGCTTAATATAGAACATATGAGCATTATGTGTACAATTTTGAGGAATGGAAGGTAACGCTATTTCTCCTTTGCAACTTAAGTTTTGCAAACTATCATTGTACTTTTCCCAACACCGTAAACGATGCTGATTGATCTCATCTACTTTTTCCAACTGCCCCCAAAGATAGGCCGCCTGCAGCTCACAAGGCAGATAACTACTCCCCACATCAACCCAGCTATACTTATCAGTCATACCTCTAAAAAACTGACTGCGGTTTGTTCCTTTTTCTCTAATGATTTCAGCTCGCGCTATAAAGCGTTCGTCATTTATAAGTAACAACCCTCCCTCACCACCACTCGTGTAATTCTTAGTTTCATGGAAGCTATAGGTTCCCATATGCCCAATACTACCGAGTGGACGCCCCTTGTATGTTGACATTACACCTTGAGCCGCATCCTCAATCACAAATAGATCATGGCGTGAGGCAATATCCATAATCACATCCATTTCGCAAGCGACACCCGCATAATGAACAGGCACAATAGCCTTCGTATTTTCGGTAATCGCGGCCTCTATGAGCATTTCATTTATATTCATTGTATCAGGGCGAATATCCACAAAAACTATTTTTGCCCCACGAAGCACAAAAGCATTTGCGGTACTAACAAATGTATAACTAGGCATAATGACTTCATCACCCTGTTGCACATCAATTAATAGAGCAGCCATTTCAAGCGCATGTGTACAAGAGGGTGTTAATAGCGTTTTTTTGCTCCCCATCTTTTTTTCAAACCATGTTTGGCAGCGTCGACTAAACTCACCATCACCGGAAATTTTTGCACTTCGCATCGCAGCAAGAACGTATTGTTCTTCGTTGCCGGTATAGGCTGGCTTGTTAAATGGCAGCATTATCACATTCCTTGAGAAACGTTTCTTCAAGCGCAAGTAAATCCTTTTTTCGCTCTTTTATACGTCTAGCTGGGTTGCCAACATAAACCCCCCACGGAGTAGTACTTTTATTCACAAGTGTCATCGCGCCAACCGAACAGCCTTCAGCAAGATAAACCCCTGGGAAAACAATAGAGTTTGCCCCCACAATGACATGTTTTCCAAGGTGGATACGGGCACATGTTTCTTCTTTATATTTTTTATCTACAGTAGGGTTGGTTAATGTTTTACCCGTATAATCATCTGACTGAGTAAACAGTTTTACTCCATATGCCAGTCCGCTAAAATCTTCCATGCAGACACCAAGGTCACCGCCAGCCACTAAACTCATAGGGGCAATATGTACAAATCGACCCAACCTTATTTTCCCAGAAATCACACAAAAATCATCAATCCGAGAATTATCTCCAATCTCTATCTGGTCAGCATTGTAAATGCTTGCCTTATCACTAATTTTGACGTTATTACCAAGAGATTTAAAACCAAACCTCTTTAACTGCTGCTCTAACAAATACGCCATTGTTATTTCCCGTACTCCAATCTTGTCTACAATTCTCGAATACCGTCCAAGTACAAGCACTTACCTCCATACTACGATAGCGGCTACAACGTCTAAAAAAAACAGAGCTTTAGGGCGAATATTTTTTACGGTAATCTGAACAAATTTTCTCAACACCGACATAACACAATGAACAAAAAAGCCCAAGAAACAGACTCAAAAATGCTGTTTTAAATAACGTTTTCAATTCAAAAAAATGCTCAACAAATATCTCTGGTTCAATAAGCTCATACTTAACTAAGTGAGTTCTTCCAACAACCGAATAATTTTTACTCATGTTGCCTCTTATTACTGCTTCTTTTTCTTTAACGTTCTTAATTAGTTCATTGGCTACATTCATAACAAGCGTTTCAGAAATCTCTCTATTTTCATGCTCGGTGGAAATCCACAAACTATTTGATGGTGGCTCTCCAGATGAGCTTGGTACAAACGAAATTTCTACATTTTCACTTTGATAAGATTCAACTAATAATTGCGAATTTTCTATTAATAATAAATAACCATCAGGACGGACTATCCGAGGAAGCTCTACCAATGCCGCTACTTTGTACTTTTCCTTTGTTTGATCATTACTCGACACGAAATTTTTAGCAACAACACCAAAAAATACAATACTTGCAACCATAAACATTATTACGAACATTCGCTTCCATCGCTCAACAAAAAAATGAATAATGTCGACTAACTCTATTTCATGAAGCTCTTCTTTCTGAGACACCTCTAACTCCTTTTGTTAATAAACTAAAATCAGGCGCGCACTACATTCATCAACAGCAAGAGGCGAGTCAACAAACAAAAACATAAAAACAGGATTTTTAGTGGTAAAGGCTTGCCCTAAAACCACTTCCAGCCGTACTGATCGAAAAAAAGTTTAGCTGAACGAAGAAATTGCTGAATGTGCACCCACCCTTTGCGTCCCACGCCGCCGCCATAATGCATTATTTTTACACCAGGGTGGTACACTACATCCCCTAACCGTTTTGCCCTGATAGAAAGATCAAAATCTTCAAAGTATAAAAAAAAACGTTCATCAAACCCGCCTAAATTCTTAAGCACATCGGTTCGAAAAAGCATAAAGCAACCACTTACAATCTCAGCGCTAAATAGCTTATTAGCGATTATGCGGTGCCGCTCTTCATAGCGAGCAAGAATGGGGCTGAATAAGCGATTAAATAAAGGATTATCGATAAAACGCAGGATCAACACAGCTAAACTAGGAAACTGCTTACACAAATATTGCAACTGTCCAGATTCAGGGTCAGACGATAAAGGAGAGAGCAATACAACTTGAGGGTTTTCATCCAAATATTGAATAGCCTTTAACAGGGACTGTTCATCTAGAATAACATCAGGGTTAAGAATAAGATGGTACTTTGACTCTACCTCTCTAATCGAAAGATTATGCCCTGCCCCATACCCAATATTCCCATGGTTAGAACATTCCTTAACATCCCAGTTTGTGAGCCGGTTTTCGTCATAGTAATCACAGAGAACTGTATCAGAGTTGTTTATAATATAGAGTGACGGACGGGGGCTGC